>ERZ1699253.68-NODE-68-length-19005-cov-3.383197_pt1 | contig 19005 bp, 13 predicted proteins | sample MGYA00581517_ERZ1699253 | MGnify/ENA primary metagenome ERZ1699253 (study PRJEB42319, sample SAMD00040304) | human oral metagenome | material: saliva | host: Homo sapiens | study: EMG produced TPA metagenomics assembly of PRJDB4115 data set (Metgenomic analysis of... | reverse complement strand
CTCTCAGCCTCGGCAGGCTGATGGACTCCCTAGGTTCGTCGGCCGACTCGGTACGGCGTCGCCTGACGCGATCAGGCTCGTCACTGGGGGTCGACCAGTTCCGCCTCCAGCAGGTCCTGTGGTCGGCGACGGCGCTCCTGCTCGTCCTGACTGCAGGCGGCCTGGCGGCCCTGGCCCGCTCCGTCAACGTGCCCGCGCTCATCCTCCTGTGCCTCATGGCCACGGTCGCCGGAGCCGCTGCCCGCGACTGGTGGCTCACCCGAGCTGTGGCGAAACGGCTGTCACGGATCGAGGCGCAGCTGCCCGACGTCGTCGAGCTGCTGGCCCTGGCGGTGGGGCCGGCCTCGACGCTCGTGAACCTGCGCCGGGCCGAGTTCAGCGCCGAAACCATGGTGCACGGCGTCTTCCCCGGCATCGTGGTGGGCATGGCCGTGGGCGGGCGCGACGCCATCATTCCCGGCGGTGCCGTATGTGCGGCGCTCATTGCCGCCTCCCTGACGGCGGCCTCGCGGCGCCCGCGCTCATCCGAGGCCACCACCGCCGTCCTGCTGACCGCCTTCTTCTCCCTGGGCATCGTCATCTCCCTGCGCATCGGTGACATGTCCGGTCAGCTCGAATCCCTCATGTTCGGGCGCCTCCTGGACATTACGCCCTCTCGGATGTGGACCAGCGCCGCGGTCCTGGCCGTGGCGGGCCTGCTCCTGCTGGCTACCTGGCGCGCCCAGATCGCCGTGGCCTTCGACCGCGAGGCTGCGGGCGTCAGTGGCATCCCCGTCACCTGGATCGACGTCGCCTTCAACGCGGCGCTCGGCGCGATCGTCGTCGCGGCCTCGACGGCCGTGGGCGTCCTCCTCGTCGTCGGTTACCTCATCGTGCCCGGCGCCTTCGGGCGCCTGCTCGCCTCTGGCACGCGCGCGATGGCGGCGTTGGCCGCGCTGAGTGCGCTGGTGGGCGGCTGGGCGGGCTTTGGTGTCGCCCTGCTGCGCGCGCCCCGGCCCCTGTCGCCGCAGGCCTGCGTCGCCCTCGGCGTGCTTGCCTGCTTTGCGTTCGGCTGCGTGATCCGGAAGCTGCGCGACGCTCCCGCGGGGCGGGACGAGGCCTCGGCCGGCTCTCAGGATTCCCTGACCGTGCGTGAAACAGTGCGTGAAACAGGTGCTGTCGCGGGATCAGATCTGAGCTCCGCGCGTGAAACAGCGCGTGAAACAGGGGAGAGTGCGGGCCGTGAGCGGGAAACAGCGCGTGAAACGTGGGCGTCGCAGCTGCTGATGGCGGGGGAGGCCTCGTGATCCTCAGCCTCCTGCTCGTCCCCGCCCTGCACGTCACCCTGATCGGTGCCCTCGGTGGCCTCGTCGGGGCGTTCGCATACCTGGACAAGCGCATTTTCTTCGCCGAATCCGTCACCCACGGCACCTTCCCGGGCGCGGTCCTCGGCGTCGTCATCGCCTCCGCCCTCGGACTGGGACACTCGGGCATGTCGGCCGCTCTCTACGTCGGCGCCTTCCTCGGAACGATCCCGCTGGTCGCGCTGATGCGATCCCTCGCGTCGATCCCCGGCATCTCCAGCCAGGGCGCCGCGGGCATCGTCCTGACCGCCGGATTCGCCACCGGGTACTTCCTGGCCACCTGGTTCAAGCCCCTGCCCCTTGCGGTCAGCTCCTTCCTGACCGGATCCGTCATGACCGTCTCGCCCGCGGACGTCGCCTGGGCGGGGGCCGTCCTTACGGTCGCGCTCGCGGTTGTCGCCGCTGGGCACCGCCAGCTTCTGGCCCACTGCTTCGACCCCGCCGACCCCGGGGCCGCGCGCGGGGCCTCTCGCAACGAGCGCATCATCCTGGGCCTCATCCTCGCCGCCGTCACCGTCGCGATCCCCGCCGTCGGCACGATTCTGTCGATCGCCCTTATCGCCGCCCCCGCCGCGGCGATTGCCCCCCACGCGCGAAGCTCGCGCGCCTTCCTCATCGCCTGCCCCCTCCTCGGTGCCCTCGTCGGCCTGGCTGGCTTGGTGATCGCCGTGCCCGCGCGGCTCAGCGCCGGCGGTACTATCGCTCTCCTGTGCGCGGGCGCCGTCCTGGCCTCGCGCCTGCCCGGCTGGGTGCGCGCGCGAGGAGCGCGTAGCACGTGCTGAGCGGAGACAGTGCAGCCGTCGCGCGTTCTCCCTATTGGAAACCGGCAGGTATCCGACAGGGAGAACGCGTTCAGGGTTATCGGCCGATGCGCGCGCGGCTGGCATCTCCTCGAGATCCAACTGATGCGGAGAATCAGTCGGTCGACGGATCGACGTCCCTAGCGATCCGCGACTGGCACAGAGCCACGCCCCAGGCGCATGGCATCGGTGCCGTGGGCAATCAGCCGCACTGCCAATTGCAGTGCGGGCAGCGGTAGTTCTGCGCGTTGAAAGTGACGTAGAAGACGCCCGAGCAGTGCGAGCACACTCGTCGGATGTTCTCATTGCCACGCGGACTTGCGGATGCGACGTACGTGAACATCGTGTGATCACCTCCTTTCGTGATACACACGATACAACCCGGGGCTCGCGGCGCGACGGGCAACGAGAGAAATGTACTAGTACTTGTACAGCAAGTGTTCGTCGCGGGTCCCTAGTCGGGGAGGCGCCGTGGTCCGCCAACCTCCGGAGCGGCACCCGACGCGGATGATCGCTGAGGCCATCTGGCCTCGTCCCCGAGCGCAGTGTATGAGCAACAGTCATCCATCACCCCTCCAAATACCCAAACAATCGCTATTTGGTGCGCTCAGTGCGTGTCGATGCTTCCCCCACCCACCGCGCCGCTCACAAGAAGACCCGCGCGGTTGTCGCGACGAAAAATGCCCTCTGACCAGCGGTGTTGGAATAAGCGTTCCTGGGCAATTAGACTGGGAAAAAAATACGTCTTAGCCCGGTCAATCAGACCCAGAAGCGCGGGGAGGCACGAAGATGAAAACTGCTGCACAGATCGTGGTCATCGACGATCACCGCGTCGTCGGACTCGGCGTCAAGGCCGCGTTCGAGGACCAGGGGGCCGACGCCTCCATTGCCTGGTCGCCGACCGTTCGCGAGGCGCGGTGGAAGCGCGGGCAGGTCGCCGTCCTCGACCTGCGCCTCGCCGACGGCTCCGCCCCCGACACGAACATTGCGTACATCAACGGATACGGGATCCCCGTGGTTGTCTACACCTCCGGCGACGACCCCTACCTGGTGCGACGCGCGATCGCCGGCGGTGCCCTGTCCATCATCCGCAAGAGCGCGCCACCCGACGACCTCGTCGAGGCCGTCCTCGCCGCCGCCGACGGTGTCACCTTTCCGACCCCGGATTGGGCCGCGGCACTGGACGCCGACGAAGATTTCGTCGCCGAACACCTCTCAGACCTCGAGGCGCGCATCCTCGCCCACTACGCCTCCGGCGCGAGCTCCAGCAGCGTGGCGCGTGCCCTCAGCGTCTCCAAAAACACCGTGAACACCTACATCGCGCGGATCCGCGATAAGTACAGGGAATCCGGGCGCCCCGCAGAATCGCGCGTCGACCTCTTCCGACGCGCAGCTGAAGACGGCCTCGTCAGCTACTACGACTAATGCACCCGCGCGACCTCGGCCCCTACGCGCTGCACATGCAGCGCCTCATCGTCCTCGCCGCCGTCTGCGCCGCCGTCTGCACCACGATCCTCAGCGGACCCCAGCTGATCCCCGCCTCGGCCTCACCGTCCGACCTGGCGCAATGGGTGTTCTACTCACCGAACCTAATTCTTCCGCTCTGCGCCGGAGCGTGCGCGCTCTCCGCGATCATCAAAGCGGTAACCGCACGCAGACACACGCACATGTGGACCGATACCGGCTGGTTCATCCTCACGCGCCTCTACCTCGCGTGCTACCTGGCACTCATCGTCGCGTGCGCGATCCTGCCAGCCATGCACCTCGGCTCCCCGGTGCCTCCGTTTTATGTCCACGCCATCGCCTCCGACACGAACCCGATCCTGGCGCTCTATCCACTCGCCGCGATCAGCAGCATCGCAGTCCTGCGCGGACGCTACACCGCCGCCTACCTCAGCGTCATCGCTCCACTGCAGATCATCGCCATGATGAGTGCCAACCCCGACAACAAACTACTCGAAACATCGGTCGGCCCCCTCTACTTCCTGCTCGTCGCCATGGCCAACGCGGGAATGCTCGAATGGACCCTCATGATCGTGCGCGGCCTCGACCAGACCCGCAGCAACGCACGCGACGCTGAGCGCGCGCTCGCGGGAGAACGCGCCCAGGGGCGCGCACGGTCGCGTAGCAACGGTCTCATCCACGACTACGTGCTCTCGGCCCTGATTCTCGCGTGTCAACGAGGCATCGACAATAGTGAGGTACGCGCGGCAGCCCACTCCGCGCTGTGCGCCCTCGTCCCCGACCCACCCTCCAACGGGTTCATGGACGCTACACAGATGCGGGGAGCATTCGAGGCCCTCGTGCGTTCGGGGAACACGCGCTGGAAGCTCGCATGTCACCTTCCCGCAAAAGGCTGGCAGATCCCCGCCCAGGTGGGCGCCGAGGTCGTCGCCGCGACCCACGAGGCACTCAACAACGTTCGCCTCCACGCAGGATCCGACACCTCGGACCCGAGCCAGCCCGCGCGCTGCCGCGTCGTTGTCTCAGCCGGGGCGGATTCCATGCGCGTGACGATCACCGACACGGGACAGGGCTTCGACCTTGAGCGCCTCGCCGAGGGGCGACACGGCGTCCGGGGTTCCATCGTGAAGCGGATGGAGTCGGTCGGTGGCAACGCAACCCTGGCCTCGAAGCCCGGCGGAGGCACGCTCGTGACCCTGGAATGGCGCGACCCCCAGAGTCGACGCTTCCGGCCGCGGCAGGCGATTCGCTCCGCGTTCGCGTGGCGGACCCGCGCGGGTACGCGCGACAAAGACCCGTCGCGCACCGCGTGGGATTCGCAGGTCCGCGCGGCCGCAGAGTCGCGCGGCGCGCGGCTGCTTGTTCTGGTCGGCGTTGTGTTTCATAGCTATATGGTGGCGATCGAATTCAGCCACGGGGCCTACTCACATAGGGGCCCCGTCATCCTCTCCCTCGCGATCATGGCGGTCGCAGGAACCCTGTTGGTGGCACCGTGGCCCGACCGCGTGCCCCCGAAACTCGTGACCTGGGGGAGTGCCGCTGTGATCGGTGTGTCCAACCTGCTGGTGCTCATCCCGATTCGGGGAGCGTCCGCATGGCCGGGCTGGTCCGGGTGGAGCGCGGGCGCATCGATGTTCCTCGCTGTGCTGCTCCTCCTGCGTCAGCGCACGGCCGAGGCCGTCGTTGGCTGCGTCGGCTTTGTGGTCGCAGTCGCCGCCTGGGTTGCACTCTCAGGTAGGCCGCCCGGCCTCGTCTTTACCTTCACGATCGGCCACATCATCACGTTCATGTTCTGGTTTGCTCTCGTGTCGTGGTCGGGCACCGTGACCTCCGCGATCGAACGAGCCCTCAAAGCCGAGGAGCAGGCGCGCCTGGAGAGGGAACTGCAGGTGAGCATTAATTCGGCCATGGCGGTCAAGCTCGCTGACGTGTCCGTTCGCGCACGCAGGACCCTCGAGGCGCTCAGGGATGAAGAAGTGACACCTGAGATCGCCATGGAGGCGCGCCTGCTCGAGGCGGAGCTGCGCGACGAGATCCGCGCTCCCTTCTTCACCGGAACCGCCGTCGTGGAAGCGGCGCGTCGCGCGCGAGGACGAGGGGTCGAGGTCCTCCTGCTCGATGACCGCGGAGGCGAAGGTGTGCGTGGAACCGGGGAAGGGGACGACGACGCACTGTGTTCGATCATCGTGTCGCGCGCAACCGCCGCACTTGACGAGGCCGTGGCCGGGCGCGTCGTCGTGCGGGTGTGTCCCGCGGGCAGACGGTGGGCCGCGACGATCCTCACCGACGCGGGGCTGGCCGTCGTGGAGGCTGAGGAGAGCACCGCTGAGGCGGGGAAAGGGGATCTCCGCATGTGAGGGTGCAGGGGTGGGGTTCGCCGTGTCGTGGTTGTGTAGGGGTCGAGGTCTTTCGATGATAGAAATTCCTGCACCTTCCATCTGAAAGACCTCGACGTGTACAATGTGGCTCCTCGCCCTCCTCAAGCAGTTCGGGGCATGACTTTTGTTGCGAAAAGTTCTCCCCGGAAGGTGGATTAAGTATAAGTCCGCACGCCAGGGAGTTTGCGTGCAGTTGACAGTGTTGTGCTACCTGCTTCGCAAAATGGTTTCCAACTGTGCCGATGTGTCGAGGAAGCTTCGAAGAGATCCACGGGATGCATTACGGCACTGATCGAGTGCCCGAGAGGTTAGCCGCAACGCGCGCGACGCCGAATCATCCGAAAACTGCGCGAGTAGGTCTCGTGCTTTACTCAGAAACTCCTCCGCTCGCTCCAGCCGCGCAATGACGCCGTTGGATCCGTTCACCCGTGCTTGCAGAGCGCTCAGCTCATTGCTAATATCCGAAATCTGTTTGGATGCCACTGGGAGATTCTCCTTCTCAACGGGGGCTGTCGCCCTCGTCTTCTTGCCACCTCACGATGCTGATTCTCCGGGCTTCGTCTCGAGCACTGTCGCTGCATGACTTTGAGTCACCGGTAAAAGAAACTGCAGCACGAAGGTCGGAGACGAGTTTCTCTCCTAGCTGAGTTCCGCCAACGAGTTCCGAAACCTCGCAGATAAGGTCTTCGCAGAATGACTCCATAAACAATGTCTCGGCTCGAGCTAAAGCAAGCAAATCGAGTACCTCACGACGGCGTTGCTCAAGCACCGGATCGACGACCCAGGGCATGGTCCGTTTACTTCGTCAAGTCTGCGATGAAAGCGCGGACTGCGGAATCGAGTGAGAGCATCCTTACAGAAGACTCGCGGATCGCAGCGGAAGCGGCTCCAATCTGTTGAACCGCTTGCTCGCCGGATGCTGATCCCCTGACGACTGCAAGAAGACGCGATGAATGCTGGTTGATCGAATCCGAGCACATGGCTGAACGCTGAGCAAGGTTTTTGGCATCGTCGCTGAGACGGTACGCGGCGTTGGCAAGATCTTGAATGGAAGGCATGGTACTTTCTCCCCTGAAGAGGTGCTGAAGTCGGTTAGATCATAGAGATTCGCATGAGCGCGGTAAGGGCTTGCTGGATCGCTGTCTGAGCCTTCTTGAGCGAATCTTCGGCCTGCTGGAGAGCAGTCAGCATCCGTGTGTCATGAGAGTTCCGGCTGCCTTGAATCGCAGTGCGAACTAGCTGCATTTGCTTCTGGTTGGAGGACAGGAACGCGCGAATGCGACCTTCCTCCTGTTCGAGTTGGTACCGGAGCGCATTTACTTCCTGCAGTGTGTCAGTAAGCATGGACATGATTACTCCCAATGGTAGATGGTCAGTGGTCTTGTGGAGATTCAACACCGGGGTAGACGGTGTATGGGATCAAACGCGCGGGCGCAGACATCGATGCTGCGTCCCAGAGGATCATCCGGTTCGTCTTCGGACGCCATTCAAGAAGAGGATCATCCAAGAAATTACGAGTCGTCTGACAGTCGAGACCGTAGGCGGCCTTGATATCGAAGTAGGCGCTGCCGCCGAAGCCGACGTGTTGACCGAGCATATCCGCCTTCATCCACCACCCGAGGATGTGGATGCCGTTGGCTGCGCCAGTCCGACAGAGTTCGGCGAACTGCCCTGGTGAGTGGAGCCGCTCCAGCCCGAGTCCTAACAGGTAGGTAGTGGGATCTGACCTCAAAAGAGAGAACGATCCGTTTGCCCGCTCAACAAGCTCATCAATCGTAGCTTCGATGTCCTGGTATTTGATAACTCTGTAGGGAATACCCGATGCTTCCAAATCCGAATAAAGCTTTGTGCGGGTGGCCTCCCATTGAGCGTTCGCGTTGAGGAGGTCAAGGACGACAACCTCTGCGGCCCCAGGACGGTGTTGCATAGAGAGACTTCTGACGGCGTTGGCGAGGGGGATTGCAGCGTTGGCGGGGCCGATAATAGCCATGTTTCGCCCGACCTCGTGATTCATGGGAACGGAGAAAATGGAGCCGTCGACATCAATACGGTGCCCGAGGAATGCAACGGCGCTGCCTTCGCCGCGCTCACTGTAGTGCGCCAGAGCAGTCTGGTCACTGAAGAGGCTCAGAGGCGTCTCCCCATCGAACACGTACGGCGGTGGGGCACAACGGCCACCGTTCCACCACCGTCGACGCAGTGGCTCAAGGATAGCCTCATCAGCGAACGCGATTGCGGTCTTCTTGTTAGCGGAAATCGCCCCGTAATCAAGATTGACAATAGCTTCACGCGAACGAAGGTGAGCCGCAGCGTCGTTCCGAGCCCCCAGAGTAGCCTGTGATTCTGACAGTGAGTTTTTAAGGGCAATTCTGATCGGAACCTGGCCGAACAGCCCTTCAGCAGCCGAACCCATCAAAGAGTTGTTGCCTCCAATCGTCTGCGATGCGAGAACGACATGGATGCCACATGCGCGAAAGAGACGCACCCCTTTCTGCAACAAGTCGGCGATTTGGTCGGAGAGCTTATCTCGTTCGCTAAACATCATCTGAAACTCGTCGACAATCAGAACAATACGGGGCATACGGGAATTCGGAAGCTGCATGCGATATTCACGCAAACTTTGAACTCCCGCTTGCTTGAATTGCTTCATCCTCGACGAATAGACTTCAAACAAGTGCTTGAACACCGCCAAGCCGAACTCGCGATCAGCTTCCAGTCCAAGAACCCGGGCATGGGGCAGGTATTCGCCCTGGGGACCGTCCGTGAAGCGTTGAAGCGTCACGCCTTCCTTGAAGTCGAGCAGGTAGAACTCGAGTTCCTCAGGTGAGTATCGGTGGCACAGGCTGTGGACGATCACGGAAATCAGGTTGGATTTTCCCTGCCCAACCGCGCCAGTCACGAGGGCGTTATGACGCTGATTGATCTCGTCGCCCAACGTGATCGTGATCGGTAACATCCCATAGCGACCGACACTGAATGTGATGCCGTCACGGCTGCTGTGCGTCCATCCGTCCTTCAAAGGCACGATCTCATCGAAAGGAACAACGGGTACCGCAGCTGAGATCAGCTGGTCCCTGACCTTTTGCGCGGCGTCGATGAGTTCCTCCGCGTTGGTTCCGAAGAAAGAACCCAGTGTTTCCCCGTACTCGTCGAGAACTTTGTCTCCCGAAAGGCTGATACGTTGGAAGAACCCCAGGAGAAATTCGTTCACGCCTAGGCTGGTCGAGTGAATGATGAATGAGACACCATTGCGAGGCCCCGCTTTTGCGAGGGTGCGTACCGCATTTTGAATCTCCTCATCAAGGAGGTCGAAGTCGGTCGAAAGAACGACCAGCTTGTAGCCTTCGATCGGGTACCCGATCATGCGCCTGAACTCGGTTAGCGTCGGAGCGCGCCCTTGGATGACATTGGTCACACCCTGAACATGGTAGCGAAGAAAATTAAGGCATTCGAGGAGTTCGCCGGACTCATTGATAACCCTCAGGAGCCTTTCTCCACCATTGTTGATATCTTGGAACGGGGCGGCGAGGCCGGACAGTGTGTCGTCATAAGTGATGATCTCGAGCTGCCCCGGTGTCGTTTCCAGAAGGGCCTGGGCAATCAGGTGTTGGACGAGCTTGCTCGACGAATTGTCGGTCAGTGACTCGTCGATCCAAATGTTATCCAGACCGATGAAGTCGATCCTTCCGGCCCCGAAGTCCACTTGTTCACAGACTGTTGAGTTCATCAAGCGCCTTCCTATCTCTCTCCGCTTGCTTCTGAATCTCTTCTGTCAAGGTTGTAAATGTCTTGAACTTGAACTGTGCATCTTTCTCTTCGGGGGCTAGGAGTTCTTCTTCCAAACGGTCGAGAGTAGCCAACTTTGATTCGTAATCCTTTTCCATGCTCGAATAATCGTGCCTCTTGTAGAAGACATATCCTGCCCATGTGGCGGGCGCAATGAATAGAAGGAAGGTGATGAAGGTGGGATAGCTGAAAAAGACGATGAGGAAAATGACTGCCGCTCCGATCGTCTTCAAGGGGAAATCATAGTCATAAGAATCGAGAAGTTTAGCTCTGAGTTCTTCAGCTTCTCGAGCAATTGTGAGTGCCTGAATGAGCTTTTCTCGCTCTTCTTTGAGTACCCGCTTAGGAACACCAACAACCGCCGAGTTATTGACGAGGGTTAGGTGTTGCTGTGCTCGGATAGTTCTCTCTTCCCAGGTGTTAGCACCACGAACGTAATCCATCGTGATGCGATGTGCTACCTGAATGATCATGTCTCGGGATGAACCGTCCGTGTCTTTCTCAAGTCCTGCGAGACATGACGCCATAGCATCATTCATGCGGTTCAACTTGAACTCGCAAAGTGCAAGGCGCCAGTACGTGTCGGCTTTGTACTCTTCCGTAGCTCGCGAGAGGGCTCGTTTCAATGATTCGTAAGCACGTTCGTACTTGTTCTGCAGGTAAAAAACTGCTCCGCGGACCCTGTGTACGTCCATGGTGTCTTCACCCAGCTCGTCGAGAACAAATGCCTCAGATGCGTAATCTTCCGCGAGCTTGTACTCGTCCTCTTTGAGCGCGATCCAGGCTGAGACGACGAAAGCTGTGGGATCAGTGGGGCAGTTTTCCCTCGCCTTGCGCGCCGCGACCATCGCGGGGCCGAAATCCTCGGCGAAATAGTAGGTCCAGGCTCGGGCGACCCAATCGACGCTCTCGTCGGAATCTGATGTGCTGCCGCGCAGGGAGCGCTCGTAGCGCTCCCGCGATTCTTCGTCCTTAAAGATGAGAAGCGCTTCTTCAAGAAGTGCGAGGGTTCTGCGTGCTTCATCTCCGCGCTTACCTGCAAGAGAGGCGCGCTGTCCCCATAGTTTCTTCAGCTTTTGAATCTTGGTTTGGGTCTCCTGGATAGAACCGCCGCGCTCAAGGCCGAGTTCGCGGTAGTAGTCAACGGCGGGCATGTCGTTATCGGAGGGTTGGGGAATCGGAATCATTGTTCTCCTGCTTTCGTATATAGCACTCTTGGGGGTGACAATGGTGAAAAATGGTGGTGATGGGTGAGAGTGTCGATGCTTCTCTGCTGGGAGAGTGTACCGTAATTCTGAGAATTGCAAAACGCTGTGGAATTAACATTCCTTTTGAATTTTGGTATAACTAATCGCTCAGTTATCCAGCTATAGGAAACTGTTGGACTCTAAGGCGAATAGCTAACCGGAAATCAGGCTCTTCAGAGTTGAGTGTGGGTGGAGGCGTCTAGGCCTCCTGCGATGAGGAGCATTCGGAGTTTGTAGTTGGTGGGGTTGCGGTAGCCTCTGGCGGTGCGTCTGCCTAGTTCGATGATTCCGTTGATGGCTTCTGTGGGGCCGTTGCTGGCTCCACCGGTGTCGAAGTAGGCCAAGAATGCGTCCTTCCACTTGCGTAGGGTCCGCCCCAGACGAGCGATTTCGGGGATGGGACACGTTGGTAGGCGCTCAATGAGGTGTGCGGCCAGGCGTCGGCCTTGGGCGGGTGTGGCTTGATGGAAGACGTCGCGGACTTGCTGGGCGCAGTGGTAGGCGACTTCCACACTGATATGCGCCTCATCTGCCGTGAAGGCCTCACGGAGTCGTTCTTGTTGACGCTTCGTGAGCCGATCACGCGAGGCGCGCAAAAGATTGCGGATCTGATAGAGGGGATCGCCCTTGCGCCCGCGGTGACCGGTCGTGTCTTGCTGGACGCGGCGGCGTACCTCATCAAGGGCATCGCCGGCGAGCTTGACGATATGGAAGGCATCGAGGACGCTGGTTGCGTCTTGGAGCTGGTCGTCGATGGCGTTCTTGTATCCTTGGAAGGGATCCAGCGTCGCGATCTGGATACCGGAGCGAAAGTCTTCGCCGCGCTCTTCTAGCCAGTTCTTGTACACGGTGCCAGACCTACCCGGAACCAGGTCCAACAAGCGGGCCGTGGGATGCTCCTCCCCGCAAGTCAGGTCCACGATGCCGGTGAGTTCACGTGGGCCCCGGTGGCGTCGGTCCTGGTGGTGCCACACGTGCTCGTCAACCCCCAGCACCCGAATCCCTGTGAAGCGGGCGGGGTCATCAGATGCGGCTTGCAGGCACGGCTTGATATGGGACCACACGGTATTCCACGTGGTTCCTAACTGTCGGGCCAGCCCCAAGATAGTGGCTCCCTCGAAGCGCAACTGTCGGATCGCCCAGCGGATCGCCCGCACACCCAGACGCGCCCGAGGTGCGCACATTGAGTGGTTCTGCTCGCTAAAGGTCGCGATCTGGCAGGTGGTTTCGCGGCATATCCATCGGCGCTTAAACCATCGGATCCGCACTGGAACCCCGGCCCAGGGCGCGTCGATCACCTCCACCACCACGCGCCCGTGGCCTTGTGCGATCACCCCACAACCCGGGCAGCCAGCGCGGCGATCACAGGACTCTATGTCGAGCATCAGACCGTACTCACGCCGAGCGGCAGCAACCAGATGGAAGCCCTCCAAACCGACGAGCAGATCACACCGATCACAACGATTAAGCGACACGGAGCAGCAGCAGGTAGGGTGAGACATTGTCGAGGTCCTTTGAAGATCGCGGGGGTTGAAGTCCGCTCATCATCAAGGACCTCGACCTCTACCCGCAACCCCCGCTCAACACCCGGTCACCCACACTCAACTCGGAAGAGCCCGTTTAGTAAACAATTTCTTGATATTCCGGTTATTTTCATGTGGCATACTGCGCAACTGAAAATTCAACAGTCTGCTACCACAAGGGTGCGCGAGGCGTTAGGATGAACACCGATGCTCAAAAATCTTTCCACCAAAACCAGATGGGCGATCGGCGCAGCAAGCGCCCTCGTCCTCCTTGTCGTCTGCGCCATCATCGTATACGCGGCCAACTACTCCGGTCGCGTCCTGCCCGGCACCACCGTTGCCGGGATCTCCGTCGAAGGCATGAGCCGCGACCAGGTCATCTCCGCGGTCACCGCCCGAGCCGACGCTGCCAAGGTTTCTCTCACCGTCGAAGGAAAGACCACCACGGTCTCGCTCAACGAAGCCGGGATCTCCGTCGATGCTGAAGCAACCGCCAACGAGGCCATGAAAGACTCGACCTCCTTACCGTCCTTCATCGGTGCCCTCTTCTCCCGCCGCGCCCTGGAACCCGTGACCACCGTCAGCGAGGACTCCATCAAGAAGCTCACCGCGACCGTGAATTCCACCCTGACCTCGGAAATGAAAGACGCCCAGGTCATCATCGCTCCCGATGAGGAATCCTTCACCGTCACGCCCGCGCAAAACGGCAACGGGATCGCCCGCGATGAGGTCGCCGCCGCCGTCAAGCAGGCCGGCGCCACCCTCGCCTCCGTGTCGCAGAACGTCACCGTTTCACAGATGGAACCCAGCGTCACCACCGCCGATGCGCAGCAGGCTGCCCAAAAAGGCAACGACCTGCTCGACACCTCGATCGAAATCTCCGACGGCATCGACCTGTTCGTCGCCGAGCGCTCCGACAAGGTGCACTGGGTCGAATTCCTCACCAAGGATGACGGCTCCCTCGACGAACCCTCCATCAGCACCGTCAAGGTCGCTGACTGGGTCAATGCCCTGGCTGCAAAAACCGACGTCAAGGCCGAGAACCGCGTCGAGAACGTCGACTCCTCCGGCAACGTGCTGACCACCGCCCGCGAAGGCAAGAAGGGCCTCAAGACCAACAACACCGAAGAGATCACCAAGGGCGTCGTCAAGGCCATGACCAACGGCACCTCCTACGAGGGTCTGTTCCACTACGACGACCTCGAGCCCGGCTCTGAAACCAAGCAGGTCGCCGAAGGTACCGAAAACCTGGTTTACCAGGCCGCTGAAGGCGAAAAGTGGGTCGACATCAATCTCACCGATGCCACCGTCACCCCGTACGTCGGCGGCAAGGTCGCTGGCGGACCCTTCTACATGGTCCCCGGCGCGCCCGATACCCCGACCGTCACTGGCACCTTCCATGTCTACCTCAAGTACGACGTGCAGACCATGCGCGGCGAGAACGCCGACGGCACCAAGTACGAGACCGAAGGCGTCCCGTGGGTCACCTACTTCACCGGCTCCTACGCGATGCACGGCGCCCCCTGGCGCTCCTCCTTTGGCTGGAGTGGCTACGGCGGCTCCCACGGCTGCGTCAACATGCCCGTCGACGCCGCCAAGTTCATCTACGACTGGACCGACATGGGCGATACGGTGGTCGTGCACTACTGATGGCCGACACTGAGCATTGGGGGCGGCCCGGAACCAAAGGGTTCCGGCCCGCTCTCTGTTACCGCGCGAGGGGCGCGGGCGCGTGGCAGTGAGGGCTGCGGGTACTGTGGGCGCCGACCGTGGGTGGCGTGTGCTGTGTCGTACCTGCTGGCGTGGTTCCCCAACAATGTCGCACGTAATTTCCATGTCAACCTTTCAAACATTGAAATTGCGTTGTTGGAATTGCAACGTTTGTGGCGGATGTTGAAGATTCAAGGAAGGGAATTACGTGCGAGATTTATGGGGAGCGGTTCGAGTGGGTGGCCGATGGCTGATGGCTGATGGCTGACGGCTGGTAGTAAGCTGCTAGTGACACGCGGCTAGAGGCTGCGTTCCCCGACTCTTGGCAGGTGTTCCATGTTTTTCCGCGACGATGCGCTGAACCCCGCGGGCAACGGCCTCGGCCCCGACGAGTGGTGGAAGGGTGCCGTCGTCTACCAGATCTACCCGCGCTCCTTCAAGGATTCCAACGGGGACGGCTTCGGTGACCTCGAAGGTATCCGACAGAAGCTGGACTACCTGAAGAACCTGGGAGTGGACGTCCTGTGGCTGTCGCCGATCTACGCCTCCCCGCAGGCGGACAACGGCTACGACATCGCGGACTACTACGACATCGACCCCATGTTCGGGACGCTCGAGGACTTCGACCGCCTGCTCGCGGACGTCCACGAGCGGGGCATGCGCCTCGTCATGGACCTGGTCGTCAACCATTCCTCGGACGAGAACCCGTGGTTCGTCGAGTCGCGCTCCTCGCGGGATAATCCCAAGCGCGACTGGTACATCTGGCGTGACCCCCGCCCCGGGCACGTCGGCGGCGAGGCCGGGGCTGAGCCCAACAACTGGGGGTCCTTCTTCTCGGGCTCGGCTTGGGCCTGGGACGAGGCCACGGGCCAGTACTACCTGCATCTTTTCGACAAGAAGCAGCCCGACCTGAACTGGGATAACCCCGAGGTCCGCGCCGCCGTCTACGAGATGATGAACTGGTGGCTCGACCGCGGCGTCGACGGCTTCCGCATGGATGTCATTATCCTGATTTCGAAGGACCCGGCCCTGCCCGACGGCATCGTCTACCCGGGGCGCGCGTGGGGCGAGGGCTACCCGCACTTCTCCGAAGGCCCGCACCTGCACGACTACCTGGCCGAGATGCGCCGCGAGGTCTTCGCCGGGCGCGCCGGAACCATGACGGTCGGTGAGTGTCCCGGCGTGCGCCGCGACAACGTCCTGCTCTTCACGGACCCGGCCAGGCGTGAGCTCGACATGGTCTTCCAATTCGACCACGTCGACCTCGGCCTCGAGGCGGGGAAGTTCCATCCGCGCCCGCTGCGTCCCGGCGAGCTCGCCGACTGCCTGAGCGCGTGGCAGGAGGCCCAGGGAAGCGTTGGCTGGAACAGCCTGTACCTGGACAATCACGACCAGCCGCGCGCCGTCAGCCGCTTCGGCGACGAGGCGCACCGCTACGCCTCGGCGACCGCCTTGGCCACCGCGCTGCACATGCTGCGTGGCACCCCCTACGTCTACCAGGGCGAGGAGCTCGGCATGACCAACGGGGTCTTCCATGGCCTCGACGATTTCCGTGACGTGGAGGCGCTGCGCTACTACCGCGAGGCCGTGGCGGCGGGGGAGGACCCCGAGTCGGTCCTGGCCGGGATGCGCGCCACCGGCCGCGACAACGGGCGCACCCCCGTTCAGTGGGACGCGGGGCCGAACGCGGGCTTCACCGACGGCACCCCGTGGATCGGCGTCACCCCGAACTACACGGAGATCAACGCCGCCTCCCAGGTCGGTGATCCCTCTTCCGTGTACGCCTACTATCGGGCGCTCGCGGACGTGCGCCACGGCCTGCCCGTCATCGCGGCGGGCTCGTTCGAGCGCATCGTTACTCCCTCACCCGCAGTCTTCGCCTACCGGCGCACCCTCGACGAGGCCGTGGCCACGATCCTGGTCAATCTGTCCTCTCAGCCCGCCTCCCTGGGCGAGGTCGCGCGCGGGGTGAGTGGCGAGCTCATCCTGTCCAACCGGGACCTGTCCGAGGCCGAGCGAGAGGCTCCCGGCGTTCTGGAGCCCTGGGAGGCGCGTGTCTACCTCGCGTGAGGGGCGCGTGGCCCCTGAGTGCTGGCGTATGTTCGTGTACACATCATGAATCATTTATCCAGAGTGCACTCCAGCGTGGGCGTGGCGCCGTCGTAAGCGAAGTCGATGCGGCATTCGTAGGAGGCCGCTTGGGGGAGTTTCTTGCCGGCGTTGGGGTCGGTGGGGCCTGTCCCTACTATGAGGGTGAAGCTCCATACCGTCGAGAACGCCGGTGACATTGATGGGCCTGTCCCTACTTTGCGGGCGAAGCGCTTATTCTCCAGTGGACCAATGAAGGGTGGATCGTTTACCAGGTCCAGTGGTTCAGTGGAGAATGCGAGGGCTCCGCAGGTGCGTTGTCGCGCGGGGTCTGGCGTGCCGGCGCGGCAAGATGCCGCGAAGGCTTCACTTTCGGTTTGGATCCATTGGGTGAGCTTCTCGCTCGGCTCGATCGTGAAAGCTCGCGTCGCGAAGTTCGTGCGGATTTCCCCTGCACCATCGGCCAGGGGGTGCTCGTAGTTGATCGTCCAGTAGTCGGGGTTCTTGGGGGTGGCTTCCATGCGGTAGCTGCCGGGAAAAAGGTAGTACCAACCCTGGGGGTTACTGACCATCACGTCGCCGACGCGAATGCTGCGTAGGCCGTCCGTGTCGATCAACGTGGTCATCGAATCATACGAAGAGGCGTCGATCTTCCACATGCCGAGCTGACCGTTCCTCCTCGTGGTCTCATCGAAATGCATGTTGAAGTGGTGGGCGTCACTTCTGCTGGCGTTGAAGAGAACCGTGCCCTCGATCTCCGACGGGTTGTTGGGGGCTGTGTGCCCCTCGAAGGAGACTTTCGAGGGGGCGTGCGCGTGTGCGGCATCCGTTAGGAAGTCGCGCGAGTCTTCGCCGTCGAAGAGGGGCGCTTGTTCTGGAAAGTATCTCTGGGCCTCGTCGTATTTCCCGTCTTTGACGAGGTCCATGTAGCGGTTCCACGCATCCAAGGCGGTCAGGTCGGACAGGTACACGTAGTTCGACCAGTATCCCCCTCCTGCGATGACGGCCACGAGGCCCACGCACGAGGCCGTGGCGATCCAGCGCTTGCGCCGCGTATTGGTGGCCGGTCGCTGCCTCGATTGGCCACCCACTGGTAGGTTCTGTGGAGCTGAACTCCAATTGCCTGATGTGGAAACTCTGAAAGGGGTAGTAAGGTTTATGGAAATGGGAGTATTGGTGGCTCGTCGTGTCACAATTTGTGCCTAGTATGCGGTATTCGAAATAAAAAACATGATATCTGTTTGCCCTAATGGCGTGGTGGGAAATTTGGAGAAGTCGTGGTGTACTTTTCGAGTGATGTGCGAATCTTATAGATGCTGTTGGTTGAATCTGTTTCTGTTGCCTTCATATCTTGCTCAAAGTCGCCTAGCCCGCGAGCGATCCCGTCGCAGGATTCTGCAAGTCGCTCGATGCAGTCTTGGATGAGATAGATTGTGTCGCGAAGCCCTGACCATGCGCCTAAACCGCCAAAGCCGATCGAACTAGAGCGGGCGAAAGCGGTAGAATAGTGAATAGAATAAGCTTTTGTCTTCACGTCGCGTAGTGTGAGAGCGGTCTGGGGTAGATGGTCTGTGTAAACGCGTTTGAGTTGTGGCCAATCGAAATTAATTGGATTGGAATATGGGATTACTCGGTGATCCTGCTGGTCGATACGTAGTTGTCCTTGTTCTTCGCAAAGACTTAATTGCAATGAAATCGTTTTGAAACGATCGTTAATTTTCCTCTCTGCTGCCGTAAGGTTCTCGTTAATCTTCTTGAGTCCCTTGCCGAGTTTTGAGATGATAGCTGATGGGGTGATAATTGCGTAATAGCTTAGCCAGTCTATTTCCTCGTCTACCGTGAGCCAGCCGCTCACCATGTCGATCGAATTGCTGATTTCTTCAAGGTCGCCTTGCATGATCTTCTCGATCTTCGCGTCAATTTTGAGTGCGGTGGATGCAATTTTCATCGCAGCGACAATTCGATACTTTGTGTAGTCGTTGCAGGCTTCAGTAGCTACTGTGATAGCATCTCGTATCTCGCGTCGCGCCGTGAGGATGGCGTGTCTGTTGGTTGAGATCAGTGAAGTGAGTGCAAATGTGGCCTCTTGGAGAATTGAGAGTGCTGGCTGTATTTTGCCAACCATGTCGATTGAGACGCGGTCGAGGGTGCTTGAGTGTTGGTCTTTTAGTGTGCTTTTTGTTGCTTCGATCCATCCGGCGACTGTTTCGAAGTTGTCTTCCTCGCGGGGACTCAGCGCCCGCGCCCATGAATCGCATTTCGAGCATGTATCGTGCATTGAGCTTCCTGATGGGAGATCGCGATAGCGTTTGACTGTTTGGTCGACTTCTGCGCGAAGGGCGTTAAATGTCTCGATATAGTCACCTCCCATGCATTCGGGTTCTAGTTTTACGCCTCCGCCTTCGCCGGTCGCCGATGGGCGTGAAACATCAGAAATTTTCGCGCTGTGGGGGCCGCAGTTGAAATCGAGGAAGATGTATCGATCGCCGACTGCGGAATATTTCAAGGCGGTCATATAGGCGTCGCAGTAGGCGCGATTGAGTTTCTGGACAAGCTTGTCGAACTCGACGGTGTGGTCTTTAGTGCTTTCATCTGCGTCGCGTGAGTCGTCGTAGGGGAGAAACGGGTTGTAGGCGCTCATGAATGCTCCTTTGAATCTAGTGTTT
>ERZ1699253.60-NODE-60-length-19997-cov-3.023452_pt1 | contig 19997 bp, 15 predicted proteins | sample MGYA00581517_ERZ1699253 | MGnify/ENA primary metagenome ERZ1699253 (study PRJEB42319, sample SAMD00040304) | human oral metagenome | material: saliva | host: Homo sapiens | study: EMG produced TPA metagenomics assembly of PRJDB4115 data set (Metgenomic analysis of... | reverse complement strand
AATGTGGCTTTGTCGGTTGCCGTTACATCGGTTTCTACTCTGATTTCTCCATTACTGACCCCCGCCATCTTCCTGATGCTTGCCGGTGAAATGCTGGAAATCCAAGCGGGCAGTATGTTGATGTCCATAGTCAAAATGGTTTTGTTCCCCATCGTTTTGGGCTTGATTGTCCATAAAGTCTTGGGCAACAAAACCGAAAAACTGACCGACGCGCTGCCGCTGGTTTCCGTTGCCGCCATCGTGCTGATTATCGGCGCAGTAGTCGGCGCCAGCAAAGGCAAGATTATTGAAAGCGGCCTGCTGATTTTCGCGGTTGTCGTACTCCACAACGGCATCGGTTATCTGCTCGGCTTCTTTGCCGCCAAATGGACCGGCCTGCCTTATGACGCACAAAAAACGCTAGCCATCGAAGTCGGTATGCAAAACTCAGGCTTAGGCGCCGCGCTTGCCGCCGCACACTTTGCCGCCGTGCCGGTTGTTGCCGTTCCCAGCGCATTGTTCAGCGTGTGGCACAATATCTCCGGCTCACTCCTGGCAACTTATTGGGCAGCCAAAGCCGATAAAAATAAAGAATCCTAAACGTCTTTAATCATAAGGCCGTCTGAACAGATTCCGTTCAGACGGCCTTTATTTTGAAATCAAGCAGGATTATTGTTTTACTGCTTCGATTTGGATATTGATGTTTACTTTTTTGCTCATACCGGCACTTACCAAATAATCCAAGCCCCATTTGGTACGGTCGATGGTGGTGCTGAAATCGCCGCCGCACACTTCTGCTTTTGCCATCGGGCTTTGGTAGCAGTTGAATTTGTCGGCTTCGAGTTTCACCGGCGCAGTTTTGCCGTTCATGGTCAGGTTGCCGTCAACGGAAAGCAGTTTTTTGCCGTTGAAATTGAATTTAGTGGATACAAAACGGATTTCAGGGTATTTGTCTGCATTGAAAATATCGGCAGATTTCAAGTGTTGGGTAAAGTGGTCCGAACCGGTTTGCAGTTTAGACAAAGGCAATACGATATCGATAGAGCCTTGGCGTTTGGCACGGTCAAATTCCAAATTGCCGGTCAAACCATAAATACCGCCGACGTTGGTGCTGGTGTTGAAATGGTCGATGGCAAAGCGGGCATTGGCATGAAATTCGTCCACTTTATAAACAGCGGCAGACGCAGCAGAAGCCAACATGGCCGAACACAATGCAAACATGATTTTTTTCATCGTCTTATCCTTAGAAATGTGAGAAGTTCCCTATCATATCACTTTTTGATGCCGACATCTTTTGCAACTGAGAAAGACAACGTTTCATCTTAAGAAAACTTCAGGCCGTCTGAAAAAATGAGCAGCAAATTCAGGTGAAGCAAATACAGTTTAGTTTTATTACAAAATAGCGTGCTTCATCGCTCGTAATTGGTATAAAATACCGAGTTATTTCTACAACGGGCCGCCAACCAACCAGCCTATTTCAGACGGCCTCAGCATAAAATAAAGGAACAAAAATGCCTGAATACCGCTCCAAAACCTCTACCCACGGCCGCAATATGGCAGGCGCGCGCGCATTGTGGCGTGCGACCGGCGTAATGGAAACCGACTTCGGCAAACCGATTATCGCCATTGCCAACTCCTTCACCCAATTCGTCCCAGGCCACGTGCACCTGCATAATATGGGTCAACTGGTTGCCCGTGAAATCGAAAAAGCCGGCGGCATTGCCAAAGAATTCAACACCATCGCCATTGACGACGGTATCGCCATGGGCCACAGCGGTATGCTCTACTCCCTGCCCAGCCGCGACCTGATTGCCGACTCCATCGAATACATGGTCAACGCCCACTGCGCCGACGCGCTGGTGTGCATTTCCAACTGCGACAAAATCACCCCGGGCATGCTGATTGCCGCCATGCGCCTGAACATTCCGACCATCTTCGTTTCCGGCGGCCCGATGGAAGCCGGTAAAGTTATCGGCGTAGCCAATATTCAGCCTGAACGCCGTTTGGACTTGATTGATGCCATGATCGAATCAGCAGACGACAATATCAGCGACAAACAAGTCGAAGAAGTCGAGCAAAACGCCTGCCCAACCTGCGGCTCCTGCTCCGGCATGTTTACCGCCAACTCCATGAACTGCCTGACCGAAGCACTCGGCCTTTCCCTGCCGGGCAACGGTTCTTATCTGGCGACCCACGCAGGCCGCAAAGAATTGTTCCTCGAAGCCGGCCGCATGATTGTCGAAATCACCAAACGCTACTACGAGCAAGACGACGAAACCGTGTTGCCGCGCAGCATTGCCACTAAAAAAGCGTTTGAAAACGCCATGACCATGGACATCGCCATGGGCGGCTCTACCAATACCATTTTGCACCTGTTGGCCGTCGCCAACGAAGCCGGTGTCGATTTCAAAATGGCCGACATCGACCGCCTGAGTCGCGTTGTACCTTGTATCTGCAAAACCGCGCCAAACAACCACGATTACTACATGGAAGACGTGCATCGCGCCGGCGGTATCTTCGCCATCCTGAAAGAATTGGACAAAGCAGGCAAACTGCACACCGACGTGTACACCATCCACGCGCCGACGCTGAAAGACGCGATTGAAAAATGGGACGTGACCAATCCTGAAAACACCCATGCCATCGAGCGTTTCAAAGCGGCTCCAGGCGGCGTGCGCACTACTCAGGCGTTCTCACAAAACCGTATGTGGAAAACCCTCGACCTCGACCGCGAAAAAGGCTGTATCCGCGATGTCGAACATGCCTACTCACAAGACGGCGGCTTGGCAGTATTGTTCGGCAATATCGCCGAGCGTGGTTGCGTGGTAAAAACCGCAGGCGTGGATGAGAGCATCCTCAAATTTACCGGCCGCGCCCGCGTATTTGAAAGCCAAGAAGACGCAGTAGAAGGCATTTTGGGCAACCAAATCGTGGCAGGCGATATCGTCATCATCCGCTACGAAGGTCCTAAAGGCGGCCCGGGCATGCAGGAAATGCTGTATCCGACTTCCTACCTGAAATCCAAAGGTTTGGGCAAAGCCTGCGCCCTGCTGACCGACGGCCGCTTCTCCGGCGGTACTTCCGGCCTGTCCATCGGCCACGCTTCTCCTGAAGCGGCAGAAGGCGGCGCAATCGGTTTGGTACACGAAGGCGACACCATCGAAATCGACATTCCAAACCGCAGCATCCACCTTGTCATTTCCGATGAAGAACTTGCCGCACGCCGTGCCGAAATGGAAGCACGCGGCAGCAAAGCGTGGAAACCGGAAAACCGCGACCGCTACGTCTCCGCAGCCCTGCGTGCCTACGGCGCAATGGCAACTTCCGCCGACAAAGGTGCAGTACGCGACGTATCGCAAATCGAACGTTAATTAACCTGACTTTAAGGCCGTCTGAACGCTTTCAAGTGTTTCAGACGGCCTTCATTCAAACGGACAAATATGGACAAATTCATTTTAGCGATGATCGGCATGGCCATTGCCCTGTTGATTATTATTGGCGGCGGATTTATCGCTGTCGAATATTTCAAATCCCATCCTGAAGCATTCCAAGTCAAGCCGCTATCAAAATAATCATTTAACGGCATGAGTTTCAAGGGGAAAGCCGTAGCTCAAGGCCGTCTGAACGCAGTACATATAATGAAACACATTCTTTACTGGCTAGGTGGTTTTGCCGTCGCCCTCGGCATATTCCAATACTACGAAACCCATCGCTATTCCGAAGACCAGCTCGTCTACGCCCAACCGCCGCAAAATCGTACTGCCGTTGCCGATTTTGATGCCTTGGCGTATTTAAACTTCCTCCGCTCCTCAGCCAATCTGCCCGCACTGACGCACTCAGCCACACTCGAACGCGCCGCGCGCAATCATGCCCGCTATCTGCTGCAAAACCCTGACGACGGCCATGACGAACACAATACGCGCAATCCCTTTTATACAGGCCCACGCCCATCAGACCGCACACGCAAAGCCGGTTATGCCTATAAAGGCGTGCATGAAAACGTCAGTACCGGCCAGCATCCGCCAAACGAAAAAATCAACGACCACCTGCCTGCCCAACATCAACTGGACAACCTAATGACGGCGATTTACCACCGTTTCTCCTTGCTCGATCAAAATATCGACGAGGCCGGAGCGGCATTTGAATCGCAAGGTAAACAAATCGCGTTGAGCATCAATCAAAGCGACAGCAGATTCAACAGCCTCTGCCAAAAAAACCGCCCCCTATCCGACCTCAGCCGCTCGTTTTATCAAGATGCCTGTCATGGCCACGCCATTGTTTATGCAGATGAAATCTCCAACCGCAAACTCCGGCCTTACATCACCTATCCGCAAGGCAACTTTGCCTCGCCGGTTTTCCATGGCGAACGTCCCGACCCTATGCCGCATTATGAAATGACCGGCAATCCGGTCAGCATCGCGTTCTCAGAACAATCGCCTCCGGTCAAAATGCGTTCGTTCAAACTGTATCAGGACACAAAAGAAATCAGAGACGTCAAAATCTTAGATAAAGATAATGACCCAAACCGCCTCCTGACCGAACGCCAATTTGCACTGTTTCCTTTACAGCCATTGGAATACGACACCAACTACCGTGCCGTGTTCGAATACCGCCAAAACGGAAAAGACCGAACAGCCGAATGGACATTCAGCACGCAAAAACCCGATTATCCTTACTTCATCGTCAAAGGCGGGGAAACGCTTGCCGTCGAATCCGGACAAAAATATTTTATCCATTGGCAGGATTTTTGGTGCTTGAAGCAATGCGAACGCTACAACTACCGCATGAACCGCGACACCCAAATCGACATTATCGAGCGGCAGGCCGGCGGCATCATTATCCGTGTCAACGGAAGCAAAGGCAGCAGCATCCGCTTAATGCCCGAAGGCGAAGACAGGCGCGCCATTACACTTTATTTATGGAAATAAAGCCGTTTTCAGACGGCATGAAGCACCAAAAAGCTGATAAAATACCGCCTCACCACCCTACGGCAAGCTATCCAACATGACCAAACATCCGCAAACAGCAGCCAATACCCGCTATGCCTTTGCCAGCATTGCCACCATGTTGGCCGCGTTTTTACTGTTCGTTGCCGTCATGTTGCTGCCTTTGGGGCTGACGGTGGACACCCAAGTGAGCCTGATACGGTTTTCACTCTACGCAATCGTGCTGTTTGCCGTACTTGGCGGTATTTTTTCTGTACGCGTTGCCTATTTGCGTAAAAAGAACGGAGCATGACATGACCCAAGCCGATAAAATTCCACAAGAAATCCGCCTCCAGCAAGAGCGGCGCGTACTGACTTTGGTCTATGTTGACGGTGCCAAAAGCCTTCCTGCCGAATACCTGCGCGTGTACTCGCCCAGCGCGGAAGTGCGCGGACACGGTGCCGGCCAAGATGTTTTGCAAACAGGTAAAGCCGAAGTCAGCATTACCGATTTGGACCCCGTCGGCCAATACGCCTTGAAAATTACTTTTTCAGACGGCCACGACAGCGGCCTTTACGATTGGGACTATCTCTACCGGCTGGCGCACAATCAAGACGCGCTTTGGCAAGACTATCTCGACCGCCTCGAAAAAGCCGGCGCGTCCAGAACGCCAAGTGCCGAAGATTTGAAACCCAAACACACGCATTCCTGCGGTAGCGGCGGTTGCGGCGGAAAGGCCGTCTGAAAAAAGGCGAGACCGTAACATTGGACGACGGCAGAATCATTGACAACAAAGCATTCCTCTCCCCGCCAAAAAAAGGACGGGTAGTAGCCATCTTCGGCGATACCAAAGCCTGTCCGCAGGCAGTGTGCGCCGCGCAAAATGCAGATGTTTTGGTGCATGAAGCAACCTTTGCGGCAGGCGATGAAGAGACAGCGGAACGAGTGTTCTATTCAACCGTATCCGATGCCGCCAAGCCGGCTTTGCAAGCCAATGTGAAACAACTTTACCTGACCCACATCAGCGCACGTTATACCGAAGAAAAACAACGCCTGATGCTGGATCGGCAGACACAAACTATATTTCCCGCGTCGAAAGTGGTTGGCGATTTCGACGTATTCGAAATCTGAATCCGTATTATTTTAAGAAGGCAGACACTATGAGCGACCACAAAACCCATTTCGGCTTCTCTACCGTTGACGAAGACGAAAAAGCAGGCAAAGTTGCCGAAGTCTTCCACTCCGTGGCAAAAAACTACGACATTATGAATGACGTAATGTCCGGCGGTCTGCACCGCGTTTGGAAACATTTCACCATCAATACCGCCCGCCTGAAAAAAGGCGACAAAGTATTGGATATCGCCGGCGGTACAGGCGATTTGTCCCGAGGCTGGGCGAAACGTGTGGGCAAAGAAGGCGAAGTTTGGCTGACAGACATCAACTCCTCCATGCTGACCGTCGGCCGCGACCGCCTGCTCAACGAAGGCATGATTCTGCCCGTATCGTTGGCAGACGCTGAAAAATTGCCGTTCCCCGACAACTATTTCAATCTGGTTTCCGTCGCATTCGGCCTGCGCAACATGACGCACAAAGATGCCGCGCTGAAAGAAATGTACCGCGTATTGAAACCGGGCGGCACCCTGCTGGTATTGGAATTCTCCAAAGTATACAAGCCTTTGGAAGGCGTGTACGACCTCTACTCTTTCAAACTGTTGCCGATTATGGGCAAACTGATTGCAAAAGATGCCGACAGCTACCAATACCTCGCCGAGTCCATCCGTATGCACCCCGACCAAGAAACCTTGAAACAAATGATGCTGGATGCAGGCTTCGACAGCGTGGATTACCACAACATGAGCGCAGGCATTGTTGCCCTGCATAAAGGCGTGAAATTCTAAGGCCGTCTGAAGCAAATACAAAGGGCGTGATTGATAGACATGCCCTTTGTTTTTAAACCTTACAAGCCAATCTGACACAAACCAAAGGCCGTCTGAACAGCAGTAAAACGAAATCAAGCATTTCGGTTACACCATTCAGACGGCCTTAATACGTTCAAATCAGCTTATGTCCCTGCTTTCACGCTTTGCCATTGACGGACCATAAATTTCAACGCCGCCGGTTGGATAGGCACCATGATAAAGCTGTTTTTCAAATCCTCGTCAGTCGGGAAAATCGTATTGTCGTTTCTAAACTCTTCATCCATCAGCTCTTGAGCCGGTTTGCTGGACGGCGCATAAGTAACAAAATTGCCGTTTTTCGCCGCAACTTCAGGATCTAAGAAATCATTGATATACGCATGGGCATTGGCCACATGTTTGGCATCTTTCGGAATCACAAACGAATCCACCCAAATCCCCACGCCTTCTTTCGGCATCATCACACGGATTTTTTCCTTGCCGCCTGCTTCTTCGGCACGGCGTTTGGCAATATTCAAATCGCCGCCAAAACCAATCGTTACGCAAGTATCGCCGCGCGCCAAATCATCAATAAAACCGGACGAGGTAAAACGCTTGATGTACGGACGGTTTTTCTTCAAGACTTCCGTAGCCGCCTTAATATCAGCCGTTTCGCTGCTGTTTGGATTTTTACCCATATAGTTCAATACCATAGGATAAATCTCCGCCGCGCTGTCCAAATAGCTGATGCCGCATTGCTTGAGTTTGGACGTGTATTCGGGGTTAAACACCAAATCCCATTGATTGTCCGGCAGCTGATCCGTGCCCAAAGCCTTTTTCACACGCTCGGTATTGATGGCGAAAGTATTGGTACCCCAATAAAACGGCACCGCATATTCATGCCCCGGATCGACACCTTCCATCAGCTTCATCAACTGAGGATTCAGGTTTTTATAGTTGGGAATCAGGGATTTGTCGATTTTCTGATACGCACCTGCCTTAATCTGCCTACCGACAAACGCATTGGAAGGACCCACAATGTCGTAACCCGACTTGCCGGTCAACACCTTGCTCTCCAGCGTTTCATCGCTGTCATATACATCGTAAGTTACTGTGATACCGTGTTTCTTCTCAAACGCGGCAACCGTCTCGGGATCGACATATTCCGACCAGTTGTAAATGCTCAATACCTTTTGATTATCGGTTTGAGCCGCCTTGTCGGCAGAAGTTTTGTCCGAGCCGCCGCAGCCGGCCAGTGCCAGCGCAGTCAGTACGATGAGGGGCAGATGTTTGGTCATTATCATTCCTTGCGTATCCGGTTGAAAATAGAGAGGCATTATAAAGCAGGCAAGCCCGAGCGGATAGGCTTCATTGTTAAAAGATATCGTCCCGCTTGAGGCCGTCTGAAAGACGGATTGCTGCCAACTTAAAACCTTTCTGCCGATAGCTTGAAATATGGTTTTGCGGTAAGATAACGCCCATTCGTTTTTAATCGCAACGCGCCGTCCGGGCCGTCTGAAATCCTTGTAAAAAATTTATCGAGACATTATGAAAACCACCGAACTACGCCAGAAATTCCTGAAATTTTTCGAATCTAAAGGCCACACCATCGTCCGCTCCTCCTCGCTCGTGCCACACGACGACCCGACCCTGCTGTTTACCAACGCAGGTATGAACCAATTTAAAGACGTATTCCTCGGCTTTGACAAACGCCCGTACAACCGCGCCACTACCGCGCAAAAATGCGTACGCGCAGGCGGCAAACACAACGACTTGGAAAACGTCGGCTACACTGCCCGCCACCACACCTTCTTTGAAATGATGGGCAACTTCTCCTTCGGTGACTACTTCAAGCGCGATGCGATCCACTTCGCTTGGGAATTTCTGACTTCTCCCGAATGGCTGAACATCCCTAAAGACAAACTGTTGGCGACCGTTTACGCAGAAGACGACGAAGCCTACAACATCTGGTTGAACGAAATCGGCATGCCTGCCGAGCGTATCGTCCGGATCGGCGACAACAAAGGCGCAAAATACGCATCCGACAACTTCTGGCAAATGGGCGATACCGGCCCTTGCGGCCCTTGCTCCGAAATTTTCTACGACCACGGCGAAGAAATCTGGGGCGGCATTCCGGGCAGCCCTGAAGAAGACGGCGACCGCTGGATCGAAATTTGGAACTGCGTATTCATGCAGTTCAACCGCGACGAGCAAGGCAACATGAACCCGCTGCCCAAACCGTCCGTCGATACCGGCATGGGCTTGGAGCGTATGGCGGCCGTGATGCAGCACGTCCACAGCAACTACGAAATCGACCTGTTCCAAGACCTGCTCAAAGCCGTTGCCCGCGAAACCGGCGCGCCGTTCAGCATGGACGAGCCGAGCCTGAAAGTGATTGCCGACCACATCCGCTCCTGCTCCTTCCTGATTGCCGACGGCGTGATGCCGTCCAACGAAGGTCGCGGCTATGTCCTGCGCCGCATTATCCGCCGCGCCGTACGCCACGGTTACAAACTCGGCCAGAAACAGGCGTTTTTCTACAAACTCGTGCCCGACTTGGTGAAAGTAATGGGTGATGCTTATCCTGAGTTGAAAGAGAAGCAGACGCAGATTATGGAAGCCCTGCGCGCGGAAGAGAGCCGTTTCGGCGAAACGCTGGAAAAAGGCATGGGCTTGTTCAATCAAGTGTTCAACGGCATGAAATTCTTGAAACTGGAAAGCCTGCTGCCGCAAGATGGTGCGGGCAAACCACTGGCATTGAAAACCGCAGAGGGTGTGGAATTCACCGCCGCCTCCCGTGCCGCTTCAGGCAAAAAGCAAATCGTTATCCGTCCCCAAGTTTCAGGTAGCCTGAACGAAGGCATGTATATCGATTTGCAGGCTGCTTTGGAAACCGCCCATATTCCCGACGCGGAAAAACCGTTTGCCGAAGCCTTAAATGCCTATTTGATGGACAACATCGCCAACAGCAAACTCGTTATCGGTGGTGAACACATCTTCAAACTCTACGACACCTACGGCTTCCCTTACGACCTGACTGCCGACATGGCGCGCGAATTGGGCATCGATTTGGATGAAGAAGGCTTCAACCGCGAAATGGATGCACAACGCGCACGCGCACGCGCCGCACAAAGCTTCAAAGCCAACGCCCAACTTCCTTACGAAGGTCAAGACACCGAGTTTAAAGGTTATAGCGAACGCCAAACCGAATCCAAAGTCCTCGCCCTCTACAAAGACGGCGAGCAAGTCAACGAATTGAACGAAGGCGACGAAGGTGCCATCGTTATCGACTTTACCCCATTCTATGCAGAATCCGGCGGCCAAGTCGGCGACGTCGGCTATATCTTCGCAGGCGAAAACCGCTTTGAAGTACACGATACCCAAAAAATCAAAGCGGCCGTATTCGGCCAATTCGGCGTACAAACTTCAGGCCGTCTGAAAGTCGGCGACAGCGTTACCGCCAAAGTGGATGACGAAATCCGCAATGCCAATATGCGCAACCACAGCGCAACCCACTTGATGCACAAAGCCCTGCGCGATGTATTGGGCGAACACGTTGAACAAAAAGGCTCTTTGGTTACCGCCGAATCCACCCGTTTCGACATTTCCCATCCTCAAGCGGTAACTGCCGAAGAAATCGCCGAAGTAGAACGCCGCGTCAACGAAGCCATTTTGGCCAACGTTGCCGTCAACGCAGCCATTATGAGCATGGAAGATGCCCAAAAAACCGGCGCCATGATGCTCTTCGGCGAAAAATACGGCGACGAAGTGCGCGTACTGCAAATGGGCGGTTTCTCTACCGAATTGTGCGGCGGTACACACGTTTCACGCACCGGCGACATCGGCCTCTTCAAAATCATCAGCGAAGGCGGTATTGCCGCAGGCGTGCGCCGTATCGAAGCCATCACCGGCCTGAACGCACTCAAATGGGCGCAAGAGCAAGAGCGTTTGGTTAAAGACATTATTGCCGAAACCAAAGCCCAAACCGAAAAAGACGTACTGGCGAAAATTCAAGCAGGCGCGGCACACGCCAAAGCATTGGAAAAAGAATTGGCACGCGCCAAAGCCGAACTCGCCGTCCACGCAGGCGCCAAACTCTTGGACGATGCAAAAGACTTGGGTTCAGCCAAACTCGTTGCCGCACAAATCGAAGCCGATGCCGCAGCCCTGCGCGAAATCGTTACCGATTTAACCGGCAAATCCGACAACGCCGTGATTCTTTTGGCGGCAGTCAACGACGGCAAAGTCTCCCTCTGCGCCGGCGTATCCAAACCGCTGACAAACAAAGTCAAAGCAGGCGATCTGGTTAAATTTGCAGCCGAACAAGTCGGCGGCAAAGGCGGCGGCCGTCCCGACTTAGCGCAAGCCGGCGGTACAGATGCTGAGAAACTGCCTGAAATGCTGGTAAGCGTGGAAGGCTGGGTAAACGGCAAGCTGATTTGATGAGTGATGTATGTAAGTTAAGTAGAAAAGGTCGTCTGAAAAATTTTTCAGACGACCTTTTTTGTACAGCCTGTCATACTCATTTTTACAATAGGTTGCGAAGGTCTCAGGCTGCTTTTTTTGAGTTTATAGAAGAAGATAGATAAGCCCTTGCGGAATATCATAGGGACGCACTTTACACGTTGGTTTTAGGTAGTAAGAAATGTTTTAAAGTAAATGAATGTTGTCTGAAATAAGATTTTAGCTTTATGAAAACTGTATTTCAGACGATCTTTAAAGCCATAACAAACCATTTTGCCATTTAGCCCGATTTAAAGTGGAGTGGTTCGTTTCAATTTTATCATTGGGAATGATAACTAAAGAAATTAGTATTGTTTTGATAGCTGAAGCTTTTAGATAACTTTAAAGGTCGTCTGAAAACTCAAAACAGCAAACCGGCAATCAAATAACCACTTACGTGCTGCACCAGTGGGTTGGGTATACAGGCTACGGCTTGCTACGGCTTGCTTGTTTTGAGTTTAAATAAGTTTTTGATGTAAGAAAATTGCAGACATTATCAATTGACTCTATTAGGCAAGTTTTGGTTAAATATGACATTTGTCGTAATTCTGCATTTAAAATTTCTCTACCCACATGATTAAATGTTTTTTCTCCATGAGCTAATATATTTCGTAATTTTTTTATTTTTAATAAACAAGATTTTTCTTTTGTAACCTGTTTAATAGAGTATTTCTTAAAAATTTCATTTATTTTTTTCCCATCAACATTTCCAGAAAATAGAGTTTTTTTTGCATAATATTCTTCAAACTTTGGGAAATACAAAGCACTTAGAGATAAATTATTTATTATATCGATATTTCTTTTGAAATCATTTTCATTACTTAATTTGCTGAAGTGATGGTATAAAAAATTTTTCTGTAAGTTTTCATTTAATATACTAAAAGGATGTAGCTGTAGTTCATCGTGAACTCTTATAATCAAGGAAGTTAGGGTCGATTCAACTATATTATAAAGTATTAAAATAATAGAGGCTTTTAGAATTGGATTTCTTTGTGCGGAATATTGGTGTTTTTCTGTAAAATCTAAAAATAACTCTAAGTCATCAAACTTACTTCTAAAGTCTTCCCGAAGTTGTAACATAAAATAGCCTTTATTATTTATATTTATGGAATTGAACTATGAATTTAAAAGTTTGTCCTTAACAAAATTAATTCGTTGCAAAATTTTCTCTGGAACGTGGGTTTTGTACTTCCCAGAGGTAATTGCTTTAAATTCCTTATTTTGAATCCAATTTTGTATATTTAATTTATTTGCTTTTAAATTTGGCTTTTCTTTTAATGCCAAAAAAGTACCAACTGAAATTGCTTCAAAAAATACTCGTGAAACACCTTGATTTCTCTTTTTTGAAAAACCATTTTCAAAATTTTCATTAACAAATTCCAAAACTTTTATCAATGAAGTATACTTTTCATCAGCTTCTTCTGAGGTAAATGTGCTATTTTTGGCATTCATATATTCATCCAAATAAGCTCCAATACCTTGGTACTGAGTCTTATACTTTGGATAATTATCAGCTAAAGCAAAAAACCTCAAAATTAATTCCTCATGTTCTTGCCTTTTTTCTACTACTTTTGATAAGGGAGCGAGTTTTTTTAATAACTCTAATTTTGCACATTTATCATAAATAAAATCATTGAACTTACCCTTATAAATACCTTTTCGCTTTTCCATATTTAAAAGTAAATCGCTGCCACGATTAATTCTATCAAATAAATCATTTTTTACAGTTTCACTGGTCTTATCTGATAAGACAATCATTCTTATAGGAGTATTGTTGATTTTTCTTTGTCTAGATATAGATAGATCATGAAATTTTAAATTATTAAGTAAGCTTAACTTATCTAAGCCCTCTAAAGTTAAATCACCACTTAAAAAAGCACTTAATGTACGAATGCGTTGAGAACCATCAACAATCTCCAGTCTTCCATCTTTATTTTCTGCGACGAAAATAATAGGAATAGGCAATCCTAAAATAATTGACTCTATCAATCTTGATTGTCGTGTTGTATCCCAGACAAATTCTCTTTGGTAATCTGGAACAAATAATTCATTATTTTCCTCTTCAAGGTTTTTCAAATACTTATTGACCATAATTTCGATTGTAAACTCACGCGTATCGAAATCAACAGTTTTTTGCTGATCAATAATTTCTTTCTCGATTCTATCCATTTTATCCATATGTTCATTCCTAATAATTTTTGATAATACTTTTCAAATAATTGCCAGTATAACTTTTCTCTATTGTTTCCACAAGGTCAGGACTCCTTTAGCAAGCCGTAGCCTGCATCCCACCAACCGCGTGCGTGACTACGCCACACACCCTTGTGTATCGGAACTCCCGTATCATAGCAACAAACCGCCCGGCCGCCACCCGTACACACCCAAGGCAAACAACCGTCGCGTAGCTCAGGGAGCGGTACACACGCGGTTTTTGTTGTTACCAAATTGTTCCAAATCATGCCGTAATACAGTCAGCAGCAAACGTAACTTTGGTCATAACCCAACAAAACTTAATATCAAAGGCCGTCTGAAAAATAATTTTCAGACGGCCTCTCTTTATCAAAAGCTGCCTTCACTTTCAAAAATCGAAGTACAAGCCACTTTTTACAATGATTGGAAAAAATTCGCACTCTTTTTATACTGCATATTGTGCAGGCGCACAGCAAAACGAACTGCCCGAAGGACTAACATCAATCTTTCTCAACCGTAAAAAACAGTGCTTCCTGTTTCAAAGCATTACCGTCTGCATCGGTTAATGCTGCTTCTGCTGCGGAAAACTTGATAACGGCAAGGCTTAGGCTGCCTTGTTCAGTCAGTGCCGTGTTGAGGATGACGCCTGCTTCTTCTTCGCCGACTTTGACGGCAATACCGGCGGCTTCCAAAGAATCACCGCTTAATACAGCCAGACCGCGTTTGACTTGGCCTCGGTATTGGGCGCGGGCGATGATTTCTTGGCCTGGGTAGCAACCTTTACGGAAATGGACTGCGCCGATGACGTGTTGGTTGAGCATTTGGGCAACGGCCGTTTCTTTGGTTGCAGCGCAAATCCACGGATAGCCACTGCGGATTTCGTGCAGGTTCCACGCGTTTTCGGCTCCTGCTTGATATTCGGCTGCATTTTCGGCTGCTGAAATTTTCAGACGACCTGTGTGCGGCAAGACAATTTCTACGGTGTTTGCTTGAATTTGGGCTGGGAAAGACAATTGCGGTTCGACAGCAGGATGAGGTTCTGCATTGTCTGCCAACTCGCCGCTGACTGCTAAATCAGGCATAAGCTCAAAGACGACTTTTGCACGCAAGACAAACATTCTCAGGCGTTTGACGATGGCTTCGGTCAGGTCTTGCGCCATGACCAACAGTAAATCTTCTCCGCGATTGACGACCAGCATATTCGCCAACACACGGCCTTTAGGCGTATTGTATGTGGCGTAACATGCCTGTCCGGAAGCTAAATTATTAATATCATTGGATAATTGACCATGAAGAAATGAAGCTCTGTCTTCGCCGCTGACACGGACAACGCCGAAAAAAGGCAGGCGGGTTTGCATAATCGACTCCTTAAATTGTAGATGCTGAATTATCGCCCAAATTGCTGCTTATTATCAAATAAATAAATTCAGGCCGTCTGAATGTTTCAGACGGCCTGTTGTTTGGGTTCAAACAATCAAAATTATTTGATGCTGACTTTGCGGATAATTACGGCTTCGGTTGGAACATCTTGATGGAAGCCGCGTGTCGCTGTTTTTACTTTACTGATTTTACGGACGACGTCCATGCCAGAAGTGACTTTACCGAAAACGGCATAGCCGTAGCCTTGAGGGGTTTTGCTTTTGAAATTCAAAAAGTCGTTGTCGGCTGTATTGATAAAGAACTGGCTGGTTGCTGAATTCGGATCGCCGGTGCGCGCCATGGCGATGGTGCCGACATTATTTTTCAAGCCGTTGTATGCTTCATTGGTAATGGCTTTATCGGTGGATTTTTGTACCATATTCTCGGTAAATCCGCCGCCTTGAATCATAAAATTGTCGATAACGCGGTGGAAAATCGTGTTGTCGTAAAAACCTTTTTTGGCATAATTGACAAAGTTTGCCACGGTTTTCGGCGCTTTGACTTCATCCAGCTCCAATTGGATGTTGCCCATATTGGTTTCAATCACGGCATGGGTAACCGCTTGCGCTTGCACGGAAAGTGAGAGTGCGAGGGCGCACAGGGTCAGTTTGATGGATTTTTTCATATGTCTTCTCGAATAATGTATTGTGAAAATGGAATATTAACCTTATTTCGCGTGAAATCCATAAAAAACATGTAAGATTTTTCAAGCAAAAAACATAAGGCAATCAAATCAGGCCGTCTGAAAAGGGATAAAAACCAAATTCTTGCTCTTTATCATTCCCTTTCAGACGGCCTGCTATTACGGTCAAACCGAAATCAGATTAGAAATCCAATTCCGCTTTCAGCCAATAAGTGCGCGGCATACCGACGACGGCGAAGCTGCGGTCGTATTGGCCGCGCTGTACCTGCCAGTAGTTTTTGTTGAACAGGTTTTCTACCGAGCTGCTGACGGTCAAAGTATTTTTGCCCAGCTTGGTTTTGTAGCGCGCACCTACGTCAACCAAAGTGTAAGATGGGAAGGCATATTGTTTTTGCGTGTCTTGGTAAGACTTGCCGAAGTACGAAACGTTGCCGTTCAAGGTCAAACCTTTGGCAAACGGTGTGTCCCACTCAACGCCTGCTTTGGCAATCACGCGCGGATTGGCGACTTGTACGCCGTTAACCAGCATATCGCGTGAATTTGGGTAGTCTTGCACGGTCGATTGCAGATACATCAGGCCCAAAGACGGACGCAAAGTATTGTTGAGCAAATTTGCATATGTATTAAACTCAATACCGCGGCTGCGCTCCATTCCTTGTTTGTCGCCTGCTGCACCGCCCAAGGCTTTATACGCCGCGAAGTCTGTTTTGCTGGTGGTAGAACCGCGCCAGTAGCCCGGACGTTTGATTTGGAACGCATTTAACGTGGTCACGAAATTGCCCCAGTTTTTACGCACGCCCACTTCAAACTGACGGCTGACACGCGGTTTGGACATGGTGGTATTGCCGTCATCGTCGGTTTTGATATCCGCAGGCTCCAAGTCTTCCATATAGTTGCCGTAAACGACCAAGTCAGGTTGCGGTACCCAAGCGGCCATCAGCATCGGGCTGAAGCGTTTGGAATCCCCGCTTTTACCTTCTTTTTTATTGGTGTATTCAACCGCTTGGAAACGTCCGCCCAAAGTCAGACGGTATTTATTGTCGGCAAAGCCCAGTGTGTCGGACAAGGCCAAGCTGTTGACTTTGATATTGGCATCCAAGTTTGCTGAGCTTTCCCAGCCTGTCGTGTAATTAGGAACAAAAGAAGCCAGTTGATTTTCAATATTGCCGTTTGCATCAACCTCAACGCGGCTTTTACCTGCAGCCGAACCACGGACAGTCGCACGCTGACGAATGATACGGTCAAAAGCAGTACTCCAGTTATGCGTTACCGGGCCGGTTTCAAATTCGCCGCGCGCGGATAAATTCATACTCAAAGTACGGAAATATTGGTCAGTCAGGCGCGCCGTGCCGGTGTGGTATTGGTTGGCACTTGAGCAGGTTGCGGTTTGACTGCTTGCACCATTTTTACCGCATATGGTCGGAGAAATCAGCGTGCCATAATAGCGCGCTTTGTTGTAGCCGATACCACCTGTAATCTGTGCATTGTCAAACGCATCCCATTCAAAGGTCAGCATATTGGTTTGGCCGACGGTGTTTTGCCAGTTCCAACTTGGTAGCAAATTCACTTTGCCTTCAGGCGCATCAAACAAGCGGCCGTTGGCGTTTTGAATGTCCTGCATACGCGCGCGGCCGCCGTTGGTTTTGCGTTTCGCGTAGATGGAATCGAACGCCACACGCACTTTTTCGCCGCGATAATCAGCATTCAATGCAAATTCTTTGTTGTCCTCGCTGTAACCGTGGCGCGGGGTGTCGCCGTGGCGCAGTTTGCCGTTGGCGCGCACGCCGAATTCTTTGTTTTCGCCGAAGCGTTGACCCAAGTCGAACGTACCTTGGGCGCGGTTGTTGCTGAACCAGCCCAAACCGATTTTGCGGTTGCCTTCATCGGCGGCTTTTTTGGTTTCGATATTGACGGAACCGGATACCGCGCCTTCAGGATCCATGCCGTTTACGGCGGTGGACGCGCCTTTAATCAGTTGCGCGGAGCCGACTTGCACGCTGGCCGTACCTTGTGTGCCGTACATACCGGCCAAACCGTTGACGCTGAATTGGCGCGCATCAAGTTGGTAACCGCGGAAGTACAGACCAGTCAAAGTATTGCTTTCGCCGCCAAACTGCCAAGTCGAAGCGTCTTTTTTCGCTACGGCATCCACCAAAGTACGCGCTTCGGTGTTGTTGAGGGCTTGTTCGTCGTAGTTGACAACGGTAATCGGCGCGGTAAAGGCGTTGGCTTTGCCCAATACGCCCAAGTTCACGCGGTCGCGCAAGTCGCCGTCGCTGGCGATAGAATAAGAACGGGCGGCTTTGACGCGTTTGGCGTCAGCGCGGACATTGACTTCCTGCAACTGCTGTTGCACAGGGGTTTCGGGTGTCGCTTCATCGGCGGCATAAGAAAATGCGCTCATAATCAAAAGCGGCATCAGGGCTAATTTGCTGTTCATAAAATACCTTCTGGTTTGAAATATTAATAATTCTTATATCGGGTAAAAAATTACAAAGTAATTTAGCTTTGCGATTATATTTGATAAGATTCCTACTTTCCACAAAAACAAATAAGAACTGTTTGTAAATACAAAAATACAACAGTTTGAAAAACTATTTTCATAGTGATCATAATTCAATAAATTTGCCGTCCGTTCAGACGGCCTTTACGACCCTTTCAGAGAATACATCCATGCAAAAATGGCAAACCGAGCTTTATTCCTCACCGTCTTGGCTGGTGCAGACCTTATTGATGGTCGCTGCAGCCTCAGTGGTCATTCTGTTTTTTGCACGCAACACGCGCTTCGGGCGCGAGTTTAGCTATATCCTGCGGCTGTGTCTGACGCCGAAAAGTACCGTCAAAGTTTTGCTGCTGATTACGGCGATGATTACGCTGCTGTTAACCGAAGTACGGCTGAATGTGTTGAGTACCTTTATGTCCAAAGGGCTTTACGACTCGATGCAGGATTTGAATGCCTCCGCGTTTTGGATGTTTGCAGCGATGAATGCAGGCGTGGTGTTGATACGGGCGTTTAACAACGTCGTCAACGACTTTCTCGATCAAGGTTTGGCGATTAAATGGTCGGAGCGGCTCAATGAAGTGCTGACAACACGCTGGCTTGCCGACAAAAACTACTACCGCCTGCAAATGCGCCGTCATGCGCCGGACAATATCGACCAGCGTATCCAACAAGATGCACAGGATTTCATCGCCTCAACCATCGAATTTGTGCGCGGCATGGTCAATTCGGTCGTTACCTCGCTGGAATTTGCCGTTGTTTTGTGGGGCTTGGCAGGCATCCTGACCGTGTTTGGCTTTGACATTCCGCGCGGCATTGTTTGGTTTGTCTTTATTTTCGTGATTTTGGCGACCTTTATCGCCATGTGGATAGGTAACCCGTTGATTCGTTACAACTATGAAAACGAAAAACTCAACGGCGACTACCGTTATTCCCTTATCCGCGTACGCGACCACGCCGAAAGCGTGGCATTTTACAGCGGCGAGAAACACGAACACGACCAGCTTTCCGACCGCTTCAAAGCAATCATCCGCAACCGTTGGCGCATTGCGCGACAAAGCGTCTGCCTGAGCGGCTTTAACGATATGTTCACCAACGGCATCAAACTCTTCCCCATTATTTTGCAAGCTCCGCGCCTGTTTGCCGGACAAATCAAAATCGGCGACATTCAGCAGACTGTCCAAGCCTTCGCACGACTGCAAAACGCCCTGTCTTTCTTCCGGATGTTCTACAACAAATTCACTGCCTACCGCGCCCGACTGGAACGCCTATACGGCTTTTTGCTGAGTACGGAAGAAAAACACACCGCGCGACAACCCGACCTTACCGAAGTTTCAGACGGCCTAATCTTAGAAAATGTTGCCCTATACCGCCACAACGGCGAAGTTTTATTAGACGGTATCAACATCAACCTCAAAAGCGGCAATTCCCTGCTGATACGCGGCCCGAGCGGTTGCGGCAAAACTTCGTTGCTGCGCGCGCTGGCAGGGCTTTGGCCTTTCGGCAGCAGCGGTAAAGTCAGCCATCCGCCGCTTCAAGACATCCTATTCCTGCCGCAACGCCCGTACACGGCACAAGGCAGCCTGCGCGATGCGATTTGTTACCCCGACATCGACAAACAACACCCGGAACTAATCGACGCCATGAATACCTGCCGATTAGGTTATCTGGTTGATAAATTAGATAAAACCGATGACTGGCAGCACAAACTCTCCCCGGGCGAACTGCAACGCGTCGCCTTCGTCCGCGCCCTGCTCTCGCAGCCCAAAGTCATCCTGCTCGACGAAGCCACCGCCGCCTTGGACGAACCGACCGAAGCCCTGCTCTACCGCGCTTTGAAACGCAAACTGCCGCAGAGCATCATCATCAGTATCGGCCACCGCAGCACGCTCAACGAATTTCACGATTTCAGTCTTGATGTCGGCAACGTAGCTTGCGATTG
>ERZ1699253.54-NODE-54-length-20579-cov-3.623264_pt1 | contig 20579 bp, 14 predicted proteins | sample MGYA00581517_ERZ1699253 | MGnify/ENA primary metagenome ERZ1699253 (study PRJEB42319, sample SAMD00040304) | human oral metagenome | material: saliva | host: Homo sapiens | study: EMG produced TPA metagenomics assembly of PRJDB4115 data set (Metgenomic analysis of... | reverse complement strand
GTTATATAGTGGGTAAAGCGCCGCGGACGGTGCCCGCGCGCCTCCCACGGCCTCGTCATCCCATCGCTGGCCGCTCCCGCCACCTCAAGGAGAATCATGTCCCGCGTTCTGCGCCCCACGATTGCCCTCGGCGCCGCCGCCATCATGGGCCTTGCGCTGTCCGCCTGCTCCAGCATGCCGTTCAACAACCGCACGCAAAGCACCGAACTGGCGGTGGGACAGTGCCTCCTCGTTCCTCTCAACAGCCAGGTCAACTCGGTGGCCACCACCGAATGCACCGAGGCACACACGGGCGAGGTCTACTCCGTTACCACACTCAAGAATGACACGATGCCCTCGCGCGATGAGATGGACGAACTCGTGCACAACACCTGCTACGAGACCTTCGAGGCCTACGTCGGCACCTCCCCCGAGGAAACCACGCTGGACTACACCGCAATGTCGCCAACCAAACAGACCTGGGCCAAGGGCGACCGCGAGATCGTCTGCATCGCCGTGCGCACCGACGACGAGCAGCTGACCGCGTCTGTGCGAAACTCCGGCCTGTAAACTCACCTGTCACGCGCGCGACTCCTCAAGCACCCAGAGCACATCCCCCGCCACACAGCCGCCGCCCACACCTGTTGCTATAGTGGGCGCGGCTTATCGGCGGGTGCCCGGGCGCCTGCCACGGCCTCGTGGCCCATCACCCTGCCACAATCCCACCATCACGAGGAGAACCATGTCCCACGCTCTGCGCCCCGCCCTCACATTCGCCGCCTGCGCGGCCATCCTGAGCCTGTCCGCCTGCTCGTCTGCCACCACGGCTGACTCCACCGCCTCGCCCGAGTCCGCCTCCTCCGAGTCCGCCCCCGCCGAGGCCACCGCAGGCTCCCCCGCCGACCAGGACGCCTCCATCATTCCCGACGAGGCCCGCACTAACGTGAGCAACCTGAGCGTTGGACAGTGCGTCCAGAAGCCGGCCGACCCCTCCGCGCCCCTGACGACCGTTGACTGCTCCTCGCCGCACTGGGGCGAGGTGTTCTTCGTCGCGCCGATTGAGGATTCGACGCTGCCCGACTACGAGACGCTCAACGACAGGGCTTTCGAGGCCTGCACCCCCGCATTCGCCGACTACGTGGGAACCCCCTACGACGAGTCGTCCCTGGACACGACCTGGTTCTTCCCGAGCTCGAACAGCTGGGACAACGGCGACCGCATCATCGCCTGCGTCGCCGTGCCGCTGACGGAGGACTCCCTGAGTCAGTCCGTAAAGAACACCGGCATGTGATCCGCGACTTTCTCGCCGTGGTGGCGGTCCGGCTGATGCCGGACCGCCGCGTTTTTACCGTTCGGTTGTTCTCTTGTTATAGTGGTTAGACGCGCAGCGATGGAGCCCGCGGGTTCCACGATCGCCCCACCGAGGCAGCTCCACGGGTTGCCCGCTATCCCAAGGAGAGTCATGTCCCGCTTTGCCCGTCCCTCCCTCGCCCTGGCTGCCTGCGCCGCCTTGCTGAGCCTGTCTGCCTGCTCATTCTCGCCCGGCGCTGACAAGTCTGACAACAAGGAGACACCGGCCCCTGCCGCATCCTCGAGCAGCTCGTCGACCAACGACACCCCCGAGAGCGGCCCAACCACCCCCACAGCCAGCGCCTCATCCAACCCCAACGCTACTGAGGATCAGCCCTTCGGCAGCCGCGTTTTCCGGGGTGACATGCAGCTCGGGCATTGCTACAGCGATGTGCGTGATGATCACACCCATAAGCTGCATGTGAGCTGCGACCAGCCTCACGATATTGAGGTCTTCCATATTTCCGAGTTCACCGACGCAACACGTCCCACCAACGAGGTAATGGCCGCGACTGCCGATGAGCAGTGCGCCGCTGCATTCGAGACCTACGTCGGTATCCCCGCTGATCAAAGCACGTTCTCGATCGGCCCCCTCTATCCCGGCGAGGAAAGCTGGAACAAGGGGTACCGCAGCCTCCTGTGTTTCTTGTACAACGAAGATGGCCACAAGCTGACCACATCCGCGAAACTCTCCCGCATGTGACACCAGGTCGCGCGCGTGGCGGTCCGGCTGATGCCGGGCCGCCACATCTTTACCGCCCGGTTTTTCTCTTGTTATAGTTGCTTGCAGCACAGCGATGGAGCCATTGGGCACCACGATCGCCCCGCCGAGGCAGCTCCCCGGGGTTGCCCACTATCCCAAGGAGAATCATGTCCCGCTTTGCCCGCCCCGCACTCGCTTTCGGCGCCTGCGTCGCTATTCTCAGTCTCTCTGCCTGCTCGTTCCTACCTTTCGACAAGGATGACGACGATGAGGACACCGAGGAGCACACCTCATCATCCAGTTCCTCCAGTAGCGGAAGCTCCGGCGGCAACCCCTTCGGCATCCCCACGGGCGCCGCTCCCACCCCCAACACCAATCCGACCGGCGCCGCTAACCCGGGTGGCACCACCAACGGCAACAACCGCCCCACTGAAACCCGCACCGACCAGGTTGACCTGTCGGTCGGACAGTGCTTCCAGGACTGGGAGGACGGTGATTACGACGTGGAGACCGTGGCGTGCAACCAGACGCATGACTTCGAGGTCATTCACACCTTCACCGTCACCGATAAGACCCGCCCCTCCGATACCGAACTCGGCGACACCGCTGAGGCAGAGTGTACGGCAGCTTTTCAGCGCTACGTCGGGACGCCCTTAGGCAGCTCATCGCTGAGCCTCGGCTGGCTCTATCCCAGCGTGGGCAGCTGGTCCAACGGTGACCGCACCATCGCCTGTTACGTTGGCTTTGATGATGGCGACACGCTGGATCAGTCGGTCAAGAACTCCCGCATGTGACACCAGATCACGCGCATGGGGGCGCGACTCAGTGTCGTTTGGAGGCTTTACGCGTCGGGACGGCGGGATTCTTGGTAGTGACGCCGTGCGTCTCGACAGCGACGACAACCGGCCCGTCGGCACTGTGTTCGACGTGGGCGACCAGGATCTGGCTGTGGTTCAGAGCAGCGGGCGACGAGCCCGCGACAGCGCTCGACCCGTAGGCGCGCAGCTCTTCGATAATGAGGTCGCGCGCGTATCCCGTGACCGACACGAGGGTTGTACCGGCGCTCTCGCGTAGGCGCTGCGCGGCAAAGGCTCGCACCCGTCCGGCGCGCGCCTGGGCGTCCTTGTCCGCCCCGGCCTCGTCCTGGAGGGGCGCGGCGAGCGCGTCGACGAGGGTCACCGAGCCGCCGCCGACCGCGGCCCACGGCGCCAGGACCTGGCGGGCGCGGGCGCTCGGGGACGCGAACGCGCGGTCCACGCCGAAGGCACTGAGCAGGTCGATGAGGTCGAAGGCCTGGCGCACGCCGAAACGCCCGAGCGGGGGGTCGACGTGGCGCGCCGCCGCCTCGGCCTTCAGGGACGAGGCTTTCTCCACCTGCGCTGCCCTGCGTGCTGCCGCTGAGGCGACCATCGCGGGAGTGGGTGCGGGGCGGGGTGCGGGTGCGCCGGGCGCGGTGGGTGCAGCGGCGGCGCGTGGGCCCGGCGTGGGGCGTCCGGCGGAGGTCGAGCCGGGCGCGGTTCCGGGCTTGTCGGCTGTGGACGGGGAGGCCTCGTCGGCGGGGGCCGCATCGGCGGCGCCGGGGCGCAGGACGATGATCGCGGAGGTGGCGAGGCGGCCTTCGCGGGCGCGGGCGACGATGTCGGCGAGGAGGCGGCGGTCGCCTCGGCGGGTGAGCATGTCGGCGGCTGCCTCGGGGGTGGCCCACGTGGTTCGGTCGATTTCGGTGCGCGGCGCGCGGGCGACGGGGGCACGCAGGCGCGCGGAGGGGTCGTCGGCGGGCAGGGGCGTGCCCACCCAGTAGTGGACTTCCTTGGTTTGTCCGCCGCCCAGGCGGTAGCGCTGGGTCGTCAGGGGCGCGCCCAGGGTGATGACGTGTCCGGTTTCCTCTTCGACTTCGCGCACGGCGGCGGCCACCAGGGGCTCACCGTTTTCGGCTTTTCCTTTGGGCCAGGACCAGTCGTGGTAGCGGGGGCGGTGGACCATGAGGACTTCGATGTCCGCGGGGTCGATGGGTTCGCCCGGGATGGCGACGCGCGCGGGGTCAGTGAAGCGCCAGACGAGTGCGCCCGCGGAGCGAACGAGTCGCTGGGGGCGTGGGGCTGGCATCGGACGCATAGGTTCCAGGGTAGCCGCCCCGCGCCGCCCTCGCCCTGATGGGCGCGCCACCTTCACGAGGTCGTGGCCGATTCGGGCGCTGCCCGCTCGCCTCGCGGGGCCTCAGTCGAGCGTGCCGACCGCCGCCTCACGCGCGGCGACGTCGAGCTCGTCGGCGGTGACCAGCAGCGCGGAGTGGCGCATGGTGACGCGGTGGGCCAGCGGATCGGTGGGGTCTTCGATCCACAGGGCCCCGGCCTCGCCGGCGGCGAGGACGCGCATAGCGCGGGAGGCCTCGCGCAGCACGTACTCGAGGTCGTCGTCGGTCAGGTCGCCGCGCAGCAGTGAGTCGAGCTCCTCCATGATGAGGCTCAGGGGCCGCAGCTCGACGGGGGCCTCGAGGCCCTGGATGATGGGGGCGCGCGAGCCCTCGGCGTAGCGCTCAGCCACGAGGAGAGGGTCGCGGTGGTACCACTCGTGCAGCAGGTAGACGCGCCACAGCGCGCCGGGGAGGGTGAACTCGGGGCTGCGCGACCACACGTGCGCGATCGTATCGACCCCGCGAGCGCGTACGGTTTCGCGCAGCCGGGCCACGGCCTCGTCGCTGAAGGTCTCGTCGCCGATGCCCATGAGTGCCCACGCGGCGGTGTGCGCGACGGCGGACAGGGAGGCGGGGTCTTCGTCGCCGACGATCGCCTCGGCGCGGGCGGCGTCGAGCATGGCCGGGCGGCGCGGAGTGTTCGATTGGGCCATGGGGACCGCTTCCTTCTACAATGTTGCGTATGGGCCTATAGCTCAATGGTAGAGCAGCGGACTTTTAATCCGTAGGTTGGGGGTTCGAGTCCCCCTGGGCCTACTGGTCGCCTCGGAATGTTCCGGGGCGTTCGCGCTATCTGCGGGCGCGCGCCCGCTTTCGGAGGTGCATCATGGATCCTCGTTTTTCTCGCGCGTATGGCGCCCTGGCTGGCCTGGCTCTCGGAGACGCGCTGGGCATGCCGACGCAGGCGATGTCCCCGGAGCAGATCCGCGCGGTGTACGGGCGCATTACCGGCCTCGTGGATGGGGACGCCTCGCAGCCCTATGCGCCGGGGATGCCGGCCGGGTCGGTCACGGATGACACGGAGCAGGCGCTGCTGGTTGCTTCTCTCCTGGTACGAGGCCGGGGTTCCTCCTCGGGTCGCGTGGCGCTGGACGCGGGCGAGTTCGCCCACGCGCTGCTGGCCTGGGAGGATTCGATGATCGAGCGCGGGTCGCTCGACCTGCTGGGCCCCTCCACGAAGGCGGCCCTCGAGCGCGTGCGGGCGGGCGAGGACCCGCTGAGCGTGGGCGGGGCGGGTACCACGAACGGCGCGGCGATGCGCGTCACCCCGATCGGTATCGCGATCTCGACGGAGGATCCTCAGGCTTTCGCGGATGCCGTCTGGTCGTCCTGTCAGGTCACGCACGCGACACGCCAGGGTTTCCAGTCGGCTGCCCTCGTGGCGGCGGCCGTGTCGATGGGGATCGATACGCCTCGTTCGGCTGCCTCGGACATGACGGCCCTGCTGTGGAAGGCCGTGTCCTACGTCGATTCCCTGCCCGAGCGCGGCGCGTGGACCCCCGACCCGGACGTCGTCGCGGCGACGCGCAGGGCCATGCAGCTGGTCGCCAACCCCGCGTCCTCGTCCCTGGAATGCCTCGTCGAGCAGGTGGGCACGTCCGTGGCTTCGGCGCAGGCGATCCCCATGGCCTTCGCGCTGCTCGCGCGCGAGCCCTCCCCGCAGGCGCTGCTGGACGCCGCGAATCTGGGCGGCGACACCGACACGATCGGCGCGATCGCGGGCGCGATCCTGGGCGCTGCCCTCGGCTTTGAGGTCTTTGTCGGCCGCGGCCTCGCCCAGGTCGAACTCGCCTCCCACCTGGACCTGCCGTCCGTCGCGCTCGAGCTGTTGGAGCTGCGTGCGGCTCACGAGCCTACCGCGAGCGCGTCCACGTCCCCCGAGACTGAGGACTCGAGCGAAGCCGCTTCTCCCGACGCACCCACCCCCGCCTCGTCGCCCACCTCCCCCGCGGGCCGAGTCGTCCTCATGGGCCAGATCCTCGTGGACCGGGTTCTGCAGGGTGCCGGACCAATATACGGCGGCGGATACGAGCGCGCGCGCGACGCAGGTACGCATGTGGGCGGCGGATTCAACGCCCTCGTGGCCGCTCGGCGCATGAGGGCCGAGGCCATCTCCCTCAGCCCGATCGGCCAGGGGCCCCACGCGTCGCTGATCACGGATTCCCTCGCGCGCGAGGGAATCGTCGACGCCGGTCCCCGAGTGGAGGGGGCGGACAACGGTTTCTGCGTTGCTCTGATTGATAGCCGCGCCGAACGCACTTTTATCTCAACGAAGGGCGCCGAGACGATGACTCCCGCGAACGCGTGGGCGGACTTCGTGCGCACGATGAATCCAGGGGATGTGCTCTACATCGACGGCTACCTGATGGACCACCCCGCGAACCGCGAGGCCGCGGAGGCGGCGCTGCGCGTCCTACCCGGGGACGTGCGCGTCGTCCTGGACGTCTCCCCCGTTATTGGAATCCCGGACGGATTACCTCCCACCAGCTTGATATCCATGAGCACAAGCGAAGCGGCCAGCCTGTGGAGGCACGCCGATCGCAAGGCCATCAACGTACGCTCATGGCTCCCCGCCGAAGACGCACCGATCGCGATGGCGACGCTGCTCCAGCACGACGTGGTCGTACGAGCAGGAAAGGACGGCGCGTACTTCACGCGCTACACCGACTCCGCAGAGCTGACGTCCGCACATGTTCCGCCCCTGAGCGTCGAGGCGATCGACACAAACGGCGCGGGCGACGCCCACACGGGAGTCCTCGCCGCTTGCCTCGCGGAGGGCATGCCTATGGAGAGGGCACTCCTGCTCGCAAACTGCGCGGGTGCCCTGGCTTCGACCACGGTTGGACCCGCAACATGCCCGCCGCGTGCCCAGATCGAGGCCGCAGCTGACACGCCGACCAAGCAGGAGGACTGAGTAATGGATCCACGTCTTGATCGCGCCCACGGCGCGCTGGCCGGACTCATCTTCGGCTGGGAACTCGGGGGTGAAGCCTCGAGCGAGAACGGCGCGGCCACCGCAAGCGTCGGCGAAGCCGTTCTCGCGCTGCTGGCATCGCATGAGCCGGTGGGGCTACCGACGTTCCCTTCACAGTTGAGCCACCTTCAGGACTTTTACGCTCTGCTGATCAGCAACCTCCTGCTCGGCATCTCCACCTCGACGAGCGGGCAGCAGGCATTCGCGAACGCCATGTGGAACAACTGCGAGGATGAGGAACCAAATTGCCGGGAGTTTCAGGCGGCGACTCTCGTTGCTGCGGCGGTTTCACTCGGCCTCGACAGCCCGAACTTCTGTGTATCAGATGTTCTGGTACAAGCCGTCGATGTCGCTTCGTCTCTGGATGCACGCGGCGCATGGAGCCCGGAACCAGACGTCGTGGCCACAACTCGTCGAGCGTTGAACATCGTCAGCGACGTGAACGAGTACATCGAGTCCCCCCTCGATCGTCTCGTCGAGCAGATCGGTGCGGGCGATTCGCCCTCGCAGATCGTCCCCATGGCCTTTGCCCTGGCCGCCCGCTACCAGGACCTCCACCTCCTGATCTCTCCCCTGCACCTGGGTGCCCAGGCGCGCGTGATCCTGTCCATCGCCGGCGCGCTAGTCGGCGCGGTTCGGGGAGCGAGTTTGCTTCGCCCCTACGGATATACGCACATCGAGGCTGTGTTCAAGATTGACTTGAAGCGGCGTGCGCATGGATTGCTCGCGAACCGCATGCCTTACCCGGGCGACTTTCTCGCCCCCGACGCATCCACACCGTCGACCGGCTCCTCAGCCCCGGCCTCGCTCAAGGAAATCCCGTGGAACCTGCGCACGCACCAGCGCTACTTCGAGCCCGTCAACCCACCCGTCATTCCCCGTCGCTCGGGCGGGCAGCCTGGGCGTGTCCTCTTCCTTGGCGCACTCCTCGTCGACCAGGCCATGCACTCGACCGAGTACCCGAAATATGGCGGGGACGTGTGGGCCACCGACCTGGGACAGTCCACGGGCGGAACCTTCAATGCCCTGGTGGCGGCCCGGCGCATGGGCGCAGAGGTCGTCTCCCTCAGTCCAATGGGACAGGGTCCCAACGCCTCAGTTATCTCGAAGGCGCTGCAGAGAGAGAACATCGTCGACGCCGGCCCACGCTTGACGGGGGCCGACAACGGGTACAGGCTCATCTTCACCGCGGATAACGGCTGGCGACTAGCCGTCTCGACGACTACCGACATCACCCCGGAGATGACGCGCGTGTGGGCCGAGGCCATCCAGGCGATGGGCCCCTCGGATGTCCTGTGGATCGACGGGGCACTCGTCGACTCTGAGGAGCACGCACGCGCCCTGCACGAGGCCGTGAAGGGCATGCCCGAGCACGCGCGCGTGGTCTTCGACGCATCGCAGAGTAAGGGTTTCGTCAAGGGCCTGCCCCACGACAACGTCATCGTGTCCCTGCGAGCCTCCCACGCGCGAGGCTTCGACGGTTTCACCCGCCATTTCGATGCCCATTACCCCTTCTACGAAGATAACGACACGCCCGAGGTGCAGGCCTCAGCCCTCGCCATGCTCGCAAAGCGACACATCGTGCTGCGCACGGAGGAGGGGGATGCATACTTCGCGAGCCCCGATCTCGACGATGCTCGCATGATTCGTCCGATGGTCACGCGCATCCCAGCCCCCACCCCCGCGCAGCCGGGCGCACTGCCCACGGCGGACGTCCACTCCGGCACGCTTGCGGGCTGCCTCGCCGTCGGAATTCCGGCCGATCGGGCGACTCTGCTGGCCAATTGCGCAGCCTCCCTTGCGACCCCGACCTCGCTCCCCACGCGCGAAACCATCGAGGTGGCAACCGTCCGGCTACTGCGCGCCGATCTGGCCTGACAAGGAGAGAACAGATGGATCCACGACTCCCCCGCGCCTTCGCGGCGATGGCAGCCATGGTGCCCGAGGGCGCAGACGACGCCACAGCCTCGCGGTTCACGGCTCAAGCGATGGTCGTTGCCGCACAGCTCCTGAAGGCCCCGGACGGCCTGCACTCCATTCAATCCGGGCGATGGCTCTCCCCCGCCACGAGGGAACGCGATCGCCTCATGTGCGCGGTTCCCGTCGGCATCGCCCTGTCGACGATCGACCCCGAGGCCTTCGCCAGGACCGTGTGGTTCGCGTGCGGGTGTACGACCCGCGACGAGTTCCAGTCGGCGGCACTCCTCGCGGCGGCTGTATCACTCGCTCTCGACTCCTATGCTGCTCCCGCTGGTGAGGCAGTAGAGTTCGTCGCCTCCCTGTCCCCGCGCGGGGAAGCGGAAGAGGGCCCCGATGTCCTGACGGCAACGCGACGTGCGATGAATGTCCTCAGCAACTCCAAGTGGGTTGATTACTGGTCGCCCATCAATCTGTTGCGGCAGAAGCTGGCTGCTCGCCCTTCGTCGAGCTTGGTCATCCCGTTGTCTTTCTACATTCCGCCTCTCAGCTATCGCTCGTCGATCGCGTCCGAGATCGCCGAGCTCAGCGGCGATCCGCAGCTGTGTACGGTCATCTCCAGCATTCTGTCACCCCTCTGCGGACGCGGCTTCAGCGCCCGGCTCAGGAAGCAGGCACACACCAACGAGCACTCAGGCTTCGATCCGATGCGGATCGCCGGTCAGCTCCTGGAGCTGCGCCCTCCCGCGTCAGCGGCTTGGCTCAACCGCGCAGCGGGACGCTCGGGGCCGCGATATCGACGAAGCGGTCCGACTTCCTTCGAGGAACCCCACTCCACGGTTTGTACGCGCTATGCCGCCTTCGAGCCGGAGAGCAAGCCCACCCCACTCGGGCCCACGAGGGGCGACGCGCCCGCAGGCCGCGTCGTCTTCATGACCGAACTGACGCTGAGGTACGACCGGCAATCCGCGGACGATCCCCTGCCCAGCGGGGACGAGTGGGCCACCCGCGAGGGCGTCCACATTGACTTCGCTTTCACGGCGATGCGCGCCGCCCGCGCCATGGGCCTCGAAGTCATGAGCCTCAGCCCGATCGGCGAGGGCCCCCGGGCCTCGATCATCGCTGATGCCCTGGCGCGCGAGGGGATCATCGACGCTGGTCCGCACGTGACGGGGTGCGACAGCGGCTACCGGTCCTATGTCATCGGGACCTACCGCGGACATAAGCTCTCGTTCATCAAGAACGTTCCCGAGCATGCATGGGACGAGGCCATCCGGACCCTGAGCCCCTCGGACATCTTGTTCGTCGACGGCAGCCTTGAAAGGTCGCCGGCGGTGCTGGCGGTTGCCGAGAATGCAGCCGTCCAGCTGCCCGAGCATTCGCGAGTCGTTATTGATTCATCGAGGGGTGGCGTTGGGCCGTACCAGTTGCCCAACGACAATGTGCTGATGGTGCTGAGCCAGGGCAATGTACAGGGCCTGTGCGAGCCAATCGTGTGCGACCGCTCGGCCTTCGACGCCAGCAAAGATCCCGATCACTCGGCGAGCTTCGTCCAGAATCTCTTCGAACGCTACGCTCTCATCAGCACGGACTCGCATGAGTCCTACTTGGCGCGACCGCTGCTCGAAAAGACCTCGGAGGTCGCACATATCTCCCGTTTCCGCGCGCCCACCGTCGAATCCATCCACCCTGAGGGTTCGATTGCCATCCACTACGGCGTCCTGGCTGCCGGCCTCGCGCTCGGTTACCCCATCGAGAGGTGCATTCTTCTGGCGAATTGCGCCGGAGCGCTGGCCTCGACCATGCCGGGGCCGGCCTCGTGCCCGACGCGCAAGGACATCGAGGCCGCGGCGGACGCACTCGCCGCGGATGCGGCTGCAGAATAGGAGAAAGCAACATGGACACACGCGCTGAGCGCGCCCACGCGGTGCTGGTGGGCGCTGCGTACGGCGACGCGCTGGCCATGCCGACCTGCGGCATGACCCCCGAGCAGATCACGAGCGTCTACGGCGATTTCAGAGAACTAATTGATGCAGACGCTTCACACACCACGATGCCGGGCGCGCCCGCGGGTACTGTCACGGAGGTGACCCGCGAGATCCTAGCCGAGGCTTCGGCCCTGCTGGGTGGATCGTTCTCCTTCCCGGTCGCCGCTGACGGCGCTCACTCTCCAACGGATCACACGCACGCGAGACGTTGCGTGCTGCGCGCGATTCCCGTCGGTATCGCAACTTCGACACAGGATCCCGAGACCTTTGCGGACGCCGTATGGGAGGCATGCGCGGAGGGGCCCACAACGCGGCAGGAGTTCCAGGCGGCCGCGCTCATCGCCGCCTTCATCTCGATCGGCCTCGACTGGCCAGATTCTCGACCCATGGACATCGAGGGCGTCCTGTGGGAGACCGTTAACTACGTGGCGTCCATGGAACAGCGGGGATCCTGGAGTGCAGAGCCTGACGTGCTGGCGACGACGCGACGCGCGGCGAACCTTGTGTCGTGCCAGCGATCCATGTATTTCTCCGAGTTCACCAAGGCGTTCGGGCACCCCTCGACCCCCACACAGATCGTTCCTTTCGCGCTCGCCTTTACTCTTCATATCCTATTAGGTTTTTCACCCTACGTCGCTCGCCTGGGAGGCGACACCACCTCGTGCAGTGCACTTGTTGCTGCCCTGATGGGATCCGTCCTCGGGGCCTCTGCGTTTCGAGATGACCCCCTGGATGCCGTGGAAGAGGTCAATAACATTGATCTGTCCGCTGTCGCCCGTGAGCTCGTCGCGCTGCATCCACCTGCCCCCGGCGATCCGCGCGAACAGGCCGAATACGTCGAGCTGGAGATCGCCCCCTCCGGCCCCTCATCTTTCGAGGAACCCGGTTCTTCCCTGCGCACGCGCCAGTCGTTGTTCGAACAGGTGTCCCCACCGACCCCACTCGGTCCCGTGCGCGGCGATGCTCCAGCTGGGCGTCTCATCTTCATGGGGCAGCTCGTGCTCAACCAGTCGCTACGCACAGCTTCCTTCCCCGAGGCGGGAGGGGACGTGTGGGCCGACGATGAGGGGATGCGCTTGACCGGGAACATTGAGGTCCTGCGCGCCGCTCGGCGCATGGGAGTCGAGGCCGTGTCCCTGAGTCCAATCGGCGAAGGTCCCCATGCCTCGCTCATCGAAGAGTGTCTGCGACACGAGGGAATCGTTGACGCGGGACCGCGCGTACCCGGCATGGACAACGGCTACCAAGTGACGATCACCGACAACGCGGGTGCGCACTACACCATCACAACCAACGGTGCCGAATACGCCGCCCCACGGCGCGGCTGGGCTGAGGTCGCCCAGACTCTGGGCCCCTCGGACGTGCTCTACATTGACGGGACACTAGTGGGAACAGGCTACGGTAAAACCCACCCGAACTCCGTGCCAGCGACGGAAGCACTGCTGGCCCTCCCCGAGTATGTGCGCATTGTTGTTGACCCGTCCAGGGCTGCTCGGACGCCATTCGGGCTGCGCTCCGACAATGTTGTCCTCGTGATGACACAGGAGGAGGCCAGCAGCCTCGGCACGAGTGTCGTCGGTGACCGATCCGCCTTCGATGCTTGCCGCACCCCGGACGGGGCGGCGGAGGAAATCTGCAGACTGTTCGATAGCCATTCGATTATCCGTACGGGCACCGCCGGTGCCTACATCGGCAGACCTACGCATGGCAGAGGACGCTTCGTGTGGTCCACATCCACCCACATTCCGGCGCCTTCCACGAACAAGACCGACCTACCCGAGGCGAGGCACGTCTACTCCGGGGTCCTGGCCGCCTCCCTTGCTCTAGGAACGCCGTTCGAGCGTTCTGTCCTGCTGGCTAACTGTGCCGAAGTGCTCGCCGCGTCGGGCAACGCCGTGGCGCCTTCATGCCCGCCACTAGAGGACATCGAGGCCGCGGCGGACGCGTTGGAGGCACGCGCAGACGGGGAGTGAGCTCGGTCGAGGCGTTTGCGCGTCAGGAGCACTGCCCACCAGTGCACATGTACGCACGTCAGCCCCTGCGACGTGCGAGATGCATCAAATAATCGACCGATTCATCTATTTGGCGTCCCAAAGGGTACACAATCGCACCATGACGACTAACGACACCCGGGACCACGGCGGAATCGTCGGCGGGGCGCTCACGGTTGCCCTGCTGATCACGCTGGCCGTGCAAAACGCCGTGCCGCCGATGGCGACCGACATGTACTCGGCAGCATTCCCGCAGATCACGGCGGACCTGGCGACGAACTCGACGATGCTCGGCTTCACGCTCACAACCTTCTTCGTGGGCTACGCGTCCGGCCAGGTCCTGGGCGGCGCCATCTCGGACCAGATCGGGCGCCGTCGCCCCATCGTCGCGGGCGGCATTATCGCCCTCGTCGGCTCCATGATCTGCGTGTTCACACCCAACATCTGGGTGCTCCTCGTAGGCCGAGTCTTCCAGGGTCTCGGCGGCGGCATCGCCTCCTCGGTGGGCCGCGCGATCCTCGTCGACGTCGCCCACGGCAAGACGCTGGCTCGCGCGATGAGTCTCCTCCAGGCGATCGTCGGCTTCGCGCCGATGGTCGCCCCGGTCCTCGGCGCGTTCATCATCACGCACGCGACGTGGAGGGTCGTCTTCTGGGCACTCGCCGCCTTCACGCTGCTCATGGCGGCCCTCGCGTGGTTCGTCGTGCCCGAGTCCCTGCCCGAGGAGCGCCGCCACCCCGGCGGTATTCCGCGGTTCTTCCACGGCCTCGTCCAGGTCGTACGCATCCGCCCCTTCGTGGGCTTCATGCTGACCAACGCCTTCTCGAGCTTCTGCATGTTCGGCTACATTTCGAACGCCACCTACGTGCTGCAGGGGCCGCTAGGCCTGTCCCCCATGGCTTTCGCGTGGGTGTTCGCGTTTAACGCGCTGCTGTCGACCGGCTTCGCGCTGGTCAACGTGCGCCTGATCTCCCACTTCACGCCGCGCACGCTCATCATCGCGGGCCTCACGATCGCGGCGACAGGCGTGGTGACGCTGGCGATCTCGACGTTCCTCCTCGACCTGCCGCTGATCCTCACGTGCGTGGGCTTCGCGCTCATTATGACGGCGAACGCGTTTATTTTCGGCAACTCGGGCGCGCAGGCCATGAGCGAGGCGCGCGAGCACGCGGGGACGGCCTCGTCCGTGATGGGCGTGTTCCAGTCGATCGCGAACGGCATCGCCGCTCCCCTGGCGACCTCGGGCGGCGACAGCGCCGTGCCGATGGTGCTCGTCATGATCGTAGGCTCCGCCGGCGCGTGGTTCGCCTTCTGGGTGATCGCCCGCGGGGGCGCGCACACACCGCGCCACCTCAGCCTCGACTAAGGAGCTTCAGCACCCCTCCACCGTGTTGCGGCGTCACCCGCGCCCGGCGCACCGGCATGTTCTGGATAGGTAACGCGCATCTGGATAGGTAACGCGCATCCGGATAGGTTAATAACCTATCCAGATCATCACAACCTATCCAGATCGGGCGCCTCATCGCGATGAATTCAGCGGAAGGGACCATCTTTTATGGCCCGGCCACGACTATCCGTTGGGATGGGGCTGCCCGCCGTTGGGATGGGGCTGCCCGACCCGCAAAACGCCCACCACTGGCCCTCACTCGCGCGAGGCCAGCCAGACCGCGGCCGACACCAGGACCAGGCCGATCAGCTCGAAGACGCCGGGGATCTGGCGGAGCATGACGGCCCCGACCAGCGCGGACGTCGCGGGGAGAATCGCGGCGAACAGCGCAAACGTGGGCGCTGCGAGGCGGCGCATCGCGAGCGCCTCGAAGCTGTAGGGAATCGCCGTGGACAGCAGGCCGACGCCGATGACGATGGCGATCAGCTCCCACGAGGCCGTGGCCGCCATCGCTCCCGGCCCGAGGATGGGCGCGAAGAAGAGAGACCCCCACGCGCACCCAAGCGCCAGGTTCGTCACCCCGTCGCGAGTCGTCGAGGCTCGCTGCCCCACCACGATATAGGCCGCCCACGCCAGGGCAGCCAGGAGAATCCACGCCAGGCCCGCGCGCACACTCGGCTGCGACAGATCCAGGGCGAGCCCGCCGATGCTGGCCACCCCGGCAAAGGCAAGGACTGCGGCGACGCGCGGACGCCAGCCACGGCCTCGAACAACGGCGACGGCGACCGGGCCGACGAACTCGATGGACACGGCGGTGCCCAGCGGCAGGCGGGCGATGGCCTCGTAAAACGAGGAGTTCATGGCCAGCACGATGACGCCGAACAGCGCGGAAATCGCCAGATCCGAGCGTGTCAGGCCGCCGCGCCACGGGCGCTTCCACGCGAGGAGGACGAGCGCGCCCGTCAGGACGCGCCACCACGCGACCGACGCCGGCTCGACGGAGGCGAAGGCGACGACCGCGAGCGCCGCACCCACGTACTGGATGATGCCCGAGCCAACGATGTACAGCTGGGGTGGGATGCGGTCGGCGACCAAGGTGCGCTCGGGCGCGGAGGGGCGCTCGCTCACGAAGCGGGCGCGAAGGTGAGCGCCGCCGAGTTCATGCAGTAACGCATACCTGTGGGCTGTCCGGGGGCGTCGGGGAAGACGTGGCCGAGGTGGGAATCGCAGGTCGCGCAGCGCACCTCGGTGCGGATCATGCCGTGGCTCATGTCCACGCGCTCGGTCGTGGCGCCCTCGTGCGCCTGGAAGAAGGAGGGCCACCCGCACGACGAGTCGAACTTGGTGTCCGAGTCAAAAAGCTTCGAGCCGCACGCCGCGCACGAGTAGGTGCCGACGCGCGACTCGTCCAGGAGCTCGCCCGTGAAGGGACGTTCCGTACCCGCTTCGCGCAGCACGTGGTAGCGCATGGGGCTCAGGAGTTTCTTCCATTCCGCATCGGTGCGGGCGGCGGGATCAGTGGCGTTCATGCCTCCATTGTCGCGCGCCGCCCGCGGGCGCGCACTCTCGGGTGCGGCCGCGGGCGGCGCGGTGTTGGTTCGCCGGTGTGATCGACGAGGCCGTGGCCCCTGGCGGGGTCCGCTCACCTCTCGATGTCAGCGGGGCGAGAAGCGTTACTTTTTCTTGGACTTACGCTTCTTGCCCGAGCCCTTTTTCTTGGTCCCCTTCTTCGAGCCGCCCTTCTTGGACGAGCCCTTCGACGCGGGAGCGTTCTCGGACTTTTCCTCGCCAGATTCGGCGCTCTTGGCGGGTTCGACGGCCTTGCTGGATCCGGGTCCCTCCACAGAGGTTTCCTTCTGGGCAGCCTTTTCCGTGGAAGCATCCTCCCGCACAGAGGACTTTTGCGCGGCTTGCGTCGCGGCGGGCACCTGCTCGGCCGTCGCCATCACGAGGGTCTCGTCGGGCACGGGAGGCTCCTCAAGCGTCGGGAGAACCTGCGTGCTCTCACTGTCCGCGGCAACCGCCTGTGCAGGCTCAGCCTTGGTGGGCTCAGCATTGGCGGGCTCAGCCTTGGCGGAGTCGCCCGACCCGGGGGATGCAAGGGAGGAAACCACGGCCTCGTCAGTGGAGGCGGATTCCTCGTCCTCCTTGTGGTCCCCGATAACCGGCATCTGGCCCGTGACCGCACGCAGCATAGCCGCTTCAGCGCCGGTGGGGGCCACCGCCGGGAAGAAGTCCATGATGGACACGCGCGGCGGCGCCATCTTGGGCGTCGGTCGGATTTCCTCCTCGAGGCGCGCCTCTTCGGCGACCGCGTACCAGCCGGGGTGGATGGACGGCTCGTCGGGGGTTTGTTCCTCCTGCGCAGGCTCAGGCGAGCTCTCCACAGGGGCTTCCTCCTGCTGCGCAGGCGCTGGCGGCGGCTCCGGGGCTGCCTCCGGGGCGACGGCTTCCTCGTGCTGGGCGGGGGCTTCCTCCTGCTGGGCGGGCACTGCCGGAGGCTCCGGTGCTGCCAGGGCTTCCGACCGATCCAGCTGTTCCTGCTCCTCGGGCGTCGACGCCGTTTCCGGCTGCGCCGCGGGTGTTTCCGGCTGCGCCGACGCTGCGGGAGCCTCGGGCTTCTGCGGCTGCGCCACGGGCATTGCCGGTGCCGCCTGGACCTCCGGCTTATTCGCGGGAGCTCCATCGTTCGAGGCGGCCATCTCCGCGGGGGTCGGCGCGGGCGGCGGCACGAGCGCAGGCCTGCCTGCGAACACCATGTTCGCCGTGCCCGTGTTGCCCGTTTCCGCTGTCGGGCACTCCTGGTCATCCTGTTTCACGAATGTTTCACGCTCTGGAGCACCGTCGGTCGCCTGCTCATCGGGCGTCGCGTCCTCCGGCTTGTCAGCCTCATCGGAATCAGCAACGGCAGGCTCGATCAGCTCGGTTTCCGGGGCAGGCTCGACCTGCTCCACAGATTCCTCCTCGGCAGGATCCGAGGCCTCGACAACCTCAACCTCGGGCTCCACGCAGACAGCATCCTCAGCCTTGACAGGCTCATCGGAATCAGCCGCGGCGGGCTCGGTCTGCCGGGCTTCCACGGCAGGCTCGACCTGCTCCACAGATTCCGCCGCGGCAGCATCCGCCGTGGCAGCATCCGAGGCCTCGACGTCCTCGACAGAAACGGGGGCCGCAGCCTCCTCGACCTCGCCGGTCTCGGCGGGCGTGCTCTCGGCGGGCGTGCTCTCGGCGGGCGTGCTCTCGGCGGGCTTGTCCTGCTCCTCGGAGGCGGACTCAGCCTTGACAGGCTCGGACTCGGCGTCCTCAACGGGATCCGAGGCTGCTTGCGCAGCGGCGTTCGCGGCGGTCATGGCAGCGGCAGCAACGGAACCAGCAGCGCCAGCGCCTGCGACCGCAGGGGCGGGAGGCACGGCGACGGGAGCCTCCGGAGCAGACCCCTCGGCCTGAGCATCTGCCTGAGCATCGGAGCGCTCGTTCTGAGCCTGCTCGACAGCCTCGGCGTCGCGGTCGAACTCGACGGGCTCGACGCCGACGGCGGCCAGAGCCGCGGTCGCCTCGTCATCCAAGGCCTCGTCAGCGCGGCGCTTGCGAGCCTCGTGACGCTCCTTGACGCGGCGGGAGTGGGCCTCGCGCTCGGCGAAGACCTCCTCGCCGGGGCCAGACAGGGCGGCCGCGCGTTCGTCGGCATCGGCGGAGCCGGAGAAGAAGCGCTCACCGCGGCCGATGGACGTGGCCGTCAGGGTCTGCGTGAGCTGCGGATTCTTGTTGCCGGCGGCCTCGATGATCTTGCGTAGCGCGGACTTGGAAATCACCTGCGTCTCGTCGGGCGCGGGCGCCTTGCCGTCGGCCAGTTCGCGCTGACGGTCGGCCATCGCACGGCGACGGGCACGCTTGGCCTTGCGGCGGGCAGCCACCATGCGCGCGGCGTGCGCCGCATCCTTGGGCTGCTCGCGCGCGGTTTCCGCGGCGCCTTCCGCGGCGGCCGCGCCACCCAGGGTGCCACCCGCAGACTCGCGTGCCTCGGCCCCACGAAGAACAGACGAACTGCCCGTCGCAGCCACGGCCTCGTTCGTGCCCGAGATCCCGGCGAGCTCAGCGGCCAGGCGCGCGATGCGCTCGCGACTCATGTCCTGCTCGACGGCGACGGTCTGGAGAGGCTCGATGCGCTGGGCGGGGCGCGCCCACGGCTCCTCAGTGACGATCCACGTGATGAGGTGCTCGCGCAGGTAGGCGCGCAGGTCGGAGAGGTCGCCCGAGTTCTTCGCAGACGCGAGCACGCGCACGGTCACCGTGTACTCGTCGGAGGCGGTGATCTGCACGCCCCACGTGCGCCCGTCCCACAGGTCGGTGGCGGCCAGGAGCTTTTCAACCTTGGCGCGAATCAGCGTCATGGGCGCGGACCAGTCAAGCTTGAGTTCGACCGTGCCCAGCTGGGCGGCGGCGCGGCGCGTCCAGTTCTCGAAGGGGGTCTGCGTGAAGTAGCGGCAGGGGATGATGAGGCGGCGCTCGTCCCAGATGCGCACGACCACGTAGGACAGCGTGATCTCCTCGACCGAGCCGGTTTCCTTCTTATCGCCGGCGACCACGACGTCACCCACGCGGATCGCGTCAGTGAAGGCCAGCTGCAAGCCGGCGACGACGTTACCGAGGGTCTGCTGCGCGGCGAGACCGAAGATCACCGAGATGACACCGGCGGACGCAAGGACGGTCGTCATGGCATGACGCGCGGCGTCGAAGGTCCCGATGATGGCGATCGTACCCACGACGGCGATGACCACCTGGGCGAAGCGCCGCAGGACCTGGGCGCGAGTCTCGAAGCGGCGCGAGAGGCCGTTGTCGGATGCTTGGCGGGCCTTTGCTGCATCCTCGAAGACCCACGCGGCGGAGTAGCCCATCCACGTCATGCACGCCAGGCCCACGATGAGGAGCAGGTGCATGAGGAACGTCGTGACGGAGGCGCCACCCCAATCCGTCAACCGCGGATTCACGAGCGCAATGCCGAGGCCAACCCACGCTCCCCACGTCGCGAACGCAAAGTGGGCGGGGCGGCGCACGCGGTTCAGGATCGACGAGGCCATGGCGGACTTAGCAAGTGCCCTGCGTGCGAGGACGGACAGGACGATCGACGCGACAACACCCAGGCAGGCTCCGATGATGGGCCCGAGGAACAGGAGGGTGACGTCGATGGTGGTGTCGACGGCTGCCTCTGCGCCGGATTGCGGATCTGCGGCGGCGAGCGTGAGCGCATCGGACGCTTGGGCGAGGGCACCGAGTACTGGTGACAGAATCATGGATTAAGGGTAGGACGACTAGCTGATGAAATCCTGTGAATTCCGCACAATTGCAACATTTTCATGTAACGTGTCGCTCGTCACTCGATTTCGTTTTGACGTATCGACGAACCTCTGCCTAAGATATATCCCGTCTTCGGACGCCAGTTCGACGGCCAACAGGCCCCCATCGTCTAGCGGCCTAGGACACCGCCCTTTCACGGCGGCGACACGGGTTCGAATCCCGTTGGGGGTACCAGCCGGTCGCAGTTGTGAACGGCATAATTTAATAGGTCTTACCTATTGTAAGGCCCCGTAGCGCAGTTGGTTAGCGCGCCGCCCTGTCACGGCGGAGGTCGCGGGTTCAAGTCCCGTCGGGGTCGCCGACCAGACCTTATCGGTTCAGGTCTTGGCTCTGTAGCTCAGTTGGTAGAGCGTTCGACTGAAAATCGAAAGGTCACCGGATCGACGCCGGTCGGAGCCACCAGCAAGCCCCGAAGCATTCGCTTCGGGGATTTTTGGTTTACGGGCACAGTGTGATACTTGAGACGAGTATCACCCTGCGCCTTTCTTTTCATTCTCGCCACACACCTGCGAACGATTACCAAATAAGCATTCGAGCCGAGTAGGATACCGGGGTTATAGGACACTGCGTGTTGCTGGAAGGGTGACTTTTTGGCTTTCTGGTGCGGGAAAGTCGGGTTATAGGACACTGCGTGTTGCTGGAAGGGTGACTTTTTGGCTTTCTGGTGCGGGAAAGTCGGTTTTTTAGTTGGTTGGGACCAACTATGAGGATGGACAGATCGTGTTGCTGGAAGGGTGACTT
>ERZ1699253.48-NODE-48-length-21858-cov-3.774562_pt1 | contig 21858 bp, 16 predicted proteins | sample MGYA00581517_ERZ1699253 | MGnify/ENA primary metagenome ERZ1699253 (study PRJEB42319, sample SAMD00040304) | human oral metagenome | material: saliva | host: Homo sapiens | study: EMG produced TPA metagenomics assembly of PRJDB4115 data set (Metgenomic analysis of... | reverse complement strand
CCTCAGCGCCCATCGCCCGCGCGGGTTCTAGGCGTGCCTGTCGTCCGCACGCCATGACGCGTGCGCCGGCGGACACCGCGAGCGCGCAGTGGATGAGCCCGATCGGGCCCGTACCCGCAACGAGAACGCGGGAGCCGGCGTCGATGGGCAGGCGCGACGTTGCGCGCAGGCAGCAGGACAGCGGCTCCGCGAGCGCGAGGTGAGGTGGGGCGATGTCGCGAGCGACGGGGGTGATGCACGTGAGAGCTTCCTCGGGGACGACAATGAGGTCCGCGAGGCCTCCATCGACCCCCGTTCCAAACAGGCGCATATTCGCGCACACGTTGGCGCGCCCGCTCGTGCAGGGAACGCAGCGCCCGCAGGCAATCTCCGGAGCGAGTCCGACCTGCGTGCCCGGGGTGGCAACGTCGACCCCAGCGGTGAGGTCGCTTCCAATGCGCCACACGCGTGCTGCGATTTCGTGCCCGAGGACCACGCCCGGGGCGACGCCGTTCGTCTTTTGTCCCGTCGCGATGCGCAGGTCCGTCCCGCACAGCGTTGTTGCCTCGACGGCCAGGAGAACGTCGCGCGGGCGAAGTGCTGGGATGGGGCGTTTCTCGAGCACCAGGGCACCGGGGGAGTGAAGCGACGCTGCGAGCATGGAATCCATGCGACCAGGATAGGGCTTTTAGATCTCGGAGGAGATTCGGTTGTGCGGATGCAATGCGGGCCAACACAGCATTATCGAACATATGTTCGATATGATGGATGGGTGACCAATGAACCCCGATACGCCGAGCTGCACGCTCACAGTGCGTTCACCTTCCTGGAAGGCACCGACGAGCCTGCGGATATGGTCGCACAGGCTTCACGCCTGGGCTTGGATGCTCTCGCTATTCTCGACGTCGACGGCATGTACTCGACTGTGCAGACCACGATGGCGGCGCGCAGCTGCGGCCTGCCGATTGTCTACGGAGCCGAGATCACCCTGGACCCGAGCACGCTGCGAGCAGTCGTTCCAGGCGCTCAGGCGAGTGGCTGGGGACTCGCCCCCGGCGCGGAGGAGCCAGGTATCCGCCTCCCCATCCTGGCCTCAAGCCCCCACGGCTACGAAAACCTCGTCGGCATGATGAGCGAGCGCGCGCTGTCACAGACAGGGGAGCGCGCTCCACGTTTTACCCTCGAGGACGTAAACGAGGCTGGCGCTGACCTGCTCATCATGACCGGGGGGAGGCGCGGACCCCTCATGCGCGCCCTATACACCGGTGGTCCCACATGGGCGCGGCGCATGGCCGGTGCGCTCGCGGAGGCGGTTGGAGGGGTGGATCACCTCCTCATCGAGTGGCAGGCAGCAGCCGGAGACGGCCTCGACGCGGGAGACACTCTCGCCGAGCTTGCACAGGGGATGGGGGTTCGACTGCTCGCCACGACGGGTGCGCGAATGTCTGCGCCTTCCAAGCGTGCTCTCGGTGACATCCTTGCGGCGACCCGTCTGCGTTCCTCATTGGACGAGGCCGTGGCTCACCTCCGCTCAGTGGCTCTGTCCCACCGCAGCTGGCACGCGCGGCTACGACTTGCACACAACATTCCGCCGCCCCATGGCTCACCGGCGAGGCCCTCCCCCGCGCCCCCACACGCGAACGAGGCCGCAGCCGGAAAACCCGGCCACGGCCTCGTCACTGAAAGGAAACGACTCAGTTACGTCGTCCCGGACCCGTGTAGTCGTCGAAACGCTCGGGGGCGGTGGGCACGCCCATCTCACCCATCTCGCCGATCAGGTCGGCGGAGGCAGCATCCACCTCGGCACCGCGCGAGATGTCGGTCATCGCGCGACGGGAGACGACCTTGACGCGCTCGCGCGTGCCACGGCCTCCAGGCAGCTCGCCGTAGTCCTCGCCCAGAGCCTGCTCGTAGGCGTCCAGGAGCTCCCAGCCCTCCCACGTCGTGAACTCGACGCCGCGGGACTCCAGGAGGGCCACCATGGCCTCGTGCCCCACCTCGGCAGTGTTCGCGTGCAGGCGACCCTCGTTCGCGTCCTCCACGAGGTGCGTGATCGTCTGCTGCGCGTCCGACTTGGTCGAGCCGATGAGGCCGACGGGGCCGCGCTTGATCCAGCCGGTCGCGTACACGCCGGGGATGACGGCGGCGTTTTCGTCCTTCGTGGTCTCGCCTTCGATGACGCGCCCCTCCACGTTCGGCACGACGCCGGCGCGCGTGTCGAAAGGCAGGCCCGGGATCGGCGACGAGTAGTAGCCCACCGCGCGGTAGACCGCCTGGACCGGCCACGTCGTGATGACGCCCGTGCCCGACACCGAGCCGTCGCCGTTCAGGGCCGTGCGCTCAGTGCGCAGCGCCTTCACGTGACCGTCCTCGTCGGCGACGATCTCGACCGGGGCCTGGAACAGGTGAATGTGGATGCGACGCGACGCCGTGTGCTCCTCCGGGTCCGCCATCGCGTAGTTCGTCAGCGTCTTAACGACCTGACGCTGCTGGTTCGACGCGCGCAGCGCCTCCTCCGAGCCCTCGTCAAAGTCGAAGTCTTCCTCGGAAACGATGACATCCACGTCCGGCACCTTGCCGAGCTCGCGCAGCTCCAGCGGCGTGAACTTCACCTGCGCGGGGCCGCGGCGGCCGAACACGTGAACGTCGGTGATCGGGTTGTCAGCCAGGGCCTCGGCGACGTTGGCGGGAACCTCGGTCTTGAGCATGTCCTCGGCGTGCTTGGCCAGGACTCGCGACACGTCGAGCGCCACGTTGCCGACGCCCAGGACCGCCACCTCGCGGGCCTTCAGCGGCCACGTGCGCGGGTAATCCGGGTTGCCGTCGTACCAGGACACGAAGTCCGCGGCGCCGTAGGACTCGGGCAGGTCCACGCCCGGAATGTCGAGCGGATGATCGCGGTCAGCGCCCGTCGCGATAACGATCGCGTCGTAGTGGTCACGCAGATCGTCGATCGTGACATCTCGGCCAACCTCAACGTTGCCGAGCAAGCGAATGTCGCCACGCTGGAGGATCTTGTACAGGGCGACGATGATCTGCTTGATGCGCGGGTGGTCGGGCGCCACGCCGTAGCGCACGAGCCCGTACGGCGCGGGAAGCCGCTCAAACAGGTCGATATTCACCTCGAGTCCCGACTTCGACAAAATGTCCGACGCGTAGATGCCAGCGGGACCGGCGCCGATGACGGCAACGTTGAGCGGTGCCAAGCGAGTTCTCCTTTTTCGTGACCGCGCGCGTTTGCGCGCACCTGGGCACCAAGTCTAGCGCCCCTGCGGCAAGGTGAACCTCAGCTGAGACGGCAAACACAGCCATCGGCGCGTCACTTCGGGGGACGAGGCCTGGGCTGAGCCGTGCGCAGCTGCGCTGTCTGCGGGAACGCGTGGAGAGGCGGCGGAGGTCTTGAAGGCGGAAGCGTCTGGGTGTGAGGGGTGTCGGCGCTGCCTGGAGTATTTTCCGTTCGTCGGCCGAACATGTTGGGTCCGATTCCCCCGGGCGCGGCCGGAGCACGCCGAAAGTGGCCGAGCCGCGTCATGAACTCCGTGCTCAGCACGCAGTCGCCCTTGCCCGCAGCGCGAAACCCGGGCCACGAGCGAAACCGAGCGCGCATCTCATCCGAATGCGCCCCACATTCCACCCACGCCGCGACACCTCGCGCCCCACGTGCCCAAAGCGCAGTCCACCTCAGCTACAACAGCCCATTTTCGCCAGTTCTCACCAAAGTGGACGACGGTTTGAGCAGCAACCCGACGGCTCACCGCCAACTCAGAGGCCAAACAGGGGGTTTTGCGACCATAGGCCCCCGACACGCCGGCGACACGCCGCCAGAAGCCTCCTATGGTCGCAATTCCCCCCCGCACTTGCGGGTTGGGACCCACCTCGAACACGACCACATCGGCAGAGACACCCTCAACACTGGACACCTCCGCACCCCACGTGCCCAAAGCCCAGTCCACCTCAGCCAAAACAGCCCATTATCGCCAGTTCTCACCAAAGTGGACGACGGTTTGAGCAGCAAACCGAAGTTGCGTCCTTCGTAGTGGTGTAACACCACTCAGCTACAAGAATAAGTGCGGCGCTGGCCACGCATCACGCTACGAATCGCCGTAGCTAGCACCTCCCAGCGGCACGCAGGCACCACGCTAGTCGCGAGCAAGCAAGCACGACACCCGTTACGAGGCTCGACACCCGATCAGGGGCAACGCACCCGATCAGAAAAGGTGCAATGCCTACGGATCGGATGTACCGCCATAGACAACAAGCACAAACGCGGAAGCGGGCAGTGAACGCAGGCACGACAAGACCACCCCAGGCCCGCCGCAGCCACATCACAACAACACGCCCAGAAGCGGCCTGAACACCACTCCACAAAACCCGGGACTTCACAATGTCTCTGTCACCTGGGCCCGACAGGTGGTCGCACTAACCCTTTCATGCGCAGCTGGACCCGACACGTGGAGCATGGGCACCCCCGCCCACACTCCACCCATAGGGTTAACGTGCGCATCCAAGGGCCCAGGTATCCACCCATCGGGCCGAACATGCCATCCAACAGCGGGACGAGCCCGGGTACCACAACATGTCCTCCAGCCCCACATCGGCACCGTGGTCCACCGGGCGCGCCACTCCCCGAACCACGCGGCCCATAGCGCACAGCCAGCCGCCAGACCACAACCCCAGGCCCACGCCGCAGCCGCCCACACCCCGCCGCGAGCTGCGCACTTACAGCGAGGCCGGGGCCAGCCGCGCAGTCAAGCGCGCCGGCCCCGGCCTCGTGAAGGATTCAGACCAGGCGATCCACCATCAGGTTGGCGAACGCCTCGAGCGCGGTCTTCGGCTCGCCCTTGGGAAGCGCGGACAGAGCCGCAACCGCGTCGCGCGCCCAGGTACGCGCAAGCTCGCGCGTCTCCTCGAGCACGTCGTGGGCGCGCAGGCGCTCCACGACCGAGGCCAAGGCCTCGTCGGAGGACAGGTCGCCGGTCAGGTCTCGCAGGATCTGAGCCCCGGCCTCGTCGATCATGCCGGCGGCTTCGCGGCGGCGCAGCAGGAGCACGGGCAGGGTATCGACGCCCTCACGCAGGTCGGTGCCGGGGGTCTTACCCGACTGCTCGCCCGACGAGGCCAGGTCCAGCACGTCGTCGGCGATCTGGAAGGCGACGCCCACCTTCTCGCCGAACTCGGAGACGACGTCGGCGACCAGCTGGCCCGCGCCGGACAGGAGCGCGCCGAAAGAGGCGGCCGTGGAAACCAGCGAACCGGTCTTGTCGGCCAGGACCTGCAGGTAGAAGTCAACGCGATCGGTGCCGGACGTCGGCCCGAAAGTCTCGTTGAGCTGCCCCTCGCACAGGCGCTCAAACGTGCGGGCGTGGTGGGCGACAATCTCGGGGCCCAGCGAGGCAACCAGCAGCGACGCGCGGGCGAACAGGATGTCGCCGGCGAGGATCGCGCGGTTGTTACCCCACAAGTGCTGTGCCGAGGGCACTCCCCGACGCGTCGGCGCGGAGTCCATGACGTCGTCGTGGTAGAGGGACGCCAGGTGCGTCAGCTCGACGGCGGCGGCAGCCGTGATGACCGGGTCGCCCAGCGCGCGCTCGGGATCACCAAGCTGGGCGCACACGAGGGTCAGCAGCGGACGCATCCGCTTGCCGCCGGCGACGGCCAGGTGACGCGTCAGCTCGTCCGTCAGGTCACGCGAGGATGAGACGGCGTCGAGCAAACGACGCTCGACGACCTCGAGCCCCGGGGTGATACGGGACTCGAGGTCGGGAACATGAAGATCGGGTGTTTGAGCGCTCACGGAATCAGTATGACGATCTTTTCAAGCACGCTCAACACGGGACCCGGGAACACGCCAAGGGCGATGGTCCCCGCCGCGCACACGACGATGGCCAGAGCCGACAGGCCCTCCGACTTCACCACGACAGCATCCTCACCGGGTTCGGTGAAGAACATGACGCGCACGAGGCGGAAGTAGTAGAACGCCGTAATCGCCGAGGCCACAAGGCCGACGACCGCGAGCCAGGCGAGGCCACCCTTGATCGCGTCGGAGAAAATCACGAACTTCCCAATGAAACCGCCCGTCAGCGGGATGCCCGCGAAGGACAGCAGGAAGACCAGCATCGAGCCCGCGATCCACGGGTTGGTGCGGCCGATACCCGCCCACTTGCGCAGGCTGGGGGCCTCACCCAGGACGTTGCCGTCGGCGTCGCGGCCGCGCACGAGCGCAACCACGCCGAAGGCACCGACCGTCGCCAGGCCGTAGCCGAGCGTGTAGAACAACACATGGCCCGAGCCGCCCTTCTGGATCGCGATGATGCCCATGAGGATGAAGCCGGCGTGCGCGATCGAAGAGTAGGCGAGCATGCGCTTGACGTTGTCCTGCACGAGGCCGGCGAAGGTACCGACGATTATCGTCAGGACGGCGACGCCCGCGAAGATAGCCAGGAGGTCCCACTGCAGGTACACGGCGACGGCCGTGTAGAAGCGGAGCATCGCGGCGACGGCGGCGATCTTGACGGCGGCAGCCATGAAGCCGGTGACCGGAGTCGGGGCACCCGTGTAGACGTCGGGGGTCCCCGCGTGGAAGGGCGCGGCACCGACCTTGAACAGGAGGCCCACCATGACGCAGAAGACGCCGATGAGGACCATCCAGTCCATGTTGGTGTTCTGGGCGATGGCCGGGCCGAGCGCCGAGATGCGCAGCGAGTTGGCGAAGCCGAAGAGGAACGCCGAACCCATCAGCATGAAGCCCGAGGAGAAGGCGCCGAGCACAAAGTACTTCAGCGCGGACTCGTAGGACAGCTGGCGGCGGTAGCGCGCGGTCGCGGCCATGATGTAGAGCGGCAGGGACATGACTTCGAGAGCCACGAAGAGGGTCACGAAGTTATCTGCGGCCGGGAAGATCATCATGCCGCCCAGCGAGAACAGGGTCAGCGGGAACATCTCGGAGCGCTGGTAGCCCTTGCGCTCGGTGAGTTCCTCGGCGGCCGAGTCGGGGCGGTCGGAGGGCTGGCCGGCGAATGCTCCGTCGCCGACGGAGGTACGGTCAGCCATGACCAGGACGGCCATGAACCCGATGATGACAAGGATCGACTGTGCGGCGACCGTCAGCGGGTCCTCGATGTACTCCCCGAGCGAGGTTGGCGTCAGGAGGACGGGTTCCCAACGCAGGGCGAGCATGACGCACGCGCCGGCCGTGGCGAGGATCGACAGGCCGATGACCATGGGGCGGCGTACCTTCGCGGGGGCGAAGGCCTCGACGAGGATGCCGAGGACCGCGCCGCCGAGCACGATGAGGATGGGCGCGAGGCTCAGCCAGTGAACCTCGGGGGCCTGGAAGTTAGCCATGGGTAGGACGTTCACTGTGCGCTCCCTTCAGCGGCGGCCGGAACCTGCGAGTTAGCCAGGTCGAGGTCTTGAGCAACCGGGGTCAGGGCGCTCACGAGGGGCGCCGACCAGATACCAAGGACGAGCATCGCGACCACGAGGGGCGTCATGACGCCGCGCTCGCGCGCCCCGAGGTCCGCCAGGTCCTCCTTGCCCTTGCCGGGCGCGCCGGTGAAGACGCGCTGGTAGGGCATGAGGATGTACATTGCGGCGATGACGACGCCGAGGACCGCGAAGAGCGCCAGCGGGCCGGAGACCGTCCAGGTGCCCATGAGGACGAGGTACTCGGGGACGAAGCCGGACAGGCCGGGCAGCGCGATGGACGCGAGGCCGCTCATGAGCCACAGGCCGGCGAGGACCGGGGTGACGCGCTGCATGCCAACGTAGTCGCGCATGTCCTGCGTGCCGCCACGCTTCGAGAGCCAGCCGGAGAGCAGGAACATCGCGGCGATGGAGACGCCGTGGGCGACCATAGAACATGGCACCGACCAGCGCGATCTCGGATCCGATGAAGATGCCCAGGACCATGAAGCCGAAGTGCGACACGGAGGTGTAGGACACGAGGCGCATGATGTCGTTCTGGCCGTTGGCGGACAGGCCGCCCCACAGGATGGAGATGACGGCGAGGACGCACATGACCCACTTCGCGGAGGAAGCCGCACCGGGCGTGAGCTGCAGGCACATCGTGATCATGCCGAAGGTGCCGATCTTGTCCAGCACGCCGACCAGCAGCACGGAGGTGCCGGGGCGGGCGGCGGCGGCCGTGTCGGGCAGCCACGTGTGGACGGGGACCATGGGGGCCTTGATCGCGAAGGCGACGATGAAGGTCACGAAGACGACCATCTGGACGGGCACTGCCAGGTTCGGCAGCATCGCGGCCAGCATGTCCATGCGGAAGAAGGCCGTCATGTCGGTCTGCGCGGCCGAGCCGAGCGCCCAGATGTAGATGACGCCACCGAGCATCACGAGGCCGCCGAACAGCGAGTACAGCAGGAACTTCATCGCGGCCTTGTGACGCGCTTCCTCATCGCCGACGCCGTAGCGCCCGATCATGAAGTACAGCGGAATCAGCATGGCCTCGAAGGCGACGTAGAAGACAGCCAGGTCGAAGGCAGCGAAGATCAGGACCATGAAGGCCTCGAGCGCGAGCACCAGCGCGGGGTACGCGCCGCGGTCCTCGTTCTCATCCCAGCCGGCGACGAGCACGATCGGCACGAGTGCGAGGGCCAGGAGGATCATGACGAGGCCGAGGGCGGTCACGGCGACCGACCAGGTGACGCCGATCTGGGGGATCCAGGTGCGGGACTCGTAGAGCTGGTACGAGGCCGGGGCGGCCCAGTCGAAGCGGGTGGCCGCCGCGTAGATGCCGATGGCCAGCTCGACCAGGGCGACCGCCAGGGCGATCAGGCGCCCGGCGGAGCGGCGCAGGGCCGGGACGAAGCCGAGGAGGGCCGCGCCCGCGGCCGGCAGGGCCACGAGGACGGTCAGCCACGGGAAGTTAGTAACAACCATTGCACTTTCCATTGTCGTGTACCCCTTACAGCCAGAATCCGAAGACGATGACCAGGGAGAGGATGACGCCTCCCAGGATGTAGGCGGCGTACGAGCGCACGAGGCCGTTCTGGGTGACGCCGACGAGTCGTCCGAGCAGCTGGGATCCGGCGCCGAGGCCGTTCAGAGCTCCGTCGATGGCGCTCGCATCGCCGACGGTTGCGACGGTGACGAGGCCCTTGGCGGGCATCATGAACAGGGTCTCGTTGACGGTGTCCTGGTAGAGGTCGCGGCGGGCGGCCTCGGTCAGGGCGTTGCCTGCCGGGACGGCGGTGGGGACCTCGTCGCGGCCGTACTTCATCCACGCGATGAGCGCGCCGATGATGACGAGGGCGAGGGTGGCTCCCTGAATGACGTACTCGTTCATGACGGGCTCGCCGTGCATGACGTGGCCGATCGAGGGGACCAGCCAGTCGGTGAAGGTGTTCCCCACGGAGAGGGCGCCGCCGAGGAGAACCGCGCCGATGGCGAGGATGATCATCGGGATCGTCATGAGCGGGCCGGACTCGTGCGGGTGCACCGGGGTGCCTTCCGCTTCGGTGGTCCAGCGGGCCTTGCCGTGGAAGGTCATGAAGAACAGGCGCGACATGTAGAAGGCGGTCACACCAGCGCCGACCAGGGCGACGGGGCCGTAGACCCAGCCGGCCCACAGGGCCGTGGTGCCGCCGAAGCTGTCGGCACTGAAGGCGGCCTCGATGATCTTGTCCTTCGACCAGTAGCCGGAGAACGGGGGAACGCCGAGGATGGCAAGCCAGCCCATCATGAACGTCAGCCACGTGACCTTCATGGCGCCGCGCAGGGCGCCGAAGCGGCGCATGTTCACCTGGTCGCCCATGCCGTGCATGACGGAACCGGCGCCGAGGAACATGAGGGCCTTGAAGAAGCCGTGGGTGAAGAGGTGGAAGATCGAGAACGCCCAGCCGATGGGGCCCAGGCCCGCGCCCAGCATCATGTAGCCGATCTGGCTCATGGTGGAGGCGGCAAGGACCTTCTTCATGTCGTCCTTCGCGCAACCGACGATCGCACCGAAGAGGAGCGTGATCGCGCCGATGATGGCGACGGCGGTCGCCGCGATGGGCGCAGCCATGAAGACGTCGCCGGAGCGGACGATCAGGTAGACGCCGGCGGTGACCATCGTGGCCGCGTGGATGAGCGCGGAGACGGGGGTCGGGCCAGCCATGGCGTCGCCCAGCCACGCCTGCAGCGGGAACTGAGCGGACTTACCACAGGCGGCAACCAGCAGGAAGAATCCGATGACCGTCGCGGAGGCCGCGGGGATCGACTCGACCTGGGAAGAGACGACGGAGAAGGACACCGAGTGGAAGGAGGCGACCATCGCCATCATGGCGATCAGCATGCCCATGTCGCCGACACGGTTCATGACGAACGCCTTCTTGGCGGCCACCGCGTAGGCGGGCACGTGGTTCCAGAAGCCGATCAGCAGGTAGGACGCCAGGCCCACGCCTTCCCAACCGGCGAAGAGGCCGGCGTAGGAGTCCGCGAGGACCAGGGTCAGCATCGCCGCGATGAAGAAGTTCAGGTAGGCGAAGAAACGGCGGCGGGCCTCGTCGTGCTCCATGTAGGCGATCGCGTACACGTGGATGAGCGAACCGACGAAGGTCACGAGGATCACGAAGGTGATGGACAGCGGGTCCACGAGGAGACCGAAGTCGACGGTCAAGTCACCGGCGGGGATCCAGGTAAACAGCGTCTGGCCGAAGCGGCGCGCCTCCACGGGCGCGTTCCACATCTGGGCGGCGATCAGCGCGCCAACCACGAAAGTCGACCAGGACGCGAGGGTCGCCAGCAGGTGGCCCCACTTGTCCGAGGTGCGGCCCAGCAGCAGGAGCAGGCCTGCGCTGGCCAGGGGGATAAGGATGAGCAGCCACGCGTAGGCGGCGACTCCGGTGGCCGCAACCGTGTCGTGGACGGTGAGAGCCTGCGGGGAGATGAAGGTGGTCATGAGTTACGTCCTCCCTCAGTTCTTCAGCAGGTTGAGATCGTCCATGCTCGTGGTCGAGCGGGAACGATAGATGGACACGATGATCGACAGGCCGACGACGACTTCAGCGGCCGCCACAACCATGACGAAGAACGCCATGATCTCTCCGTCGACGTTGGAATTGATGCGCGAGAACGTCACGAGGACGAGGTTCGCGGCGTTGAGCATCATTTCGACACCCATGAGCGCGATGACCGCGCTGCGGCGCACGAGGACCGTGGTCGCTCCGATGGCGAACAGCACACCCGCGAGGATGAGGTACCAGGCGAGGCTCACTTGCTCTCCTCCTTCTTCTCAGTGGGGGTGGTGGTGCGCGCCTTGCGGGCCCGAGGCTGGGCCAGTCCAGTGGGCGCGGCGGCGCCGGGCATCCCGAAGGATCCGGAGCGCGGAACGTCGGGCGTGCGCCCGATGGTGTAGGGCGACTCGTCGGCCTCGGAGGCACCGCCGCGCGCGAGGGCGAGCTGCTCGGAGACCTCGGGGGTGACCTCGCCGATCGTGCGGGCCAGGCCGCGCACGCGCAGCACGCGGGGCACGGACTCCTCGACGGGGGCCAGGGTCTCGCCCGACAGGGCGGGAACGCCGGCCGCGTTCGACTGGGCGTAGACGCCGGGGGCGGGCAGCTGGCCGATGCGGGCGCCGCGCTCGGCGAATGCGCGCATCTTGGTGCGGGCCGTCTGCTCCTGGTTAACCTTCGGGCCGAGGCGGTCGGAGTGGGTCAGCAGCATCGCGCCGACGGCGGCGGTGATGAGCAGGCCGCCCGCGAGTTCCATGGTCAGCCAGTGCTCCTGGAACAGCGTGATTGCCAGGTCGGTGACGGGCTGGTCGGAGTAAGGGTTGACCTCGCTGGGGGCGTAGGTGGCGGGCACGGACTTCATGATCGCCGTCGTGAGGATGACGATCAGGCCGAGGCCACCCAGGACCGCCGCGACGATCGCGCCGCTGCGCTGGCGGGCGTAGTCGTCGGAGGTGCCGATGCCGATGAGCATGATGACGAAGAGGAACAGCATCATGATCGCGCCGGTGTACACGACGATCTGCGCGACACCCAGGAAGGGCGCGTTGTTCGCGATGTACAGGACTGCCAGGCCGAGCATGACGCCGACCATGCAGATGACCGAGTGCGCGGCCTTCTTGAAGAAGAGGACACCCAGGGCGCAGCCGACCATGAAAATAGCCGTGCATACGAAGAGGATGATCTCTCCCGTTGACCCCATCATGGGCCAACCGTTGGACAGGTTCATCAGTGTGCCTCCTCGGAGACTCGTACCGTCTTGAGGGACGGGTCGTCGGGGCGGCGGCTCGCCACCCAGTCAACCTGGGCGGCGGTGGGGCCGGTGACGTCCCCGCGGTAGTAGTCGATGTCGTTCTTGCCCTCGACCATGGGGTGGGGCGTTGCGAGCATGCCGTCGGAGAGGGGGACCAGCAGGTCTCCCTTCTCGTAGATGTCGTCCTCGCGGGTGTACTTGGCGATTTCGAAGTCGTTCGTCATCGTCAGGGCGCGCGTGGGGCACGCCTCGATGCACATGCCGCAGAAGATGCAGCGCAGGTAGTTGACCTGGTAGACGCGCCCGTAGCGTTCGCCCGCCGAGTACTGCTCGTCGGGGGTGTTGGACGCGGCCTCGACGAAGATCGCGTCTGCGGGGCACGCCCAGGCGCACAGCTCGCAGCCGACGCACTTTTCCAGGCCGTCGTCGTAGCGGTTGAGCTGGTGGCGTCCGTGGAACCGAGGCATGACGCGCGCTGGTTCGCGCGGGTACTGCTCGGTGACGGTGGGCCGGAAGAAGGAAGCCATGGTGACTCCATAGCCGGCCATGGGTGCGACGAACTGGGCGAACGCACCCTTGGGGTCATGCTCGAAGAGCATTTCCTCGTCGGTGGTCTTCTCACTCATCGGTGGCCTCCTTCGGGCTCTCAAGTGCCGAGGCCGTGGCCAGTGTGCCCTCAATGGTGGCGGTGGCGCGCGGGCTGGCGACGGGTGTTTGTCCGGGCAGCGGCGGGACGGGGAAGCCGTCTTCGAAGCCGGTGTATTCGCGTTCGGAAGCGGCAACCGGCTCGGGTTCGGGCTTGTCGGTCAGCCAGATGATCACCAGGGCGATCAGGAACAGGCCGCCGACGCCTCCGAAGAGAACGTGGTTGGGAAGCTGAACGAACTGGGTGATGCCGCGCACCAGGGCGACGAGGACGAGCCAGCCCAGCGCGATGGGCATGAGGCGCTTCCAGCCGAGGTTCATGAACTGGTCGTAGCGGAAGCGCAGCAGCGTGGCACGCGTCCAGATCATCAGGAACATGAAGAACCAGATCTTCAGGAAGAACCACAGCAGGCCCCACCAGCCGGAGTTGAGGAACTCGACGTGGGAGAGCGGCCACGGGGCGTGCCAGCCGCCGAAGAACATCGTGGTGGCCACGGCCGAGACGTTGAGCATGTTGACGTACTCGGACAGGTAGTACCAGCCGAACTTCATCGACGAGTACTCGGTCATGTGACCGGCGACGATCTCGCCTTCGGCCTCGGGGAGGTCGAAGGGAAGACGGTTGACTTCACCGACGGCGCTGATGCAGTAGATGACGAACGCCGGGAACAGCGTGAATGCCCACCAGAACTGCCCCTGGGCTGCGACGATCTGCGAGGTGGACATGGAGCCCGACATGAGGAACACGCTCACGAGGGACAGGCCCATGGCCAGTTCGTAGGAGATGACCTGCGCGGAGGAACGCACGGCACCGTACAGCGGCAGGGTCGAGCGAGTCGACCAGCCACCCAGGACGATGCCGTACAGACCCAGCGACGCGATCGCGAGGATGTACAGGGAGGCGACGGGCATGTCGGCCAGCTGCATCGGCGTGGAGATGTTGCCAATCTTCACGTTCGGACCCATGGGGATGACCGCGTAGACGCTAAACGCTGCGAACGCTGCGATTGCGGGGGCCAGGAAGTACAGGAACCTCTCGGCCCGGCGGGTCCACATGTCCTCCTTGAAGAGGAGCTTGCCGGCGTCGGCGAACGCCTGGAACAGGCCGAGGGGGCCGGCGACGTTCGGACCGGGACGCGTCTGCATGCGGCCCAGGCCTCGGCGCTCGACCCACAGGGCCAGGAGCACGTTGGCGATCAGGAAGACGATGATGAACACGGCCTTGATGAGGCTGAGCCACCAGGTTTCCTGGCTGAAGTCCGCGGCGGTGTACTCCGGGACTGCGAAGGGAGCGAGTGTCATCGTGCCACCTCCTGCGTGGCGCGCAGGGTCGCGACGGTGCCGACACCGCCGAGGTTGTCGTGAATAACGGAGCCGGTGGAGCACTCGGGAACCCACGCGACGGAGTCGGGCAGGTCCGCGATGGCGGCCGGCAGGGTGAGCGTGCCGCGCTCGGTCTCGAGCGTCGCGTCGGCGCCGGGGGTGATGCCGGCGGCGGCCAGCGTCGCGGCCGAGGCCAGGAGGACGGGGCGGCGGGCCGAACCGGCCAGCCACGGGGCGCCGTCCTGGAGGCGACCGGCGTCGATCATGGGCTTGTGGGAGGCCAGCAGGACCTCTCCCTTGCCCGCGGCGACCGGGGCGTGGGCCGAGGCCGGGGTGAAGGCCTGCGGGGTGCCGTCCCACTCCATGAGGGGGTTGACCTCGGCGTACAGGTCGGCCAGGGCGGTGATTCCCAGGTCGCCGTCGAACTCCTCGGTCAGGCGCACGAGCACGTCGCGGTCGGTCAGGGAGGTCGCAGAGCGGGCCTGGCCGAAGGGACGCAGGCGGCCCTCCCAGTTGATGAACGTGCCGTTCTTTTCAACGGCGGGGGCCACCGGCAGGACGACGTCCGCGCGGTCGGTGATCTCCGAGGCCCGAACCTCGAGGGAGACCAGGAAGGGAACCTCGTCCAGGGCGGCGCGAACGGCACCCGGATCGTCGAAGTCGCGCACGTCGACACCACCGACGACCAGGGCCTTGAGCTCGCCCGCGGCGGCTGCCTCGATCATCTGCTCGGCGTCAAGGCCGCGTTCGGGCAGCTCGCCCCACCCGAGGTCGGCGGCCCCGGCCTCGTCAATGGTGCGGCCGAAGGGAGCCAGGCCCGGGAGGAGGCCGGCCTCGATGGCGGCGCGGTCGCCGGCGCGGCGCGGGACCCACGCGAGGCGGGCGCCCGTGCGCTCGGCCAGAGCGACGACGGCGGAGAGCAGGCCGGGGACCCGGGCCGCGCGCTCACCCACGAGGACGATGCCACCGGAGAGGGACTCGGCCAGGTCGGCGTGGGCGCCGCCAGCGGCGATCGCGTCGACGACACCGGGTTCGGCGCCGGGGGCCGCGTGCAGGACGCGCGCGTTCATCTTGCGCGAACCGTTGGAGGTGAAGGGCGCGACCGTGGCGACCTTCAGGCCGGACTTGCGGGTGGCCTTACGCAGGCGCAGGAACATGGCGCCGCACTCGTCCTCGGGCTCGAGGGCGACCAGCAGCACCTGCCCGGCGTTCTCCAGGTCCTTGTACGTCGTCTCCAGTCCGGAGCCGGCCACGTGGGACACCAGGAAGGAGCGCTCTTCCTCCGAGGAGGGCCGCGAGCGGAAGTCGATCGAATCGGAGCCGACGACGGTGCGCGCGAACTTCGACCATGCCCAGGCGTCCTCGAAGGTGAGGTGGCCGCCGGGCAGGAAGCCCACGGAGGAACCCGCCTGCTCCAGGCCTTCGCGCACGCGGTCAAGCGCGTCGGACCAGGAGGTGGGAACCAGCTCGCCGCCCTCACGCACGAGCGGGTAGGTCAGGCGATCAACCTTGTCCCACTCGAACGCGAAGCGGTCCTTGTCGGTGATCCACTCTTCGTTGACCTCGGGGTCGTTGCCGCTCATGCGACGCACGACCTCGCCGCGACGAATGTCCTGGCGGATCGCGGAGCCCGACGCGTCGTGCTCGGTCACGGACGCCGTCGACACGAGGTCGAAGGGACGCGCGCGGAAGCGGTAGGACGCGGCGGTCAGGGCGCCGACCGGGCAGATCTGGATGATGTTGCCCGAGAAGTAGGACGCGAAGGCGCGGCCCGACACATCGCGCTCGGCGACGGAGAGCTCACCCTCGTTGATCGAACCGACGATCGCGTCCGTGCCAAACGGGGACGACAGGGACGAGGTCGAGGCCTCCTTGGCCTTGGGGTCGAAGAAGTCCAGGGTGGTCGAGTCGAATCCGCCGACCTGCTCGCCCATGAAGTAGTGGTGCTCCGTGGGAGCCGTGCCACCGCCTCGGCCCTGCAGGTCCATGAACACGTCGCCGGAGATCTCCTTGCCGAAGCGCACGCAGCGCTGGCACAGGATGCAGCGCTCGCGATCCAGCAGGATCTGGGAGGTCAGGCGCAGGGGCTTCTTGAAGGTGCGCTTGGCGTCCGTGAAGCGGGACTTGCCGCGGCCATCCGTCATCGCCTGGTTCTGCAGGGGGCACTCGCCGCCCTTGTCGCACACCGGGCAGTCCAGCGGGTGGTTGATGAGCAGGAACTCCATGACGCCGCGCTGGGCGCGGTCCACAACCTCGGAAGTGTGCTGAGTCTTGACGACCATACCCGGGGTGACGGTCTGCGCACACGAGGGCTGGGGCTTGGGCATGAAGCGCAGCTCGCCCGTGTTGCGGTCGGGCATGCCGACCTCCACGAGGCACTGGCGGCATGCGGCCACCGGGGCCAGCAGCGGGTGGTCACAGAAACGCGGGATCCGGATGCCGGCCTGCTCGGCCGCGCGGATCACGAGCGTGCCCTGGGGGACAGAAACCTGAACGTCGTCGATGGTGACGTCGATCATGTTGGGTGCGTCGCTCATCGGCCACCTCCTCGCGCGTAGTTAGCGGACGCCTCGTAGGGGAAAAGCTCGCGGGCGGGCGTGGTGAGGCCGGCCTCGAACTCGTCGCGGAAGCGCTTGATGCCCGCCATGATCGGGGTTGCTGCGGCGTCGCCGAGCGGGCAGAAGCTGCGGCCCGCAATGTTGTGCGCGATCTCGTCGAGCAGGTCGACGTCGCCGGGGCGCCCCTCGCCTCGCTCGAGGCGCAGCATGATTTGCTTCATCCAGTAGGTGCCTTCGCGACAGGGCGTGCACTTACCGCAGGACTCGTGCTGGTAGAACTCGGACCAGCGGGTGATGACGCGGACGACCGAGACGGTCTCGTCGAACACCTGCAGGGCACGCGTACCCAGCATCGAACCGGCCGCGCCCACGGACTCGTAGTCGAGGGGCGTGTCCAGCTCGTCTTCGGTGAAGATCGGGGTGGAGGAACCGCCGGGGGTCCAGAACTTCAGCTTGTGGCCGTCGCGGATACCGCCCGCCATCTCGATGAGCTCGCGCATCGTGATGCCGAAGGGGGCCTCGAACTGGCCGGGGTTGTTCACGTGACCCGACACGGAGAAGATGCCGTGGCCCTTGGACTTTTCGGTGCCCATCGAGGCGAACCACTCGGGCGAGTTGCGGAAGATACCCGCCACCTGAGCGATGGTCTCCACGTTGTTGACCACCGTGGGGCGCGCGTACAGGCCGGCGACCGCGGGGAAGGGGGGCTTGAGGCGCGGGTGGCCTCGGCGTCCCTCGAGGGAGTCCAGCAGGGCCGTCTCCTCACCGCAGATGTAGGCGCCGGCGCCCGCGTGGGCGGTGATGCGCAGGTCGCCGAGCACGCCGGCCTCGGTCGCCTCGCGTACGGCTTCCAGCAGGCGGCGGTACACGTGGGTGACCTCGCCGCGCAGGTAGACGAACGCGTGGTCACAGCCGATGGCGCGCGACGTGATCGCGATGCCCTCAATGAGGACGTGGGGGTTGCCCATGATGAGCGGGATGTCCTTGCAGGTGCCCGGCTCGGATTCGTCGGCGTTCACCACGAGGTAGCGGGGGCCGCCGTCGGCCGGGGGCAGGAAGGACCACTTGAGGCCAGAGGGGAAGCCTGCGCCACCACGGCCTCGCAGACCGGAATCCTTGACGGCCTGCACGATGTCCGCGGGCTCCATGGTGCGGGCCTTGTCGAGGCCCTTGTAGCCGCCGCGGGACCGGTAGGAGTCCAGCGTCCAGGAACGCTCCTCTCCCCACCCGTTGGTGAGGATCGGGGTCAGCGGCCCGGGCGTCACGTATGCGGTGCTCACTTCGCCTTCACTCCCTTCTTATTCGAGGCCTTCGTGGATGCCTTCGAGGCCTTCGCGGATGCCTTCGTGGCCTTCGTGGGGGCCTGGTCGGCGGCCTTCGTGGATGCCTTCGTGGCCTTCGTGGGGGCCTGGTCGGCGGCCTTCTCAGCCACCGGCTCGGTCCAGCCGTTCTTCGCGGCGATCTCGCGGCCCAGGAGGGTCGCGGGGCCGGCGGAGGGGCCTTCGTTTTCGTGGCCGTCCAGGAAGCCGGCCAGGACGCGCTCGTTCTCCTTGAACGTGGGGGCCACGATCGGCCCGCGCGTCGGGTGGATGTCGCGGCCGGCCTGGATGTCCTCGATCATCGCCAGGGCCGACTCGGGGCTCTGGTTGTCGAAGAATTCCCAGTTGACCATGACGACGGGCGCGTAGTCGCACGCCGCGTTGCACTCGATGCGCTCGAGCGTGATCTTGCCGTCTTCGCTGGTCTCGTCGCTTCCGACGCCGACCTTCTCGGAGACCTTGTCCCAGATCTCGTCTCCGCCCATGACAGCGCACAGCGCGTTCGTGCACACGCCCACCAGGTACTCACCGGTGGGGTGACGCTTGTACTGCGTGTAGAAGGTCGCGACGGCGCTGATCTCTGCGCGAGGCAGGTCCAGCGTCGCGGAGATGAAGTCGATGCCGTCCGGGCTGACGTAGCCGTCGACGGACTGGACCAGGTGCAGCATCGGCAGCAGGCCGGAGCGCGAGTGACCGTCCGGGTAGCGGGCGATGATCTGCGCGGCGTCCGCCTGCAGGCGTGCCAGGGTGTCGGGTGTGTAGCTCATCGGTCAACGCCTCCGAGAACGGGGTCGATAGCGGCCAGTGCAACGACCACGTCGGCCAGCTGGCCGCCTTCGGTCATCATGGCCAGCGCTTGCAGGTTGGCGAAGGAGGGGTCGCGGAAGTGCGCGCGGAAGGGGCGCGTGCCGCCGTCGGAGACGAGGTGGACGCCCAGGACGCCCTTCGCGTGCTCGACGGTCTGGTAGACCTGGCCGGCGGGCACGTGGAAGCCCTCGGTGACGAGCTTGAAGTGGTGGATGAGGGACTCCATGGACTCCCCCATGATCTCGCGGACGTGCTCGAAGGAGTTGCCCTGGCCGTCGGTGGCGACCGACAGGCGCGCGGGCCAGCCGATCTCCGGGTCGGCGACCATCGTGGGCGCGCCCTCGCACTGGTCGAGCTTGGCAAGCACCTGCCAGATGATGCGCATCGACTCGTAGCACTCGTCGAAGCGGACCATCGTGCGGTTGTACACGTCCGACTTATCGCGGGTGGGAACGTCGAATTCGAAGTTCTCGTAGCCGCAGTAGGGCTGGCTCTTGCGCAGGTCCAGGGGCAGGCCGGCGGCGCGCACGCCGGGGCCGGTCGAGCCCAGGGCCATGAGGCCACTCAGCGGCATGACGGCCACGTCGCACAGGCGCTTCTTGAAGATCGGGTTCTCCACGAGGATGTCCTGGAGCTCGCCGATGTCCTTGCGGGCCCGGCGCAGGCGGTCGCGAATGTAATCCGTGGTGCCCTCGCCGATGTCCTGGACGACGCCGCCGGGACGGATGTACTCGTGGTTCATGCGCAGGCCGGAGATGCGCTCGAAGATGCGCAGGATTTCCTCGCGGGCGCGGAAGCCGATCGTCATGATCGTCGTGGCGCCCATTTCGTTACCGGTCGAGCCGATGGCGACCAGGTGCGAGGCGATGCGGCACAGCTCCATCATGAGGACGCGGATGAGGGACGCGCGCTCGGGGATGTCCTCTTCGATGCCGAGGAGCTTTTCGACGCCGAGGCAGTAGGCGGCTTCCTGGAAGAAGGGAGCGACGTAGTCCATGCGCGTGCAGTATGCGACGCCCTGGGCCCACGTGCGGTACTCCATGTTCTTCTCGATGCCGGTGTGCAGGTAACCGGTGTCGACGCGGGTCTCACGGACCTTCTCGCCGTCAAGCTCGAGGATGAGGCGCAGAACGCCGTGGGTCGCGGGGTGAACCGGGCCCAGGTTAACGACGATGCGCTCGGAGGTGATGGCCTCGATCTCGTGCAGGACGTCGTCCCAGTCGCCGCCCTGGGTCAGGACTTCGGGGATGTCCTCGAGGGGCAGGTCGGTCGCGCCGGCGGGCGCGTGGAAAGCGGTGGTCATCAGTTCACACTCCTACGAACATCGGCGGAAGCGTTGACGGCGCCCTTGAACTCGACGGGGATGCCGCCCAGCGGGTAATCCTTGCGCTGGGGGTGTCCGACCCAGTCGTCGGGCATCGCGGTGCGCGTGAGCGAGGGGTGCCCGGTGAAGACGATGCCGATGAGGTCCCAGGTTTCGCGCTCCTGCCAGTCGTTTCCGGGGTAGACGGAGACGATGGAGGGGATGCGGGGGTCCTCGTCGGGGCACGTGACCTCGAGGCGGATCATGCGGTTGTGCGTGATCGAGTACAGGGGGTAGATGGCGTGCAGCTCGCGGCCCTTGTCGAGGGGGTAGTGCGCGCCGTTGGTGCCCAGGCACATTTCGAAGCGCAGGTCCGGGTCGTCGCGCAGGTACTTGGCGACGCGCGCGATGTGCTCGCGGGCGATGAAGATGCCGAGCTGACCGCGGTCAATGGTGACCTTCTCGATGACGTCGGCGACCGCCAGGCTGTCAGCGACGATGAGCTCTTCGAGGACATCAACGACCTGGTCGAACCAGGAGCCGTAGGGGCGGGAGGCCTCGCCGGGCAGGAAGGAATCGGAGACCAGGCCAGAGAACCCGGAGGTGGAGGAGTCGGTGCCGGCGCCGAAGAGGCCCTCGCGGTGGGCGATCGGCTCGGGCAGGGCGAAGCCGCGCTGGGACGAGGCCTGGGTGACCTCAGCCGACGCGCTGCCCTCGGGGATGGACACGTCACTCATGCGAGGAGTCCCTTCATCTGGTGGGTGGGCGTCGCCTCGAGGGCGGCCTTCTCGGCGGCTCGGGCGATTTCGCGGCGGTGCACGCCGAGGGGTTCCTTGCCGATCTGCTCACGCAGGACGAGGACCGCGTGGATGAGGGCCTCGGGGCGGGGCGGGCATCCGGGCAGGTAGACGTCGACGGGAACGATGTGGTCGCAGCCCTGGACGACGGCGTAGTTGTTGAACACGCCGCCGGAGGACGCGCATGCGCCCATGGAGATGACCCACTTGGGTTCGGGCATCGAGTCGTAGACGCGGCGGATAATCGGGGCCATCTTGTGGGAGACGCGGCCGGAGACGATCATCATGTCGGAGTGACGCGGCGAAGCACGGAAGACCTCGAGGCCGAAGCGCGCCATGTCGAATCGGGGGGTGCCGGCGGCCATCATCTCGATGGCGCAGCACGCCAGGCCCATGGTGACGGGCCACTGGCTGTACTTGCGTGCGAGCCCGAGGACTTTTTCGACGCTGGTCAGCGCGATGCCCGCGGGCAGGGATTCTTCAAGTCCCACTTGTCTGTTCCTTACTTATATCTCAGTAGTCCAGGCCGCCGCGTCGCCATTCGTAGGCGTAGGGGACGCAGAGGGTGACCAGGAAGCTCATCATGACGACCAGTCCGAACAGGCCCAGCCGGTTAAAGCTGACGGCCCACGGGTACATGAACACAACTTCAATGTCGAAGATGATGAAGGTCATCGCGACCAGGTAGTAGCGCACCGGGAAGCGACCCTCGGTGAGGTGGGCGCTGGTCGGCTGGATACCGCACTCGTAGTTGTCGGCCTTGGTCGTGGACTTTTTGGTGGGGCCCAGGATCGCGGAGGCGACCAGGCCTCCGAAGGCTAGGACGAGGGCGGCTGCGGACATGATGAGCAGCGGCACGTAGGGATTCGTCATCGTTCCTCCCGGTTATGGGTGGTGGTGGTCATGCGGGACGCACCACCTTGGTC
>ERZ1699253.39-NODE-39-length-24050-cov-3.529490_pt1 | contig 24050 bp, 24 predicted proteins | sample MGYA00581517_ERZ1699253 | MGnify/ENA primary metagenome ERZ1699253 (study PRJEB42319, sample SAMD00040304) | human oral metagenome | material: saliva | host: Homo sapiens | study: EMG produced TPA metagenomics assembly of PRJDB4115 data set (Metgenomic analysis of... | reverse complement strand
GTTCAGGGGTGGCCTCATTGGCCCCAGGGGTGGCACCATCGGCCGGACAGGTGGATACCTGGGCCCCTTCACTGCGCAGGTTAACCCCACAGGTGGTAGTCCAGGCAGGCCGCCCACACTGCCACCAATAGGGCCCAGATGCGCAGGAACGAGTATGCGTGGCGGCAGCTGACGGGCCTGCCGCTCGCGGATAGGTTTCGCCTTCGCGGATAGGTTAGGCGCTCGCGGATAGGTTACGAAGCTATCCGCATGTTCATAAGCTATCCGCATGCTCGCTTCCTATCCACATTCGAGGGCAACAAGCTCAACCGCGGCCATTTACGGAGGCAATCGACGCAGGGGTGGTGCCATCGCCCACAGGGATGGCGGCATCATCCACGGGGGTGGCAGGATCGGCCGGACAGGTGGATACCTGGGCCCCTTCACTGCGCAGGTTAACCCCACAGGTGGTAGTCCAGGCGGGCCGCCCACACTGCCACCTATCGGGCCCAGCTGCGCAGGAACGGGTTACCACTACCAGCAAAAGGGCCCACCGACCCACACGCGCACAGTCCGGGGCCCGCGCGCAGAATCACGGGGTTAATGTACAGACGCTGCCCACACGAAGACGCGAGCAGATGCCACCACCTTCTATACCGACTTTCCCGCACCAGAAAGCCAAAAAGTCGCGCTACCAGCAACACGCAGTGTCCTATAACCCGGCGCTCACGGCGTTGAGCCGGAAACAGACGAGGCCGTGGCCCGCTCACGCACGAATGTGCGCACAGCCAGCCACGGCCTCATCCCTACTGACGCACTGTCAGTTGTGAGCTACTTAATCAGCCCTCGATAGGGCGCTTCAGGTAGGCGACCAGGTTCTCACCGCCCGTCGGGCCCGGGATCACCTGGACGAGTTCCCACCCGTCGGCACCCCACTGGTCAAGGATTGCTTTCGTCGCATGCGTGAGCAGCGGAATCGTTGCGTATTCCCATTTAGTCATGAGCTCATCCTACCTGCCATCTGGGGGCGAACGTACGACAAGACCTTGGGGACGTGCGGACTGCGCAACTCCCGAGCCAGCGTATCGTCCGACGAGCGAAGCCACGTCAGCCAGTCCTCCGCATGGGGATAATGGCGCAAGATCGCGCGACGCTCCCGCTCTGTCAAGCCGCCCCACACGCCGTAGTTGGCCTCGGACTGGAGGGCGTCAGCCAAACATTCAAGGCGCACCTCGCACTCGTAGCAGCGCAGGCGAACCTGACGCTGCGAAGCACCCTGTACGAAGAGCGCGTCCGGCTCAATGGACGCACACAAGGCGCGCGCGACCCAACTTTGGTCGTCGCCGTGGGTTGCCATCGAAGATCTCCACTTCACTCTACTCTGAGCCCTACATGTGACCATACACACATACCATTGTGGGTGCAAACGGTGCGACTAGCCATTAAAGCGATAACAGGTGACCGATCAGGCAATTGTCACGCGCCACCAGCTGTCAGATGAGCGATGCTGCACGTAAGCTAGGACCATGTCGCACTCTCACTCCCGTGCTGTCCGGCCCACCCAGCTGTTCGCCCTCCTCTTGGCGTTCCTGAGCGTTTCCGCGCTCATGGGCGTCGTCGGGGCGGGCATGCTCGTGCCCGTCGCTGGCCCCACCGCGCTGGTGGCGAAGTCCGCCCCCTCCGTGTTCAACGAACTGCCTGGAGACCTTCAGACGGTCGCTCCAGCGGAAGAATCGCAGCTCCTGGACTCGTCGGGCGCCGTGATCGCGCACTTCTACGACAAGCAGCGCATCGTCGTTCCCAGCGCGAATATCTCCGACGTCATGAAGAAGGCGATCATCGCGATCGAGGACAAGCGCTTCTACGAGCACAACGGTGTTGACGCCACCGGCATCGCCCGTGCGCTCGTGACGAACCTGGGAGATTCTGGCCGCCAGGGCGCTTCGACGATCACGCAGCAGTACGTGCGTAACTCGCTGGCTGAGCGCGGTTACCTTGAGGGCGACGCCGACCAGGTCAGCGCCGCAACCGAGCAGACCACCGAGCGTAAGCTGCGCGAGATCAAGTACGCGCTGGCCCTGGAAAAGACTCAGTCCAAGGACGAGATCCTCACGGGCTACCTGAACATCGCCCCCTTCGGCCCCATCACCTACGGCGTGGAGGCCGCCTCGCAGCGCTACTTCTCCAAGTCGGCCTCCGAGCTGAACTACCTGGAGTCCGCGCTCCTCGCGGGCCTCGTGCAGTCGCCCGTCCAGTACGATCCCCTCGCCCACCCGGACGCCGCCAAGGAACGCCGCGACACGGTCCTGGCCGCCATGCTTGAGCAGGGTGTCATCACGCAGGAAGAGTACGACGAGGGCACCGCGACGACGATCGAATCGATGCTGCACCCGAGCATCTCCTCGGAGGGCTGCTCCGGCGCAGAGTCGTCCAAGGCCTACTTCTGCGACTACGTCCTGGCCCAGTTCCTGGAGGACCCGACCTTCGGTGAGACTCGCACCGAGCGCGAGCGCATGCTCAAGACTCAGGGCATCACGATCCGCACCACGATGGATCCCACGATGCAGGACGCCGCGTACTCCTCGTTGACGAACACGATTCCCGTGGGTGACCCCTCGGGCTTGAACGACGCCCTGGTGTCGCTCGACCCGCGCTCCGGCCGTGTCCTGTCGATGGCACAGAACACGACCTACGGCATCGAGACCGGCGAGACGATGTCGAACTACTCGGCCGACGGCAACTTCCAGGTCGGCTCGACCTTCAAGGTCTTCATCCTGCTCGAGTGGTTCAAGGAGGGCCACTCCGCCTACGAGACGGTCGGTTCGGCGAACACCTTCTACCCGAACGGCGCCTTCAAGTGCGACGGCCGCCCCATCACGACCGAGGGCTACCAGGTCAACGACCTCGCGGGTAAGACCGGCACCATGAACGTCGTGCGCGCCACCGGCCAGTCCGTCAACCAAGCCTTCGTGAACATGGCATCCCGCGTCGACTTCTGCTCGATCTTCGACACGGCCTACGACTTGGGCATCACCGAGGACGGCGAGGTTCCCTCCCCCTACCCGGCCAACATCCTCGGCTCCGTGTCCGCCTCACCGCTCCAGATGGCGTCCGTGTTCGCGGCGATCGCCAACTCCGGCCAGCAGTGCACGCCGCAGTCCATCGAGTCCGTGACTGACCGCGACGAGAACGTCCTCAAGGAGTTTTCCGCGGACTGCAAGGAGGTCATCTCCCCCGACATCGCCAACAAGACAGCGGCCCTGCTGACCGCGTCCGCCGGCCAGTACTACACGTCCACGCGCCTGGGCGACGGGCGCCCCTTCGCCGCGAAGTCGGGCACCACCGACGGCCACGCCAACACGTGGCTGACGGGCTTCACCCCCTCGATCGTGACGTCCGCGTGGGTGGGCCACGGCGCGAACTCCTCGCAGGAAGTCGGCGCTGTGACCATCAACGGCAAGTACTACGGCGAGATTTACGGTGAGACCTTCGTCGGCCAGAACATTTGGGCGCCCTACATGACGCAGGTCCTCGCCGGCACGCCCGTCGAGAACGTCTCCAGCGCGAACATCGGCGCCGCCACGACCCGCTCGAACCCGACTCCGAACCCCGCGCCCTCGGCCACGAGCAGCGGCAACTGATATGGCTTCCACGCTCACGACTGTCACCGCCTCGTCCCCTCGACGAGGCCGTGACCTCCTGCGCACTACGGGCGCGGTCATTGGGGGGCTGGGGCTCGCGGGGATTGCGGCGGGCGGAGCGGCGCTGGCGTGGGGCTCGGTTGAGCGCACCATGCCAACCTTGCGACGTTACGACGTGCCGGTTGAGCGCGACGTTCCCGAGGTGACGATCCTCCAGATCGCCGACCTGCACCTCTTTGCGGGGCAGGAGTTCCTGCTGCGATTCCTCTCGGATGTTGCGTCCTCTGAGCGATTCGACATGGTTGTGGCGACGGGCGACAACTTCGGGTCCATCGACGGACTCGAGTTGGTGATGGACGCCTACCGCCCATTCCTGTCGTATCCGGGTGCCTTCGTCCTGGGGTCGAACGACTACTATTCGCCCATCGCGAAGCGGTGGAGCCGCTACCTGTCTCGATCAAAGCCCCACCCCGCGCGTGTGGTTCCTGACCTGCCGTACCTGCCGATGGTCCGCCATATGCGCAACGCCGGGTGGGTCGATCTGTCGAATGCGTCCGGCACGCTGTCGCTGCCCGGAGGGACCGTTTCTCTTCTGGGCACCGACGATGCGCATATTCAGCGTGACCGCCTGGTCGCCCCGGCCTCGTCGTGGAGCGAACCCGGGGCTCTGCGACTGGGGGTGACGCACGCGCCCTACACGCGCGTCGTCAATGCGCTCACCAGCGACGGGGCAGATCTGATCCTCGCTGGCCACACGCACGGCGGCCAGATCGGGATCCCGGGCGTGGGTGCGATCATCACAAACTGCGACATTTCGCGGCGCTACGCCAAGGGCCTGAACCGGTGGGAGGCGCCCGACGGCTCCTCTACGTGGCTGCACGTTTCCGCGGGCCTGGGGACGTCGCCCTACGCCAAGGTGCGTATTGCGACGCGGCCCGAGGCCTCCCTCATCCACGTGCATCCCGCGTAGCGGGCGCTGCGAGGGGCAGCCAACAGCCACGCAACTGCGACGTGGCACACACTTCCCTCCGCTGGTTCATCTCGGTTTGGGATTTTCGGCGAGGTATGGCTATACTCGTACGGCACCGGGGTGTGGCGCAGCTTGGTAGCGCGCTTCGTTCGGGACGAAGAGGCCGTGGGTTCAAATCCCGCCACCCCGACGGTGAGTCGCCGGGACCGCAAGGTCCCGGCGATTTTATATGCGCATCGTCGAATCAACTGCCAGCTTGGATGCAAAGGGCGGGAACGATAGAGAGCAGCGATCCTACCCATCATCAGCACGGCCGCCGAGGCCCCGCGCGAACACGGCAGCCACGTCCCCAATGTAGAGGCCTGCGACACAAATCTCTTCCACGTCATAAGCTTTTTGTGCATCCATTCTTACGACATCTAGGAGCACCCATGAAGCGTCGTCTTACTGCCGCCGCTCTCGTCCTCATTTTCCCGCTTAGCATGGCTGCCTGCGGGTCCCAGTCCACGGCTGACGCCTGCAAGGAAATCTCGACGGCACGCACCTCCGTTCACCAGTACTCGGCCGAACACTCGATTCTGGATATGCCTTTCGACGAAGTCCCAGATCATCTGAAGAAGCTGCTGGACATGTACAGGGACGCCGGCAAGAAGGTCAGCAACAAGGAAGTCAAGGCTGCCTTCAACGACGTCCTGAAGGACCTCGACAAGCACGTTGACTTCTACAGGACCAACACTCATTCCACGTCGCCGGAATACGAGCAGAATGAGCAAGACATCGACGACCACGGAAAGGTACTGAAGAACCTCTGCGGGTTTACCTTGGACTGGTGAGCAGTTGCTGACGCGCACACCATGCCGGGAGGGGTGCCCGAGGTGGGTTAACCCCTCCCCGTGCCAGCCAGTAGGAGTACGCCGATTTCCTGACAAAGATGACTGGCATCTACAAGGAATCCGCCAAGAAGGTCACCAACAGGGATGTGAAGACTGCCTTCATAGACGTCCTCGACTACCTCGACAAGCTGATTGGCCTACTGAATACCGACGAAAACGCGAGCGCGTCACCCGATTATGAGTCGATTCAGGACAGCATGGACACCCACGGGGAGGCACTGAACAACCTCTGCGGCTTCACGTGGGACAGGTAACCCAACGCTGGTAAGAGGCTCACTCGGGGAAGACTCCACCGAGCAGCCCCTTGAGCGACACCGCACAGAGTGGTGCCACGGATCACCCAGTGACCATCCCACAGATTTTTCTCACACGATAGACTTTCTATCGTACCCATCGTCATGACACATAGGAGCACTCCCATGAAGCGTCGCATCATCGCCGCTGCCCTCGTCCTCGTCTTCCCATTCAGTATGGCCGCCTGCAGCTCGCAGTCCAAGACTGCCGCCTGCAAGGAGATCGAGAAGGCCCGCGACGCCGCCCTTGCCGAGGCGCAGAAGGGCAACATCGACTACACCGACGAGAAGGCTCTCAAGGACTATTTCCAGAAGATCACCGACGTCTACAAGAAATCGCTGAAGAAGGTCAAGAACAAGAAGGTCAAGAAGGCATACAAGGCTGTGCTCGATGACCTCGACAAGTACGTCGACCTGCTGACCAAGTCGACCTTGGCCAACACCTCTGATCTCGAGACTGTCAGGGACGATCTCACCAAGCACGGCGAAGAGCTGAACAATCTCTGCGGTTTCAAATGGGACAAGTGACGCCTCGCTAGTACCATCCACACCGTGAGGAGGGAGCCCCAGTGGCTCCCTCCTTTCGCATCCTGTCCCAGTGCGGGCAGCGCCCCTGGCCCACACTTCTTCATGACGATAGACTTTTCAGGCGTTCATCGTCACACATCAAGGAGTACCCATGACGCGCCGCCTTGCAGCCGCAGCCCTCGTTCTTCTCCTCCCGATCGGCATGGCCGCCTGCAGCTCCCAGTCCAAAGCCGCCGCCTGTGCAGAGAGCGAAAAGGCCCGCAACGCTGTCCTGGAGCAGTCCGATTCCCTGGATTCGACAACCGACGCTGACGATTTCAGAAGCAAGATGGATCTCTTCGTGGGCATCTACAAGGACGCCGCCAACAATGTGTCCAACAAGGAGGTGTCGGCGGCGTACAAGGATGTGCTTGCCGACCTCGATAAGATCAACGAGGCGATGGGCGCTGAAACGTTCGATTACTATTCCGACGAGATGCTGGCCCTCACGCAGGATCTGACCGAGCACGGTGACAAGCTCAACGAGCTGTGCGGCTTCTCATGGGATCGATGACGTTCCGCTGACAGTCTCGCTATCCACGCCCAGGCACTGTCGACCACCTCGACATGGCGGATAGTCGCAGCATGAGAGGGCCTGTACCCAGTCTGCGAAAGACGATAGACTCTCGGCGTACCGTCATCACAGCCCCTAGGAACGTTCTCATGAAACGGCGCATTCTCGCAGCTACTCTTGTTCTCCTCTTCCCGCTCGGCATGGCCGCCTGCGGCTCCCAATCCAAGGCGGCCGCCTGTCGCGAAATCGACAATGCTGTGACTAGCGCCAACAAGCAGGCGGAAAAGAAAGGGCAGACCACCAGCAGAGATCCGAAGGTCCTCAGGGACCGGATGGCTGACCTGACATCTTCCTACAAGAAGGCCTCAAAAAAGGTCAAGAACAAGAAGGTTAAGCCTGTTTTTCAGAGCTTTATCGCTGACATGGAGAGGATCATCGAACTCTACGACGACGGCGATACCATGTTCTCTTCCAAGGAGTTCGACAGTGCCATGACAGACATGGAGAATCACGGGAAGAAACTCAGCGACCTGTGCGGCTTCGGATGGGACATTGGAAGCTGACGCGCCAATGACGACGCCGTTGAGTCTATCGGGAGGGACAATCCGAGGCCTGCAACCTGCATTGGGATTTCAATAACTAGCAGTCAGTAGACGCACGCAGCATCACCTGCTTTTTTGAAACGCGGTAAGCTGTCACTGCTTCAACCCACATCACATCAAGGAGTATTCCCATGAAGCGTCGCATCGCTGCAGCCCTTCTCGTCACCCTGCTTCCCCTCGGCATGGCCGCCTGTGGATCTCAGTCCAAGGCCGACGCCTGCAAGGAGGTCCAGGGCGCTGCCACCAAGGTCGTCGAGGACTTCTCTGCCTCCAGCGCGGCACTGACGGACCCGCAGGCGCTGAAGGATCAGATGGCCAAGACTGCCGATACCTTCAGGGAAGCCGCCAAGAAGGTCAGCAACAAGGAGGTCAAGGACGTTCTTGATCCCTACGTGGAGTCCCTGGACAAGCTCAAGGACATGGATCCCGCCGGCGCAATGAGCGGCGACACGGAATACTCCGCCGCCGTGAGCGATGCCTCCACGAAGGCGAACGCGCTCGCCTCCCTGTGCGGCATCAGCAACGGCCTCAACAAGTGACACCGCTAACGTCGTCAGGCGTGTGAGGGAGGGATGACCCAATGGGTCATCCCTCCCTCGCGTATGTCGCCCGCTGCCCGACCTGTTAGTGCGGGCGGCACCCGGCCCAGCCACGGCCTCGTCATTCCAGACCCGAGCGCACACACTGCCCCTCACCGATGAGGGCACCCCTTCGCGCCTGTCTCATCGCGTCCCCGGGTCTTGAGTCTGCCAGGTGACTCTCCCTAAACTACGGGTATGCACAGTGCCGCCCCGACCACACGCCCCGCCTCCACACGCGCCCCGAAGACATCCCAGGGCAACACGCGCGGGCGCACCCACAAGCACCCACAGACGCGGCAGCACAAGAGTTCCCGCATGCGCGAATTACAGCGCAAGGGCTGGATCTCCGACCAGCACGGCGCATGGACGATGATGGCCCTCCCACCGCTGCTCGGATGGGCGCTGTCCCTGACCTTCGTATGGATGGTCGTCCTCATGCTGGTGGCGTGGGCGATGGCGTTCCAGATGTTCTCGGCCGTGTGCCTGTGGGTCAAGACTCCCGCCAAGCGCCGCGGTCGCATCGTGCCCGCGATCCTGACCTACAGCGTCCTCGCAGCCGTTCCCGGCATCACCCTCCTGGCGATGCGCCCGCAGCTACTGTGGTGGGCAATCGCGTTCGCTCCCTTAGCCTCGTCCGCGCTCTTCCTCGTATGGAAGGGGCGCGAACGCTCCCTGGGTGCCCGCGCGGCCTCGATTCTGGCGGGCGGCATCATGGGTCCCGTCGCTTTCTCGCTGGCGACAGCAGATGGCTCGCCGACGGCGGTGACCCCGCACGCGTGGGCAGCATGCACGGTGTTCACGCTGCACTATGTTGGCACGGTGCCGCTGGTGCGCTCGATGATCCGTGGCCGCAAGGACTCGCGCTGGGCCACGGGGGCGGTACTGTTTCACGCTTGTTGCACGCTCGGCGTGACCGCAGCATGGTGGTTCGGCGCGCTATCGATGTGGCCCGCTCTCGTGTGGGTGTTCCTGACGGCGCGCGCGTGGGTGATGCCGACGCTGAGCCGAACCCGCCAGCGTCCCCTCTCCCCCAGGTTGATCGGCTTCACCGAGATCGCTTGGTCGGCTCTGCTGTTCGTGGTGTTGCTGGTCCCGTAACTGCATCCGCCCCCTGCGTGGGCGTGTCCGACTGATCGGGCGCGCCCACGCGCACAGGTACCTACGCACCGATTTCGTGGGTTCGCGCGAACTCGGCGGCTACCGAATAGAAGAGGTCATTCTGCTCGCGGCTGCCCACGGAGACGCGCACGCCTTCGCGGAAGGGGCGCACGATGAGGCCGACGCGGGCGCATTCGTCGACGAGGCCGTAGACGCTCCCGCGCAGCAGGTAGAAGTTCGACTGTGTGTCGGGGATGTCGTATCCGAGGTCGCGCAGGGCGGGAACGATACGTTCGCGTTCAACGACGATATCGGCGACCGCGCGCTGAACACCCTCGGCGTCTGTGAGCGAGGCCAGGGCGGCGGCGAGCGCAAGGGAGTTGACGCCGAAGGGCACGAGGAGGGACTGAATCGCGCCGATGACCTCGGCATCGCCGATCGCGTAGCCGACGCGCACGCCAGCCAGGGCGTGTGCCTTGGAGAAGGTCCGCATGACAACAACGTTGGGGTGGGTCTCGATGAGCGGGACTGCGGTGCGCACGCCGGGTTTGGTCGCAAAATCGATGTAGGCCTCGTCGACGATGATCATGACGTCGTCGGGAACGTCCGCGACGAAGGCAGCGATGTCCTCGTAGGTCAGGGCAGGACCCGTCGGGTTGTTAGGCGAGCACACGATGACCGCGACAGTGTCGGCCGTGATGGCCGCGCGCATGGCGTCGAGGTCGTGGCTGCCATCCGGGAGGAGTGGCACGGGAACGGGGTCGGCCCCCACGGTCGGGACGGCGATCGGGTAGGACTCGAAGGAGCGCCACGGGAAGACGACCTGGGTGCCCGGCTGACACACGGCGGACAGCGCAGCGACGAGGATCGCCGAGGAGCCGGTACCGACACACACCTGGTCCGCACCCACGCCGAAGCGGTTCCCGAGGGCCTGGCGCAGGGGCGCGGCGGTCAGGTCGGGGTAGCGGTTGATCGTCTGAAGTTCGCGGGCGATCACCTCCAAGACGGCGGGGCTGGGCGGGGTCGGCATCTCATTGGATGAGATTTTGACGGCGTCGGGCGCCGACTTGCTGGGCTTGTAGCGTGGCAGGGACAAAACGGCAGGTCGAAAGCGCAAGTTAGTCATGCGTGTAGTCCTATCCCATGGGGGTGCGCCATGCAAGCAACGTCCCACTGCGCAAGAATGAACAAATGGATTTCATTGCTCGATTAGTTGCCACGATGGCCGGACTGTGGGTCACGACCCTCCTTGTTCCGTCGATCTCCATCACGTCGACGACGGCATCGGAGACCGTCATTGCCCTGGCGGTCATCGCCTTCGTGTTCACCCTGGTGAACTCGATTATCAAGCCCGTCATCAAGACGCTGGCGTTCCCTCTGTACCTCCTCACGTTCGGTCTGTTTGCACTGGTGACCAACTCGCTGCTCTTCGCGCTGACGGGCTGGCTGTCCACGTCGCTGGGCATTCCCATGACGACGGGCGGATTCCTGTCCTGCCTGGCGGGCGCGGTTATCACGTCGCTGGTTGCCTCCGTCGTGTCGGGGGTCCTGCGTGACAAGAAGGACGCCCGCGACTGAGCTGGCTTCCCCTTTCTCGAGGCGCATCACTTGTCGGTGATGCGCCTCGTTTGGTAGTGGTGGATCGTGGTCTGGGTGCGCTCGGTGAGGCCGAGCGCGTGGGTGCGGCGGGCCTCGGCAACCGCGAGTGCGCCAAGGCCCGGGTCGGACGAGGCCGTGGCTGCGCTCAGGGAGCTCCTGATCTCGTCGACGTAGACGGAGGCGGAGTGTGAGCACGGGACGGGGTCGGAGACGTCGCACGTGGCTTCGTAGTCGCGGAACATGACGGTGGTGACGTTATCCCCCTGTGTGGCGTAGCCGTCGAGGCCGGGGACGATGTCGCCAGAGTTCTCGTAGGACAGGACGGGTACGTCGGCGGGGGCGATGGTGGCCGTTGGGGATCCGGCGGTGACGACGGAGACGACGTTGTAGCGGGAGCGTACGTCCGGGTTTGCGGCGAGTTGGGCGGCCATGATGCCGCCTTGGGAGTGCCCGGCGAACTCGACGGCCTCGCCCGGCGCGATTCCGGCATCTTTCATCGCCTCCTGGATGGCGTAGAGCTGGTCGGAAGCCATGCCGCCCACGCCCTGGAAGTTGGTGAGCATGTCCTGCGGGCCTTTCTTCCCAGCGCCGAAGGACTGCGTGCCACGGATGTCGATGGTCCATGAGCGTGTCTGTGTCCCGTCCTCTTCCACCGTGACGTGCTCCTCGATGGCGATCTCGCCGTTGTCGGCGTCTCCCCCGTGCATGTCGATGATGTGTTCGATGACGTCTGCGCTGGTGGCAGCGCCCTCGTAGTGGGTGTCGGGTGCAGCGTCCGGCATCGACGCCAGCGTCGTGGCCTTTCGTTCTTGAAACCTATCGGGCGATAGCCACAGTCCGATCCCGCCAGCGTGGACGCGCGTATGTCCGTCGGCTGCCTTGATTGCGACCCCGTAGCTCGGTCCGCTCCCGAGTCCGCAAGCAGTAAGTCCCAGCACCGTCAGCGCCGCCAAGCCCGAGGCCGAGGCCGTCGACGTGGAGTTGAGGTCCTGACTCACCCCAAGTCCTTCCAGAATACGCGCGACGTCCCGATGCACAGGCAAGGAATTGACGTCCAACGCGAAACGGCCGAGGTCGCGCTGGAACTGTACGCCTGACATCTCATCCTCATGCTTCCAAAACTCCAGACCGTCGATCCCGGTGTTCATCAGGTCCCTGCGGTAGGTTGCCATCGCCGGAAGCGGCATGACCACAGTCGCCAACCCTGGGACCCCCAGTCGAGCCGCGGCGTCCTGACACAGGTGGAAACCGGCGCTCCACAGCGCGCCCGCGAAGCCACCCGTCGCCTCGAATCTGGCGAGTCCGAGGAGGCTGAACTGCGGCCCGGACGCGCTGCCGGGAACGGCCTCCCACAGGGAGGCGAAACTATTTGCGTCGTCGTAGGTCAGTGCAGCATCACGCAGCTTCCACAGGAGATCATCGACAGCGGCACCCAGGTCATCCAGGGAACTCAGGGCGGTGGTGATCGCGCTGGTGACGCTGTTTGTATCGAAAGGGGCCAGGTCGACTTCCAACTGTGCGCAGGTGAGCGCGGCTTTGGATGGTCCGATTGCGAGTAGCTTCTCGTAGGTCAGCGCCGCGTGCGCGGCGTTCAGTTCGTTCACGTCAACACTGAAAGCACCGGAGGCAACCGTGACGTGACGATGAGGGTCAAAGGCCACGGTTACCGCCTCCCTAGCACGTCGCCACTGACCGCGGCTGCGGCAGAAGTCAGGACGGTGCCGTAGAAGTCTGCGAGGGCTACTGCCGTGTTGCATCCGTTCGCCACTGTGACAACGGTGCTCGCGAGGAATGCGGTGGCGTTTGCTTCAAGGGTGGGAACGGCGTCCAGCGCCGCCTGAATATCGTCGAGAACTCCCTGGGCCTGAGCCACGACCTCGTCTTTACGCAAGCGGTAGGAATCGCCTCCCGTGCCCGTCCACTGCGAGCAGGAGGACCCCGTGAGCGCGCATCGCAGAGCATCGACGAGGGCGTAGGCGCTGTTAAGGGACACGGAAACGGCGGCTGTATCGATAGGCATGGGAACTCCCTTCAGCGGAAGCGGTGTTGTTACAGGACGGACGCTACGCCCGAGGCCGTGGCTGGTTCTACCCGCACGGACAGCCCTGTGGATAGCGGGCGACACGAACTACCCCCTGTGGATAGACGCCGCCCGCGTTGGTCTGTGGATATCTCACGGAGTCACCGGCACGAATGCGGAGGCGACCCCCGCACCCAGCCCCGGCCTCGTACGTTATCCACGCCACGAATCGCCGAGCGGACTCGATATCCCGAAGGCCCCTCGTTCTGGGAAGATAGGGGTATGAGCGACACGATGACACTGTTCTCCACTGCCCACGGCTATTCGGACCTGGCGGGCGGGGGTGAACCGCTCAGCCCGCTGGACGGCCGCTACCGCGCGGTCGCCGCGCCCCTGGCGAACTACCTGTCCGAGGCGGGCCTGAACCGCGCGCGCGTGCACGTCGAGATCGAGTGGCTGATTTTCCTGCTCGACAACTCGGTCCTGCCGGGCGCGCCCACGCTGACCGATGCCGAGCGCGACTACCTGCGCGCCCTCACGCGCGACTTCGGCGCCGACCACATCAAGCGCCTGGGCGAGTTCGAGGCCGTCACCCGCCACGACGTCAAGGCCGTCGAGTACCTGATTGGCGAATACCTGGAGGCCGCGGCCGGCAAGCTGGGCGAGGGCACGACGCTGCCGACCCTGCGCGAGGTCGTCCACATTTTCTGCACCTCCGAGGACATCAACAACCTGGCGTACGCGCTGACCATCAAGGCGGCGACCGAGCAGGTGTGGCTGCCGTCGATCCGCGCGCTCCTAGATCGCCTGCGCGGCCTCGCCGAGGCCGGGGCGGCCGTCCCGATGCTGGCGCACACGCATGGCCAGCCGGCGACGCCGGTGACGATCGGCAAGGAAATGGCGGTGTTCGCGCACCGCTTGTCCCGCCAGATCAAGCGCGTCGAGGCCACGGAGTACCTGGGCAAGATCAACGGCGCGACGGGCACGTGGGCCGCGCACGTCGTGTCGGTGCCGGGCGCGGACTGGCAGACGCTGGCCCGCTCGTTTGTGGAGGGCCTGGGTCTGACGTGGAACCCGCTGACCACGCAGATCGAGTCGCACGACTGGCAGGCCGAGCTGTACGCGGACGTGGCGCGCGCGGGCCGCATCGCCCACAACCTGGCGACGGACGCGTGGACCTACATTTCGATGGATTACTTCCACCAGAACCTGGCGGCGCAGGGCTCGACGGGCTCGTCGACGATGCCGCACAAGGTCAACCCGATCCGCTTCGAGAACGCGGAGGCGAACCTGGAGGTGTCGAACGCGCTGCTGGATTCCCTGGGCGCGACGCTGGTGACCAGCCGCATGCAGCGCGACCTGACGGATTCGACGACGCAGCGCAACGTGGGCGTCGCGTTCGGTCACGCGGTGCTGGCCTACGACAACCTGGTGCGCGGCCTGGATGGCATCGAGATCAACGCGGCTCGTATGGCCCGCGACCTGGATGCGAATTGGGCGGTGCTCGGCGAGGCCGTTCAGCAGGCGATGCGCGCCGCCGCAATCGCGGGCGCAACCGGCATGGCGAACCCGTACGAGCGCCTCAAGGAGCTGACGCGCGGCCACGAGGTGGGCGAGCGCGACATGCGTGAGTTCATCGCGGGCCTGGGTCTGCCGGCCGAGGTGGAGGAGCGCCTCCTCGCGCTGACCCCCGCGACCTACATCGGCCTGTCCGAGCGCCTGGCGCGCTGGGAGGCCTGAGCTCTATCGGTTGGGGCGGCGGGTGCGCGGTTGGTCCGCGCCTCGCCGCCTTTCCCGTTTCTGCCCTGTATCGACGAGGCCGGGGCGGGCAGGGCGAACGCAGTGACGCTGGGCGGACTCTACGAGCCCGACTGGGCGCCGCTCTGGGCACCGGATTGTGGGGTGACGTTAGCACCCGGTGTCAGCGTAGGAACCGGATGCAGATCCGGGTTCGTGTTGTCGCTGATCGTCACGTGCACGCCCGGGAACGCCTCCTCCACCGACGGCAGAACGAACTGACCGGGATCATCCAGAGGCTTATCCGTCGGCAAACACGCGGAGCGCGACCTCATGGCAATAGAGTCCTCCGAGAACTTGAACTCGGCAAGGCCACCGTATTTATCGATCAGCCGAATATCCCGAGTACCATCCCTGTCAATTTCCTTCTCCACCTGCACGGTCGACGACCAATCGTGCTTGTTTTCTTTCACCAGTTTCTCGAGCCGTTCAAAGGACATCGACGGAGCCACCGTGGTGTAGCCAACCACCCGATACCCCTGAGTATCGCCGCTGCCGCACACCTGCACATACGGCAGGCCCATCACCGTCAGCTCGCCGCCCGTCTCGGCAGCCACCTGACCGGCAATCTGCGAAAGCTGCGGCAGCTTCTCATCAACGTACTCGTCAAGGCTCTGACGGTCGCGGAAGGGCACGCTGCCGCCGAACCACATCAACGCCATCCAACAGATGACGAGCACCGCCACCACCACGACGCACCACGCACCCACACGTGCTGGAGTCCACTTCTTCGTCATGTTCATCCCCCCGACTGAGTTCCCGACTGCGGGCGCAACTCAGAATTCTCGTCACCATTATTGTCAAAGGCTTGCACGATTGTCAGATCCGGAAACATCTCTTCGGGGCTAGGAAGCGGATAAGACGAGCGTGGAGTGTCCGGATCGAGAGGCTGGGTTGGGAACATGCACCCCGAATACAAACTAATGACAATGCTGTCCTTAGCCTCGTGATGATAGAAACTCAGCTTATTCCCGTAGCCATCCCCGACAGTAACAGTGCGAGAGTTGAGTTTATCTCTGCGTACCGGATCCCACGAATACGCGAAGCCGTTACGCTGCGCCCCCTCAACGACCATCCGGCGCAAATCCTCATAATCGATCGCAGGAATAACCATCGAATCCCAATGGATATCCATATCGGTCGCGTCCTCCGTCAAGCAACCGTCGACTCGATTCTTGCCGTTCATAGCTACCACGCCACCGGACTCGACGACGACCTCCTCGATGATGCCCAGATACCGGGGCAGGGTATCCCGGATATGGACCTCCGCCGTCTGCCCCTCGGAGATCGGAATACTCCCGCTGCCGCGCCCAAAATACAGGTCAGCATCATCCGACAGCCCCGGCACACACGCCGCCAACAGGCAGGACACCGACAGGGTCGACAAACATGAGAGCGTCTTCTTTTTCATCATCGCTCCTTGACGCCGGCGATCACCTTGCCGAGGTCATTGAGGGCATGATTCTCTTTTCCAGGTTCAGGGGCAACAAAGTAACTCGAGTGATTAGCAAACGGATTGAGGCTATACGTTGAATAGTCTTTTGCCCCACTTGCGTCTCCCGACAAATGTCCGATGCCCTTAAGGGTCTTGGGATCGAGGCCAAAGTCTCCATCCGTCCCGATCCCCTGGACAGCGTCGTGATGGGGGACAGCAGATACCCAGACGTGATCCTTGTCAACACCGAGGGTCCCAACAGATGCTACGCCCGCGCCGGGTGAGCCCGTATACGCGAAGTCGTCGACGACGTCCTTTCCGATACTGCGCATCGCGATGCCTCCCGTCGTGGACCCGTAGGAATGCGTAATCTCGCTTTGGTGCACGTCCATCTCCCGCTCTGAGCGCCACGAGTGGATGCCCGTCGCAAATTTCCTCAGAGAATCTGCTCCCGCCTCCGCTTGAGCGGTCGATGCAACGCTAAAGTCAGGCAAAGCTGGGGGAGCGTCGTAGCCGAGCCAGGCGATAGTGGCGACGTTATTTTTGTCAGCCCCTGCTCCAACCGCAGCGTCTCGCAGGTTATACGCGTATCCGAGGTTGAGGGCAGTGCTATCGCGACAGTTCGTCGTCATACCGGGAACCAGAGTGGCGACATGCTCAGCGTTATCGACATCCCCGATAGCAAGAGCTGCGAGAACATTCTTCCCTGGCTCCCCAGCCTGCAAGGTAACAAGTGATACGTCCGAATCCGCTTGAAGTGCCTTATCAAGCGCTTCTAGATCCTGCATGCGAATTCTTGCAGCCTCCCTACGCCTCCCAATCTCTTGTATTTTCGGCGAGATGACGCCCCGAGTAGCTTCTAGCTCCGCCTTAATCTCTGCTTCTAATTCATTGTATTCTTGCCGAGCCTGCTCAAGAAGGCCGGTTCCCGCGATACGGTTTCCCGCAGCGTCTCGGCGCCCATAGAGTACAAGGTCGTTTGCCTTGGCCCGCGACGCCATGTCGATTCCGTCCAAGTTTCCGTATTTTTCGGGATCCTTGTTGATGAGCGCCTCGCGCTCGGAATCGGAAAGCAGCTTCCACCACACGGAGACTTCCTCGGGGCTCCACGAGGGGTCGGCATCATTTGCCAGGCCCGCGGACTCCGAGTGGCGTCCCTCGGACATAGTGTACTGCCCGTCGGCCAGAGCCTTGAACCTGGGGCCAACGGTTGTTTCCGCCTCGGTTGCCAGGTCAACCGCGGATTTAATGCACGCATGCAGATCCTGGTATTTCTCATACCGATCAGGATTGTTACTCAACTCCATCGGTGGCGTCATTACATAACCACTCTCCGGAATCGTCTCTTTAAGTTCTGCCGCGACCTCGTACGCCGACTCGCGCATGGCCACCACACGGCTCACGTACCCGTGCAGCTCCGCGGTCGCCAGCGCGTATTCGGTGAGTTCGTTGATACGTGAGTCCAGTCCTTTCTGGATCTTGGAGAGCCGATTCCGCATCTTATCCGGCGCCTTGCCAACAGACCGGATGTCCTTCGATGCGAACTCAAGGTCGGCGACGATGTCACGGGCCTCCCGCAGCTCATCCTCGATGAGGTTCTCCGCCTCAATCACATATGCGTGGTCCCAGTTTTGAATGTCCGCCCAGGTTGCCATTACTGTTCCTCCCTCATACGCCGCAGGTCGTCCATCGTCATCGCAGGACCATCGTGAAAGGTGTACCGGAAGCTCACCGTGGCATCGTTTTCGGTTGCGTTGTAGGCGTTGATCGAGTCGTTCACGGACTTGGAGAAATTGTTCAGGCGACGCGACACGGCGGTGACCGCCTCGTCGATCGTATCGCCAGCGCTGCATCCCTGTCCCGCGAGCTCGCTCCCCCCAACCCCGGTAGAGATGTAGTCGCCCGCCGTCGCGACGGTCACCGACTGCAGTCTGCTAGACAGATCTCTCGTGCGGTCGCGCAGGACTTCGAGGTCCCCCTCTTCGATAATCAGATCGCCAGCCATGCGGTCCCCCTTGCCCACATCATCAACAGTGATACAGGAGACACTACCAAGGGGTCACAGATCGGGCAAGAGTGTTATACAACAACCACAAGTGGGCTACGGCCTCCAGGCGGGGTCACAGTCGGGCGCGCCATAGCGCGCGTACAGCTCGTCGGGGCGCGCGATCTCGTCTTCAAAACCCAGCGCCGTCATGTCAACAACCACCTCGGTCTGAGCGCCGGGAGCCCCCACATGTTCCCCATCGGAGCGGTCATCATCGGCATGAACACCGTCTCGAGCCAAGAGGATGCGGGCACGCACACTCACGGGAGCCATCTCGGGATTGTTCCACGCCGCAGCGGTGACGGCGTCCAGCGCCGGGGCCGCAATCTCGATGTTTGTCAGCTCATCCGGCGCCGGGGCGACCACGTCGATCGACACCAGGGAGGGGCGCCCGAAGCCCTCACCGACCTCCACGTTGACGACGCGGCGCTCACCGGCCGTGCGCTCACCGGCCACCTGTTCACCGAAGTCTGCCCCAGCCTCGTCGATGAACGTCTCCGGGAAGGCTGCCTCCAGCGCCGAGGACACCAGTTCCACGAAGCGCTGCGTGCGTCCGGTTCCCCTCGTCGAGGCCAGCGCCCGCCAGGCGATGCCGGCGCCAATCGCGCCCACGCCGAGCGCGCCGATCACGAGCGGCCCGGCGATCTGCGGGAGCTGACCGCGCAGGCCGGACGCGGCGGCCTTGTTGACGGGGGTCGAGACGCGCATCCAGCGGCGCACCTCGCGCAGGGGGGCGTGATGCTCGTTCATGAGCGGTCCTTTCTGAAGGGGACGAGAGCGCGCAGCGCGGTGCCGAGTGCAAAGGTGCGGCGACGCCGGGCGCGGGCGACGCGCGGTAGGCGCGGCACCGTGGTCACGTAGTCCATGGGATAGGTGGCAGCCGCGTACGCGCCGCCTCGCTCGAGCGCGGCAACCGTGTCCCACGCAGCCTCGGCGGTGGGGGTCAGGATGTCCTGCCAGATCTCGTAGTGCATGACGCGCGTGGCCTCCCCCGGCGTGGGCAGGAAATCCTGCAGCGCCGCCATCGTCGAGGCCAACCGGCCCCACGGGGTCACGCGCACCTTGCGCTCGAGGAGTCGCACGGTCTCCGTGTAGGTCGACGACGAGTGCGCGTAGTAGAGGGGGCGGGTCCGAGGCCTCACGAGGCTCCGTCCGACGGTGACGCGCCGGTCGGGGGCACGGTCGGGCGAGCCGTCGAGGCTCGGCATGACGTCCTGGTCATGGTTGACGGCCACGGTCACCACATCGGGACGCACGCGGATGCGGCGGTTAGGGCCGCCCGTGGACAGGATGCCCGCGACGTTGACCCCGGCCTCGTGCGGTGGGACCGAGGCGAGGGCGGCGGCGACGACCCCGCCCTGGGAGTGGCCGCAGATGAGGACGGGTTCGACCGACCAGCGTTTCGCGGGGACGCCGTCGCGTGCCATGGCGGCGTGCAGGGCGCGAACGACGCCCACCGTCATCGAGCTTTCCAGGCCGAGCATGAGACGGATGTTCGTTTCGATGTCGGCCGGGTTGTTCGTCGAACGGAAGGCCATGGACTCGGTACCAACCAGGGAGAGGAGCCATCGGCGGGCCTCACCCTCGCCGACGCGCGTGATCTTGACGGCGGGACCGATCGTGCGCGACCAGTAGAGCTCGTCGATGTCGGCGCACATATCGGACAGGATCGCGGGGGCGTCCACTCGGCGGATCTGCGCCTCGGGGTGGCCGGGCAGCGGATCCTGGAAGGCTGGGTCGGCCTCGGAGTCGCGCAGGAGGTTCACGTGGACTTCGCCGCCGCGCAGCGCGCCCACCGCCGTGCCGACCGTGAGCATGCCCGTCATGAGGGCGTCGTATCCGCGCCTGGGGATGAGGGGAATCATGCGGGCCATGCGCCCATCCCTGTCGGCGCCGACCGCGATGACCGCGTTCGCCCACACGCGCCCGACGCTCGCGGTGCGGCGCGCCACGTGCGCGAGGGACCGGATAAGAAGAGTGTCCAGGCCCGGCGTATCGAAGAAGATGCGCTGGGACTTTTCAGAGATCGCCGTGCCCATGTCATCGGAGGCGCGGCGCGCACGGGTGCGCAGCTGGCCGGGCAGCGCGGGGATTTCGGCGAGGCTACCGACGGCGACGGTTGCTGCGAGGGCGGGGACAATGGGGGCGACTTTGAGGCGTAAGTACAGGCCGGAATAGGCCTGGGGAACGCGGCGGATCGCACGATAGCGTCGGCGCGAGCGTCGCTTCATGTCCCCTCCTAGCGGTCCGTCCTGACTCCACCCTACGGGGGTTTGCGAGTTGGGCGCGAGGGGAGGTGACCCCATGAACGAAACTCACCCTTGACACCTATACCCCCTAGGGGTACTATCACTTCCATGAGCACCGAGCACGGCTACCACGGCAACACCGAGAACCACCTCGCGCGCCTGCGCCGCATCGAGGGTCAGGTGCGCGGCCTACAGCGCATGATCTCGCAGGGCGAGTACTGCATCGACATCCTCACGCAGGTCTCCGCCGTCAAGTCGGCCATCGACTCCGTCGCGGTCAACCTGCTCAAAGACCACATGAACCACTGCGTCGTCACGGCGGCGCGCGAATCAGACGAGGCCGCCCAGGCCAAAGTTGACGAGGCAGCGGCGGCCATCGCGCGCCTCATCAAGTCCTAACCACAAGGAGACACCATGACCACCGAAATCGATCGCACCATCGAGCTGTCCGTCGACGGCATGACCTGCGGCCACTGCGTGATGAGCGTCAAAGAAGAGCTGGGCGAGATCCCCGGCGTCAAGAACGTCGACGTCATCCTCAACTCGGGCGCCACCTCCAAGGTGACCGTCCTGACCGACACGCCCCTGGACGACGCGGCGCTGAGCGACGCGGTGTCCGAGGCCGGCTTCAAGCTGGTCGGCATCTCGCGCGACTTCTGAGGATTTCCACGCCTCAACGACGAGGCCGGGGTTCCTTCCCCGGCCTCGTTTCCTTTCGCTCTTTACATACCCCCGGAGGGTACCCATGTCCACGACATCCGTAACCGTCACTACTTCCGCCAAGGCCACCCCAGCCTCGGCCCCCAGCCCCCAGGTGGGCGAGGGCACCCGCGCCCACGCCGCCGACCTGCGCCGCCGCCTCATCGTCTCCGCGCCCCTCGGCATCCTCGCGATGCTCCTGTCGATGGTGCCCGCGTGGCAGTTCACGGGGTGGCAGTGGGTCGTCGCGGCCGCCTCGATCCCGGTGGTCACGTGGGGCGCGTGGCCGTTCCACCGGGCGGCATTCGCGGCCGGCCGCCACGGGTCGACAACGATGGACACACTGGTCTCCCTCGGCGTCATCTCCTCGACGCTGTGGAGCTGGTGGGCACTCCTGTGGGGCGGTGCCGGGATGCTCGGCATGCGCATGCAGATGAGCCTGATCCCGCGCGCGGCGCACGCGGGTCATGCGGAGATCTACTTCGAGGGCGCGTGCATGATCGTCGTGTTCCTGCTGACGGGCCGCTACCTGGAGGCGCGCGCACGCTACCGCGCGGGCGACGCGCTGCGTTCGCTGCTGAGCATGGGCGCGAAGGAGGCGACGCTCGTGAGCGTCGACCCCGCGACCGGCGAGCGCTCCGAGAGCGTCGTGCCCGCCTCGTCCCTGCAGGTCGGCGACCTGTTCGCGGTGCGCCCGGGCGAGAAGGTGGCAACCGACGGCGTCATCGTCGAGGGTTCCTCCGCCCTGGACACTTCGCTCCTGACGGGCGAGTCCGTGCCCGTGGACGCCGCCCCCGGCGACGCGGTGACGGGTGCGACCGTCAATACGTGGGGGTCCCTGCTGGTGCGCGCCACGCGCGTCGGCTCGGACACGACGCTCGCGCAGATGGGGCGCATGGTCGCCGAGGCCCAGGCCGGAAAGGCTCCCGTCCAGCGACTCGCGGACCAGATCTCCGGCGTGTTCGTGCCGATCGTCATCGTCGTTTCCCTGCTGACGCTCGGGGGCTGGCTGCTCGCGGGCGGCGGCGTGCAGGCCGCGTTCACGGCGGCCGTCGCCGTCCTGGTCGTCGCGTGCCCGTGCGCGCTCGGCCTGGCCACGCCCACCGCAATTCTCGTCGGGTCGGGGCGCGCCTCGCAGCTGGGCATCCTCATCAAGAACGCGGAAATTCTCGAGCAGACGCGCTCGATCGACACGATGCTGCTGGACAAGACGGGTACGGTGACCACGGGCGTCATGTCCCTCGAGTCCGTCGCGGTCGCACCCGGCGCGGGCGATTTTCCCGAGGCGGACGAGGCCTCGGCTCTGTCCCTCGCGGCCTCCGTCGAGGCCCTGTCCGAGCACCCCGTCGCCCGCGCGATCACGGCGGGCGCATCCTCCCGGGGTATCTCTCTCGTCCCCGTGACCGCGTTCGCGAACCAGCCCGGACTCGGCGTCGTCGGCCTCACCGCCCAGGGCGGCGTGCTGGTCGGTCGCCCGTCGTGGCTCGCATCCCTGGGAGTGGAGGTGCCGCCGTCGCTGCGCGAGGCCGTGCGCGAGGCCGAGGCCTCGGGCGCCTCCGCGGTCGTCGCGGCCCTCGCGCCGAACCTGGGTTCCGCAGAATCTCGCACTGACGGCCCCGGCGCCGCGCGCGTGACCGCCGACTCGGCCATCACGACCCCGCAGGCCACCGCCGGATCCGTCGCACTCCCCGGCCCGGACGCCGAGCTGCCCCTCGCAACGCTCACCATGAGCGTGGGCGGCATGACCTGCGCGTCCTGCGTGCGCCGCGTCGAGCGCAAGCTCGGCAAGCTCGACGGCGTGAGCGCCGAGGTCAACCTCGCCACCGAATCCGCGCGCATCACGCTCACCGCCCCGCACAGCGACGAAGAGCTCGAGGCCGTCGTGAACGCGGCCGGCTACACGGGCACCGTCACCTCCCGTTCCGAGGCCGCGACCGCCGACGGCGCACCCGCGGCTGGCGGCAGCGCGGGTGGGGATACCCGTACCCCCACCCAGCCGGGCACCACCCCGGGCGCGGGCGAGCGCGAGGGGGCCCCGGCCTCGTCCCTGGTGATTCCCGAGCGCGTCGAGGGCCGCGCGATCGCGGCGCTCGTCGTGCGCGACACGGTCAAGGAGTCCTCCGCGGATGCGATCGCCCAGCTGCGCGAGCTCGGCATCGAGCCGATCCTGCTGACGGGCGATAACGAGGCGGCGGCCCGCCACGTCGCGGGTCAAGTCGGGATCGAGCGCGTCATCGCGGGGGTCCTGCCCGACGGCAAGCGCGACACCGTCGCCGACCTGCAGGCCGAGGGCCGCACGGTCGCGATGGTGGGCGACGGCGTGAACGACGCGGCCGCCCTCGCGCAGGCGAGCACGAAGGGCCTGGGCATCGCGATGGGCTCGGGCACGGACGTGGCGATCGAGGTCGCGGACATGACGCTCATGAACTCGTCTCTGACCTCGGCGGCGACCGCGATCCGCGTGTCGCGTCGGACGCTGCGCATCATCAAGCAAAACCTGTTCTGGGCATTCTTCTACAACGTGTTGATGGTGCCGCTCGCGATCGCGGGGCTGCTCTCCCCCATGCTGGCCAGCGCCGCGATGGCCTGCTCGTCCGTGTTCGTGGTGCTCAACTCGCTGCGCCTGCGTGCCGCGAAGTAGTCGCACAAACGGCACGAGTGCCGCGTGGCCGGACATCCGGCTGCGCGGCACTTTCGGCCCCTACCCCATCGGTGTTCGCCACCTGCAATGCGGGTGCGGCCTCACCCCGAGCCCCTCACTGTCAACAGTTCATACCGCGCACCCTCGACGATGCGCACATTAACCCCTTAGGTGGCAGTCTGGGCCCCTCGATGCGCACGTTAACCCCTTAAGTGGAGCATGGGCGGCCGTGCCCACGCTCCACCTATCGGGTTTAGCTGCGCATTGAAGGGTTAACACTGCCACCATGGCTACCTCCCACAGGCGAGTTCCCCGCAAGACTCCAGCCCTGACTCAGGAATGCACTCATTAAGGAGCAATACACCCGATCAGAAGCTGTGTAATCTCCCCGATCGGCTGCAATACTCACCGCAACAACCAATTAG
>ERZ1699253.24-NODE-24-length-29508-cov-3.374085_pt1 | contig 29508 bp, 22 predicted proteins | sample MGYA00581517_ERZ1699253 | MGnify/ENA primary metagenome ERZ1699253 (study PRJEB42319, sample SAMD00040304) | human oral metagenome | material: saliva | host: Homo sapiens | study: EMG produced TPA metagenomics assembly of PRJDB4115 data set (Metgenomic analysis of... | reverse complement strand
CGTCACCGGCACCAACGTCGCGGTCTACATCGTCGCTCATGTCCTCGGTGCCTTCGCCGGCGCCGTTCTGTGCTGGCTGACCTTCAAGAAGCACTTCGACGAGGATTGCGACCCCGCCCTCAAGCTTGGCGTCTTCTCCACCGGCCCCGAGATCCGTTCCTACGGCTGGAACTGCCTCACTGAGGCCATCGGCACCGCCGTCCTGATCCTGTGGATCTTCGTCTCCGGCTACACCGAGACCCACGTCGGCCCCCTCGGCGTCGCGCTGATTATCGTTGTCATCGGTAACTCGCTCGGTGGCCCCACCGGATACGCCATCAACCCGGCCCGTGACCTCGGCCCCCGTATCGCCCACGCGATCCTGCCGATCAAGGGCAAGGGCGGCTCCGACTGGGGTTACTCCTGGGTTCCCGTCGTCGGCCCGATCATCGGCGCCGTCGTCGGCACCGTTCTCTACTACCTCATTCTCGCCTGAGGATGAGTGCGCGGGCGAGGCCACGGTGGCCTCGCCCGCGTGATCCCCAGCTCTGGGGAATAACAAGTTCGCAGGGGCGTTGATGCCCCTCAAGCCGCGCAGGTGGCCCGGCGCGGCACACACAACGACGTGATAACGCCTCCGAAAGGACACTCATGACCCCCACCGAAAAGTTCGTTCTCGCCATCGATCAGGGCACGACCTCGACCCGCGCGATCATCTTCAACCACTCCGGCGAGATCGTCTCCGTCGGACAGAAGGAATTCACCCAGATCTTCCCGAACCCGGGCTGGGTGGAGCACAACCCCATCGAAATCTGGGAGACCACCCGCACCGTCGTCGCCGAGGCCCTGCAGAAGGCGGAGATCAACCGCCACAGCCTCGCCGCCGTCGGTATCACCAATCAGCGTGAGACCACGGTCGTGTGGGACAAGAACACCGGCGAGCCCGTCTACAACGCGATCGTCTGGCAGGACATGCGTACCTCCGACATTGTCAAGGAACTCGAGGGCGACGAGGGCCCGGACCGCTTCCGCCAGATCTGTGGCCTCGGTCTGTCCCCCTACTTCTCCGGCTCCAAGATCAAGTGGATCCTCGACAACGTCGAGGGCGCCCGCGAGCGCGCCGAGGTCGGCGACCTGCTCTTCGGCAACACCGACTGCTGGGTCCTGTGGAACCTGACCGGCGGCGTCAACGGTGGCGTGCACTGCACGGACGTCACCAACGCCTCGCGCACCATGCTCATGGATATCCGCACCCTTCAGTGGCGTGAGGATGTCTGCGAGATCTTCGGCATCCCGATGTCGATGCTCCCCGAGATCAAGTCCTCCTCCGAGATCTACGGCTACGGCCGCAAGAACGGTCTGCTCGTCGATACCCCGATCGCCGGTATCCTCGGCGACCAGCAGGCCGCGACCTTTGGCCAGGCCTGCTTCGAGAAGGGCATGGCGAAGAACACCTACGGTACGGGCTGCTTCATGCTCATGAACACCGGCACCGAGCCCGTCTTCTCCGACAACGGCCTGCTTACCACCGTGGCCTACAAGATCGGCGATCAGCCGGCCGTCTACGCCCTCGAGGGCTCGATCGCCGTCGCCGGTTCGCTCGTGCAGTGGCTGCGCGACAACCTGGGCATGATCGTCAAGTCCTCGGACATCGGCGAGCTGGCCAGCACGGTCGAGGACAACGGTGGCGTCTACTTCGTCCCCGCGTTCTCCGGCCTGTTCGCCCCCTACTGGCGTTCGGACGCCCGCGGCGCGATCGTGGGCCTGACCCGCTACGTCAACAAGGGTCACATCGCCCGCGCTGTTGAGGAGTCGACCGCGTTCCAGAGCGCCGAGGTCCTCGACGCGATGAACGCCGACTCCGGCGTGCCGCTCAAGGAGCTCAAGGTTGACGGCGGCATGACGCACGACGACCTGGTCATGCAGTTCCAGGCCGACCTGTGCGGCGTGGACGTCGTTCGCCCGAAGGTCATCGAGACGACCGCCCTGGGTGCCGCCTACGCGGCTGGCATGGCGGTTGGCTACTGGGAGAGCACCGACGACGTCGTTGCCAACTGGCAGGAAGGCAAGCGCTGGACGCCCACCATGGAGCCCGCCGAGCGTGACCGCACCTACCGCCTGTGGAAGAAGGCCGTCACCCGCACCCTGGACTGGGTGGACGAAGACGTGAAGTGATCGCGTTCCTGACGGAGGGACGAGGCCGGGGCTGCGCGAGCGGTCCCGGCCTCGCCGTGTGCGGCGCGGGGTAAGGGACTAGAAGGACTCGGTGTGGACATGCCCGCCTGCGTCGCGGATGAGGCGGGTGACGTCGGCGACCATGAGGGGTGAGCCGCACACGTAGTAGTCGGCGCGGGTGTCGATGCCGTGGGCGCGCAGGTAGTGGGTGACGCGACCGTGGAAGGTTCCGGGTGTATTCTCGCGGCTCACGCAGTGGATGACGCGCGGGAGGGGAGTATCCAGACGCGTTGTCGGGTCCTCGCTCGTGGTGGCCAATCCGAGGAGGAGGACGTCGTCTGCTCGTACGCCCTGCTCGAATTCCGCGAGGAACGGTGCGATACCCGTTCCAGTGGCAATGAAAATGCGTCGTCGGCGGGGAGTGTCGTCCGGGTGGGTGTCGCCGGTTGCCGCGTCGTGGAGGAAGTGTCCGTAGGGGAGTTCGAGGGTGACCTGGTCCCCGGGTGTGGCGTGGGTGGCCCACGCCGCGCCGTGTCCGCGCGTGCGCGTGTCCACGAGGAGCCTGACGAAGCGCCCGGAGGGTGTCGCGAGGGAGTAGGGGCGCCACTGGTAGGGGGCGACCCGCACGAGCGCGTACTGGCCCGGCTCCCATGTCGCGCGCGTGGGGAGTTGGAGCGTGATATCGCGGATGGTGGGCGTTATCCAGCTGGCGCGCTCCACTGTCGCCGTGTATCTGCCTGCCCCGGCGTCGCCGCGCGGTTGCGGGGTTGGGGTGCGCGGAGCACGGTCCCCGGTGGGTGCGGTTCTCAGCGCCCGGTTGATGCGCGGGTATCCCGCGGGTCCCAGGGCCTTGCAGGCGGCGGAGAGTCCTGCCATGGCGGCCCCGACGATGCCGGGCATTCCCGCGTCTTGTCCCGTGAGGATGAGGTTGGTGATGGGGGTCGAGGGCGTGCCGAGGTCTGCGTGGAATCGTTCGGGCGTGAGGGGTAGCCCGTAGAAACAGCCGCGGGCGTGGGACGTGTAGTGTTCGACCGTGAGCGGGGTGCCCACCTCGACGTATCGGACGGCGTCTGTCAGGCCGGGCACGGCGCTCTCGGCGAGGTCGATGAGTGCGCGTGCCATGGATGACGTGAGGGCCTCGTAGTCCCGGCCTCGGTGCTTCGGCCGCGTTCCCTCCCAGCGTTCGAAGGCCTCGGGCGTGACGAACGAGATGATCTCCGCTGTCGCGTGCGCTTCCCCGGACTTGATGCCCGGGAAGGAGATGAACGCCGAGCGCGGGTGCCCGTCGAGGAGGTCGGCGGTCATACGGGCCGGGTCGGCGAGGCCCGTGTCCGTGTTGATCCAGATGTTCGCCCCGGTCACGCCCTCCGGGTAGTGGTCGAGTGTGAGGTAGACGGTGACGGCGGAGCCGCCGTGGCCGAGGTCGGCGACCTGTTCGCGCACGCGCGCGGTCATCCCTCCGGTTGGCCCGGTTGTGGGGAGCAAGCGCTGGTAGGTTTCGCGGGCGCCGATGCCGGAGATGATGATCGGCGCTCGCTCCTCGTAGGAGACGGGTTGGGCGCCGGAGTGGTCGGTGACGCGCACGCCGACGGCGGCCCCGTCCTCGACGAGGATCTCTTCGACGTGTTGCCCGAGGCGGATGCGTCCGCCGGCGCTCGTGATTCCCTTCTCGATCATGCGCGCGATCTGTGAGCTTCCGCCGCGGGGAAACCATGCGCCGTTCATGTAGTGTCCGACGATCATGGCGTGGGCGACGAAGGCGCTGCGCGCGGGTTCGACGCCGTAGTCGCCCCAATGAGTGGTCAGGAGGGCGCGAAGCGCGGGGTCGCGGAATCTGCGTTCCATGTAGTGCTGCGTCCGCTCGAGCGCGTGGCCTGCGAGCGCGCGTTGGGCGAGGCGGACGGCGGGGGCGGCGCGCGGGGGCACCATCTCGCGGGCGTAGTGCAGTGACATCCAGGAATAGGCGCGCTTCACGTCCCTGCAGTAGCGGCGAATGGCTGTCTTTTCGTGGGGGAACAGGGAGGTGAGGAGGCGTTGGTACTCGTCGGCGCCGGCGGGAATTGTGACGTCGAGGCCGTGGCCGGGCAGGTAGAAGCGGTCGTAGCCTGCTGGCATGCGGTTCCACGCGAGGGCGCCGTCGGTGAGGTAGTCCATGAGTTGTCGTGGGCGCGATCCGGGTTCCATGTCTCCCACGTAGTGCAGCCCGACATCCCAGGAAGCGCCCATCCGACGGAATGAGTGGGTGAGGCCGCCGGGGGTGGTGTGTTGTTCGAGGACGAGGACGCGCGCTCCGGCTGTGCGTGCGAGCAGTCCGGCCGTGGTGAGTGAGCCGATGCCGGAGCCGATGATGATGGCGTCATACATGAGAACTCCCAAAACTTGACAGTGTCTACTTATGGGACCATGCCCAACTAGACGCTGTCAAGTCGCGGGGGTGTTTCGGCTACACTGTGATCATGACGCGCTCAACGACTCCCGAGGGTCTGCGCGAGACGATCCTCACAATCAGTCGCGACCTGCTCAACGAGGGCGGGCCATCATCCCTGTCCATGCGCGAGGTCGCACGACGCGCGGGCTGCACCCACCAGGCCCCGTACCACTACTTCCGAGGGCGCGAGGCCATCCTCATCGCCCTCGTCGAGGAGGGATACCGCGCCCTTGAACGGGCGCTGCGCGAGGCGAGGGAGACGAGCGAGGGGCGTACGCCGCAGGACACAACGCGCGCCGCGGGACACGCCTACCTCACCTGCGCGCTGGCGAACCCCGGGGTCTTCCGAATCATGTTCCGATCGGACATGTACGACGCGGGCGCACACCCGGGCCTTCACGCGGCCAGCCTGGCTGCACGCTCCCAACTACGCTCGCTGGCCGCGCTCGCATACGGGACCGACGACCCACGCGCGGAGGTCACCCTGTGGGCCTACATTCACGGCCTCGCGACCCTCGTCCTGGACGGCCCGCCGGCACTCGGCGCCGGTGAGGAGGCGCAGCGCTTCGCCCACGAAGCGATCGAAGCCCCGTACTTCATCGACGGGGTGTGAGCCGTCCGGCGCTCGAGGCCGCCCCGGCACTGTCCTAGGACCCAAGGCCGACAGTGGCGCTCGCCGCGTCATCTACAATTGACCCCATGGAAAGCTCTAATAAACAAACGACTTATCTCGTCGTTGACGGCGAAAATATTGACGCGACGCTGGGACTGTCGGTCCTGGATCGACGCCCCAACCCCGAGGAGCGCCCCCGCTGGGATCGCGTGCTTGAGTGCGCGCACGGGCGCTGGCACCAGCGCGCCAAGGGCCTGTTCTTCCTGAACGGCTCCTCCGGCTTCCTGCCGATGGGATTCGTCCAGGCGCTGACCGCCATGGACTACCAGGTGATCCCCCTGTCGGGCCCCTCCGAGATGAAGGTCGTGGACGTTGGCCTCCAGCGCACGATGGATGCGATCGCCTCCCTGGGCTCGGGTGACGTCATCCTGGCCAGCCATGACGCCGACTTCCTGCCCCAGATCGAGACTTTGCTGGACCAGGGTCGGCGCGTCGCGGTCATGTGCTTCAAGGAGTTCCTCTCCTCCCAGCTCCACGACCTGGAGGAACGAGGCCTGGAGATCATCGACCTCGAATACGACGTGCACGCCTTCCAGGTGCGCCTGCCCAGGCTCCACATCATCGACATCGACGACTTCGACCCGATGGCCTTCCTGTAAGCAGGACCCGGTGCCGGGTGCGCAGTGCCCTCACAGACACCACAACGGCATAGCAAGGCCGGGCGGCCCCTCGCGGGACCGCCCGGCCTGTGTGTCTGTCACGCGGCCAAGGCCGCGCCGCTCACTGCTTGTTCTTCAGCGCGGCGAGGCGAGCCTCGATCTCCAGCTGCGAGGAGTCGGTCTCGAGCTCCGCGAACTGGGCGTCCAGGCTGGAGGCGGCCAGCTCGGCCTTGCCCTGAGCCATGGCCTCCTGGCGGCGCACGCGGTCCTCGAAGCGGCCCAGCTCGCTCGTGGGATCCAGGATGTTGATGGAGTTGAGAGCGTCGGTGACCTGGGCCTGAGCCTTGGCGGTCTTCTCGCGGGCGACCAGCTGGTCGCGGCGGGACTTCAGCTCGGCCAGCTTGTCCTTCATCTGGGCCAGGCCCTTCTTGAGGCGCTCGGCGACCTCGCGCTGGGCGGCGAGGGCGGGTTCTTCGGTCTTGATCTCGTTCTCGAACTGGATCTGCTTGCCGATGGCGACCTTGGCCAGGTCGTCCCACTTGGTGGCCCCGGCCTCGTCACCGCCGGCGCGCAGGGAGTCGGCCTTCGCGGAGGCGGCGGCAGCCTTCTGGCCCCAGTCGGCCGCGGCCTTGACGTCCTCCTCGTAGTCCTTCTCAGCCATGCGCAGGTTGCCCAGGGTCTGAGCGATCGCGTTCTCGGCCTCGATGATCGAGTTGGTGTAGTCGCGGATGAGCTGGTCGATCATCTTCTGCGGGTCCTCGGCCTTGTCGAGGAGGGCGTTGATGTTTGCCTTGGCCAGCTGGGTGATGCGGCCCAGGATCGTCTGCTTCTCAGCCATGATGTTCTCCTTTGTGTGGTGTGCGCTCGTGCGCGGGTTGAGCGCGAGGCCATGGCCCCGCAGGTTGGTGGGTGAATGTTGTGGCCCTTACTGGCGCGCCAGGGGCGTGCTCATCCCCTTCCCGTGTGGGAGGGAGGATGGGGAGTGGCCCTGTCCGTGTGGCGCAGGGGGTCGAGGGTGGCGTCCAGCCTGGCTTGGACGCGGCGCAGGCGCTCGAGGGCACCGAGCGGGCTGTCGAGCGTGATGAGGGCAGACTGCGCCGCGGTAATCGCCTCGTGCGCGTCGGCGATGAGCGGCGCGAAGAGGTCGGGGTCGGTCTGGAGGCGTTCGGCGTCGGCCAGGTCGGAGGTGACGGACGCGATGGCGGCTCCCAGGCGCTCGCGGATCGCGTCCAGGTCGGACTTGGCGGTGAGGATGGCGTCCGTGAGCTGGCGAGCCATGAGGAGCGCGCGCTCTGCCGTGTCCAGGGAGGAGGCTGCTCGCGCGGCGTCCGTGTCGGCGGCCAGCTCGGCGGCGTCCAGGGCGGTGCGGGCGGACTCGAGGAGGGCGGCCGCCTTGTCGGGGTTGGGTTGGAGGGACGCGAGCGTCTTTTCGGGGTAGATGCTCGCGATGCTCGACAGCTCCTCGCGTGAGCGCTCCACGTCTGCCGCTTCTTCGACGAGGCGTTCGCGGGCCTGCGCGATGCGCTCGGGGAGCGCGGCCTGCTGGGATCGCTTGGCACCGAAGGTGCGCTGGGCGTCGCGCAGGGGCACGAGGGTCGTCTCCAGGGCGGTGACGATCTCGGTGGCGAGCGCCGTCTTGGCCTCCGGGTTGTTGGTCGCGTGGATGCGGCCGAGCGTGGCGAAACCGCGGGTGACGGCCTCCTTCGCGTCTGTCACGAGGCGCTCGAACTGCTCGGTGGCCGAAATACCGAACTGGGCCCTCGCGTAGGTGCACTCGTTGTCGGCGCGTTGCACCTCCTCGTCGGCCTCAAGCAAGCGGCGGTTGGCCTCTTCGACGGTGTACTGCGCCGCCTGCGTGGCGGCCTGCCACCTCTCCTGGGTGGCTCGGGTGGCTCGGTCCTCGTCCTCCCGGTCCTGCTTGCGCTTGATGATCGAGGAGATCAAGCCGAAGGCGCCGGCCGCCAGGCCGAACATCGCCCACTTGAATCCGCTACCGGAGGAGGATGAGCTGCTGGACGAGGATGAGGACGATGTGCTGGGGGAGGTGGTCGGGCTTGTGGATGCGGAGCCGGTCGCGGTTGCCGCGGGCGCTGCTGAGGCCGCGTTGCCGAAGGCCTGGGATGCGACGGCCGTGGCGACGGTGGCAGTCCCGTCGGCGCTCAGGGGCTCGACGGCGAACGCGGGAGCGGCGCACGGGAGCATCGCCACTGTCGCAGCAGCGGCGAGGCTGAGGCGTCGGATCCGTGTCACGGTGCCCTCCTGGTTGATGGTGAACAGATTAAAATACACTGTCACACTCGGATTTGTCGACAGTGCGCTGTATTTTGTGTCACGCTGCCCGGCTCCATGGCAAGTGTACGCGACCCGCGCTGAGTCGACGAGGCCATGGTCGTCACTCGCTCGGCCAACTAGAAGTTGCCCTGGTCGGAGGAGATCCCGCCCCCGCCGCTCGATGAGCCGCCCCAGCTCGAACCCGAACTCCACGAGTCGTGGTCGTTGTCCCACCTGTTCCTGTGGTGGGAGGACGAGCCGGAGTTCGACATGAGGATCGACCACAGGAGCGCCTCGCCGAGTGAGGAGCCAACCGAGGACATCGTCGAGGTGGAGCGCGAGGATTGGCCACTGTCCCAGGGGGCACCGGCCTCGCTCAGGGGCGTGGCCAGGACGCGATCGGCGCTGGCGCGGGCGTCGGATGCCAGGGTCGAGGCCTTGGCGGGGTCTGCGTCCAGGCTCGCGCGCGCGGCCTTGAGGGACTGCTCGGCGGAGTGGAGCGTGGAGCGCACGCTCAGGTCCATGGCGCCGCGTCGGCCCTGCACGTATCGCTGGGCGCGCTCGATGGCGGTTTCTGCCAGGGAGATCTGGGACTGTGCGCTCGCGCGTGCCTTCTGGTTGTTTTCGCGCTGGGTGCGCAGGGGTGCGAGGGCGGAATCGAGCATGGCCTCGGAGGCGCGCAGGTGTTCGAGGGCAGCCAGCGGGTCGCCCGTGTTCATGAGGGCGGCCTGGGCCTCGGCGATGGCGGTGCGCGCGTCGGCAACCAGCGGGTCGAAGACGGCGGGCTCGGCGCCCAGGCTCGTCACGTCCGTTATGTCGGCCGAGATGGAGCCGATAGCGGTGCTCAGACGTTCGCGGATCGCGTCCAGGTCGGACTTGGCGGAGAAGATCGCGTCGGTTTGGTGCTTGGCCATCATGAGCGCGCGATGGGCCGTATCCAGCGAACTCTCCGCCAGGGTGCGGTCGCTGTCCACCTCCCGCTTCGCAGTCGCGATAGCGGTTTCAGCGGTTGCCAGGAGCGCCAGGGCTTGCTCGGGGTTGTCCTGCAGGGAAGCGAGCATCTGGGCGGGGTAGATGCCGCTGATCGAGGCCAGCTCGGTGGACGCCCGCTCCAGGTCGCCGCGCTGCTCGGCGAGGCGCTCGGAGGCCTCGCTGATGCGGCGCGGCAGGCTGGCCTGCTCGGAGCGCTTGTGCTCGAAGGAGTCCTGCATGGCGCTGAGGGGGTTCATGTACGTCCCGAGGTCACGCATGATGGCCGAGGCCAGGGACGCCTTCTCCGCGTCGCTGTGGGCGTCCTCCATCCGCTGTTGGGCGGCGAAGCCGCGCGAGACGGCGGCTTTGGCGGCCTCGAGGGTGCGGGAGAACTCGTCCGTTGCCGCGATGCCGAATTGGAGGCGCGCGAAGTCGAGTTCGTCGGAGGCGCTGCGCACCTGTTCGTCGGCGGCCAGGAGCTGTCGGTTGGCCATCGTGGCCATTTCTGCCGCGTTCGCGACGGGTGCCTTGCTGGGCTGGGTGGGAGTCTGTGCGGCGGTGGGAACGGAGCGGCGCGAGTTGCGTCGAACAAAGTATGAGATCAGCAAGAATCCAACCAGGATCGAGGGGAGCAAGGAACGTCCGGTGCCGAATAAGCTGAAAGAGCTAGAAGAACTCGAGGAGTGTGAGTCCGTCGAGCTTGTCGTCGAATTCTTGTTGGAAGCGACGTGGTCAATGAAGGCGACGGCTCCTGCTGCGGCGTCGGAGGGCGTCAGGGGGTTGCTGGAGAGTTTCGCCTCGGCGACGGCGCGGGCCTCGGCGCGCACGCTCGATGAAATCGATCCGCCTTTGACGCACGACCCGTCCTTTCGTGTCTCGTAGCCGATGTAGTAGATGATGGTGCCGTTGGAGGCAACCGAGTTCTTCAGGGTCTGTTCACACCACTGAGCCGCGTCCATGTTCGAGAAGTTGTCAACGATGACAACATCGACGGAGACGCCCTTGGAACGGGCGGTGCGCGCAGCGGTCTCGATGGTGGTGCGGTCGGAGTCAGTCAGCCACCCCGTCGGGTCGGTCACGATGCCGGTCGTGGTAACGGGGGAGGTGGCGAACGCGGGGGCACCGAGCGCAATCAGGAGCGAGGTGAGCATAGCGGCGACGCTGAAGCGGCGGATTCGTGACACGGGGTCCTCCTGCATTGTGGTGAACAGGCTAACGTACACCACGGCGCGCGCGTTGGTCAGCGATGTGACGCACTATGCGAAACGTGGGTGCTGCTGAGGGTCAGTGTACGCGAAAGAGGGGGCAGCGGTGCTGTTCGCTACAGGCAGTCGTAAGGCTCCGACGCCGGGCGGGAGAGCACCCTATGATAGGGGGAGCCCATAGGGCTGAGAGACTATTGAGAGAAGGAGGGGACCATGCCCACCGGTAAAGTGAGGTTCTTCGACGCTGATCGCGGTTTCGGCTTCATCGCGGGAGACGACGGGGCGGATGTCTTCCTCCACTCGTCCGCGCTGCCGGCCGATGCGCGCAGTCCCAGGGTGGGTGCTCGCGTGGAGTATTCGGTGGCCGACGGACGCAAGGGACCGCAGGCGCTCAGCGTGCGTTTCCTGAAGGAGACAGCTTCCGTTGCCCGTGCCAAGCGCCGCAAGCCGCAGGCGATGGTGCCCGTGGTTGAGGACCTTATCAAGCTCCTCGACTCCTCGAGCGCCGCGCTGCGCCGCGGATCCTACCCGGACAACGCGACCAAGATCGCGAAGGTGCTGCGCGCCGTCGCAGAGGAATTTGATGCCTAAGACTGTGGCCCGCACGCGGGCAGTGAAAAAGGACGCCGTCCTGGAGGCCGCGCTCGACGTGGCACGCGCGGGCGCCGAGGCCGTGGCACACCCGCGCCCTGTCGGTGAGCACGTGGGTTTCGAGATGGTGTCGGATCGCCTGGGTACGCACTACTTCGCCTCCACGGATGCGGGCTACGTGGGCTGGTGCTGGGCGGTGACAGTGGCGCGCGTGCCGCGCGGGCGCGTCGCCACCGTGTGCGAGGTCGACATGACCCCGCGCGAGGGCGCGCTCTTGGCCCCCGAGTGGGTGCCGTGGGAGGAGCGCCTGCGGCCTTCGGATATTTCGCGTGAGGACACTCTGCCCTACGTGGCTGACGACGAGCGCCTGGAGCACAGCTTCGAGGACACCAGCGAGGACCCGGACCTGCCGGTCGTGCGCGAACCCGGCATGGGGCGCCCGCGCGTCCTATCCGAGGAGGGGCGCAGCCAGGCTGCGAAGCGCTGGTATGAGTCGGAGCGCGGCCCGAAGGCGGGGCGTCGTGCGCGCAACACCTGCTCGACCTGCGGTTTCCTCGTGAAGATGAGCGGCGGCATGCGCCAGATGTTCGGCGTGTGCGCGAACGAGTGGGCGACCGATGACGGTGCCGTCGTGTCGCTGGATCACACGTGCGGTTCCCATTCGGAGACGGACGTGCCCAAGAATGGGACGGCCTGGCCGGTTCGTCCTTCCCGCGTGAATGAGGGCGCGCTGGACGCCGAGCCGATGCCGCACCCTGTCAAGGAGTCCCCTTCCGACGAGGCCGTGGCAGAGCAGGCGCAGGGTGCGCACCACTCCGAGGACACCCCTGAGGAGAGCGGGCAGCGTCAAGCCGACTGAGGCCTCGGCACACGAACTGACAGGAAGTACCCGGGAAGCGACTCCCGGGTACTTTCTCAACAAGTGGGAACACGGCGGGTATGTTTGCGTCGCCGGGCGCGACCAGGCACGATTAACCAGTGAATACCCAAGAAAAGACCGCCCCGTCCCGCGGCGGCTTCACACAGTCACTCGATTCGTTCTTCCAGATTTCCAAGCGCGGTTCGACCATCGGTCGCGAAATCCGCGGTGGAATTGTCACCTTCTTCGCGATGGCCTACATCCTGGTCGTCAACCCGTTGATTCTTGGCAAGGCCATCCCCGAAGACGGTCCGATCACGACCCAGGGCATCGCCGCCGGCACCGCGCTTGTCGCGGGCATCATGACGATCCTCATGGGCGTCGTCGCCAACTACCCCCTCGCCCTCGCCGCCGGCCTCGGCCTCAACGCCGTCGTCGCCTTCACCCTGGTAGTTGGCGCGGGCCTGAGCTACGGCGAGGCCATGGGCGTCATCGCCTGGGAAGGTATCCTCATCTTCCTGCTGGTTCTGACCGGCTTCCGTGAGGCTGTCTTCCGCGCCGTTCCCCCGGCCCTCAAGACCGCCATCACGGTGGGCCTGGGCCTGTTCGTGTCCCTCATCGGCCTGGTCAACGCGGGCATCGTGCGTACGGGCGCGACCCCCGTCCAGTTTGGTATTTCGGGGTCGCTCGACGGGTGGCCGGCCCTCGTCTTCGTGTTCGGCCTGTTCCTCATGATCATCCTCCACGTGCGAGGCGTCAAGGGCGCGGTGCTGATCTCGATCGTCGCCTCCACCGTGATGGCGGTCATCGTCCAGTTCTTCGCCGGCATCAAGCTCATCTCCGAGACGAACCCGACCGGCTGGGGTAAGACCGTCCCCGAGCTCACGGGCTCCCCGATCGCGGTTCCGATCTTCAACACGCTCGGCAAAGTCGACCTCTTTGGCGGCTTCGGCAAGCTCGGCGTCGTCTCCATCATCCTCCTGGTCTTCTCCCTCATGCTCGCCGACTTCTTCGACACGATGGGCACCATGGTGGCCGTGGGCGCCGAGGGTGACCTCCTCGACAAGGACGGCAACCCGCCCAAGACCCGCCAGATCCTGATCATCGACTCGCTGGCCGCCGTGGCCGGCGGCGTGGGCGGCGTCTCCTCGAACACCTCCTACGTCGAGTCAGCGTCGGGCGTCGCCGAGGGCGCTCGCACCGGCCTGGCCTCCGTGGTCACCGGCGTGCTCTTCCTTCTCTCGACCTTCCTGGCCCCCCTCGTCGAGCTCGTCCCGACCGAGTCCGCCTCCACGGCCCTCGTGTTCGTCGGCTACCTCATGATGACCCAGGTCCTCGAGATCGACTGGAAGGACCCCGAGGTCGCGATCCCGGCCTTCATGACGGTGGCCTTCATGCCCTTCGGCTACTCCGTGTCCGTCGGCATCGGCGTAGGCTTCGTGACCTACACGGTCATCCAGCTCGTCGTGGGCAAGGCCCGCAAGGTCCACCCGCTCATGTGGCTGGTCTCCGGCCTGTTCGTCATCTACTTCCTGATGGGTCCGATCCAGCGCCTCCTCGGCGCCGCCTGATTGCTCACCTATCGCGTACTTGTCGCCCCGTCGCAGCGTCGCTGCGGCGGGGCAGTCGTATTCTGAAAGAACGCGTACGAACGAGGATCGCGCGCTTCGCCCAGGCCTCGTTCGTGGAGGGGCACAGGATGAGGAGGAAAGACATGTCGGCTACGTTTGCATCGTTGCGCTACGTCAACTATCGGTACTGGTTCGCCGCAACGTTGATTGCATCGACGGGCACATGGCTACAGCGCGTGGCTCAAGACTGGTACGTGCTCACGGTCCTCACCGACCACGATTCCTCGCAGGTCGGCGTCGTCACCGCCTTGCAGTTCCTGCCGATCATCCTGTTCTCCGCGTGGGCGGGCGTGCTCGCGGACCGTATCCCGGGGCGGCGTCTCCTGCAGTGCACGCAGACTGGCATCGGCGTTGTCTCTCTCATCATGGGTCTCGTCGTCCTGACAGGAACGGGGCAGCTGTGGCATCAGTATGTTCTGGCGTTTGTCTCGGGAACGATCTCCGCAATGGATACCCCCGCGCGTCAGGCCTTCGTCGGCGAACTCGTTCCGCTTGACAAAATGGCGAACGCTGTCGCCCTGAACGCCACGGCGTTCCACGCGGCGCGTCTCATTGGCCCGGCCTCCGCGGGCTTGTTCATCGACTGGTGGGGGGTGGGTCCCGTCTTCCTTATTGACGCCGGTATGTTCGCCGCCCCCGTCATCGCGCTGATGCTCATGCGCGGCGACCGCCTCTACCCGCGCACGCTCGTGCCGCGCGCTCGTGGCCAGCTGCGCGAAGCCGTAGCCTACGTACGCCAGCGTACGGACATCCTCATCATCCTCGTGCTGATTGCCATCGTGAGCGCCCTGGGCATGAACTTCCAGATGACCAGCGCGCTGATGGCCACGACGGTGTTCGGCAAGGCCGCCGGGTCCTTCGGCATCCTGTCGTCGTTTATGGCACTGGGCTCGATCCTGGGCGCAACGGGGGCTGCGCGCCGGGCCCCGCGCCTGCGCACGATCCTCATGGGTGCCGTCTTCTACGGCAGCGCGGAGATCGCGCTGGGCCTCGCGCCGTCCTATTGGTGGTTCGCTCTCCTGTCGATCCCCACGGGCTTTGGGATGCTCACGATGAACACGAGCGCGAACGCCCTGGTTCAGACTCGCACGGAACCAGACAAGCGCGGGCGCGTCATGGCCCTGTACTCCCTGGTCTTCCTGGGCGCGACGCCGATCGGCTCGCCGTTTATCGGGTGGGTGGGGACGACGTTCGGCGCGCGCTGGGCGCTCCTGGTGGGCGGGATCGCGTCCCTGGGTATCGCGCTCGTGTGCGGCGCGTGGGCGATGATCCACTGGAAGGGGCGCGTCGTGCGTCGGCCCTCGTTCCCGTGGGTGGGCGTGGACGCCGACTCCTCGGTGGATGCGCCGCGCCGGTCGGTCGACCCGAGCTGAGAGCCGGGGACCGCGCGGCGGCGCGAGGCGCTTAGAGGACCCGCTCCAGGCAGTAGTCGATGCACTCCAGGAGCGCCTCGACGTCGCCGATCTGCACGCTGGGCCAGGTGCCGATGCGCAGCTGGTTGGCACCCACGCCGCGGTAGGCGCCGATGTCCAGGATGCCGTGGGCACGCAGGTGCGCGGCCAGGTCACAGGCCTTGACGTCGGCGTTGATCTCGATCGTCGCCGTGACGGGCGAGCGCCACGCCTCCTCGGCCACGAACGGGTAGAGCGCCGGGTGTGCGATCGCCCAGTCGTAGACGAGGGACGAGGCCTGGGCGCAGTGGGCGCTCACGGCCTCCATTCCGCCGAGCTCGTTGAGCCACGCGACCTGGCGCTGCGCCATGATGATGGTCGCCAGGGCCGGGGTGTTGAGCGTCTGGTCCTTGCGCGAGTTGTCGATCGCGGCGGATAGGGAGAGGAACTGGGGGATCCAGCGTCCGCCCGGGGCGGCCTCGATAGCGTGGGCGCGCTCGATGGCGGCGGGGGAGAGGATGGCCACCCACAGGCCGCCGTCCGAACCGATGGCCTTTTGCAGCGAGAAGTAGTAGGCGTCGACCTGGGTGAGGTCCACGGGCGCGGCACCCGCGATGGAGGTGGCATCCACGAGGGTCAGCGCGCCGGGCGCATCCACACGGTAGACGGGGGAGGTGACGCCCGTCGAGGTTTCGTTGTGCGGGTAGGCGTACGCGTCGACGCCCTCGGCGGCCGAGCGCGGTGCTAGCGTGACCAGGGAACCCGCCACGGCCTCGTCGATGAGGGGAGCGGCCAGGTGTGGTGCGCGCTCGGCTGAGGTGGCGAACTTCGCTCCGAAAGCGCCCCAGGAGCCGAAGGCCGCGCGCGAGGAGATGAGGCACGCGCAGGCCGCGTCCCAAAACGCGGAGGCGCCGCCGTTGCCCAGAACGACCTCGTAGCCGTCAGGAATGTTCAGGAGCGTGCGCAGACCCTCCTTGAGGGAGGCGACGACGCTGCGCACGGGGGCCGCGCGGTGTGAGGTACCCATGAGGAGGGGAGTGAAGAGGGCTTCGAGCTGGTCGATGCGCACCACGGAAGGGCCGCAGCCGAAGCGGCCGTCGGCGGGCAGGAGGACCGGGTCAATGTCGGGGAAAGCCACCATGTCCACAGCCTAACCCTGCGCGCGGATCTATTTCCATCATGCCCATTAATCGAATTAGGGTGAAAAAGCGCACGTCACGACGCGCACTTTTTCGCATGAGTGTGTCGATTCCATCCAAGAAAAGGAAGGTCACCCTATCCTGGTGTTCGTAGGTGCCCCTTGAAGGAGGACGACGTGGCAGACCTGATTGACACCACCGAGATGTATCTCAAGACCATTCTTGAGCTCGAGGAAGACGGGGTGACGCCCCTGCGCGCCCGCATTGTGGATCGCCTGGGACATTCCGGGCCGACGGTGTCGCAGACGGTCGCGCGCATGGAGCGCGATGGGCTGCTGCACGTGATGGGGGACCGGCGTCTGGAGCTGACCGAGGAGGGGCGCGCGCATGCGACCGAGGTGCTGCGCAAGCATCGCCTGGCCGAGCGCCTGCTGCTCGACGTCATCGGGCTGGAGTGGGCACAGGTCCACGACGAGGCCTGCCGATGGGAGCACGTGATGAGCGACGCTGTTGAGGCGCGCCTGGTGGAGCTGCTTCACGATCCCACGCTCGACCCCTACGGCAACCCCCTGCCGGGCGTGAGCGGTGCTGAGCGCCTGCACTCCGCGGAGCTGGCGGTGCGCTCGTTTGAGTCGGGCGCGCTGACCCTGGCGCGCATCGGCGAGCCCATCCAGGCTGCCCCTGAGTTGCTGGCCGCCTTCGATGAGCTGGGCCTGCGTCCGGGCGCGCGCGTGGGCTTGTCGGCGCACGGCGACGTCGTGCGCGTCTCCGCGCTCGACGAGGCCGGGGAGGTTCGCGGTTACCTGACCATCGCGATGCCACTGGCCGCTCACCTGTTCGTGCGCGGCGAGTAGGCGCGAGTGTGACGAGGCCGGGGCCCATTCGGGTCTCGGCCTTCGTTTTGCACGGAAACGAGCCTATCTCGGATTATGGAACAAGTGTGACGAGTTAGTGATAGGTCCAGTTTTCCCCGAAATCGCGGGGCTCAAATGTCACGAAACGATAACGGTGGGGTATTGAGGGGTGTTGACGTGTTACCGGAACGTGACATTGACCAGCTGTGCAGGCTATAGTGAGTACCGGTCATCAGACCAACCGCCCATCCGGCACCCGAAGTGAGACAACGGATGGCGTGGAAACAGCGTCTCACGCGGGGAACCCATTTCCGGCTCCTCGTAGCCTTGGGGTGAAGCTCGCACGCCGAGCCGGGCCTCCCGCCCGAACCCGACAGCTAACCTCGCAGGGAAACAGGGAGAAAACGAGTGAAGACTTCTAAGCCTGCTCCGCGTCACCGCCAGGCACGTCGCCCCATCGCCGCTGCTGTGGTCGAGGGGGTCACCCCTATGAACGCCGCTCGCCCGATCGCCTTCGCATCGGCCGCCGGTGTTGCGCTGACCGCTATTGCTGCCGGTGTTGCAAACGCCGCGCCGGCCACCCCCCAGTCCGAGCCGCAGAGCGCGGACCTGAACACCACGACCATTGCGGTCGATGATGTCACCACGGTTGAGGTTCCCGACATCGCGTGGACCGCCGAGGATGACGTCGTCGCGTCCGTCACCGCCGAGGCGCCCCCGGCCCCCGAGCCGGAGCCGGCCCCCGCCGCTGCGGCCCCCGCCGCCGCCAACGACAACTCCGAAGGCGCCGCCTCGCGCTCGGAGACCCGCGGCGAGGCCACCTCGACCGACACCTCCGCCCGCCAGGCCGCCGTGAACGCCGCTGGCTCCGACATCGTGTCCGTCGCCCTGGGCCTGACCGGCATCCCCTACGTCTACGGTGGCGAGAGCCTCGGTGGCCTCGACTGCTCCGGCCTGGTCAAGTACGCGTACGCGGCTGCCGGCATCAACCTGCCGCACTCCTCGTCCGCTCAGGCCGCTGGCGGCACCATCGTGTCCGACCCGCAGCCCGGCGACATCGTGTCCTACCCCGGTCACGTCGCCATCTACATCGGCAACGGCCAGATGGTTGAGGCGACGGTCCCCGGCCGCCTGTCTCAGATCTCGCCGGTGCGCGGTGGCGCCACCTACGTGCGCTACTGAGCAGCGTTAACTCTTGACAATCGCCGCAGCCCGAGGGCTGCGGCGATTGTCTTGTCTGCGGCCTCTTGGGCTTTCGCGCAGCGTCAAAATACGGCACAATATAAGTGACTGCCACCACGAGGAGGACATGATGAGTTCTACCGAAGTCATTCTGGTCGGTGTCGATGGCTCGAAGGAGAGCCTTGCCGCCGTCACATGGGCCGCTGATCGCGGCGCGCGCACCGGAGCGCGCATCCATTGCCTGTGCACCTACGCGCTGGCCTCCTACTCTGCCGCCGCCCTCGACGGCGGGTACGCCGTTCTCGACGACGAGGCCCTCAAGGCAGGTGCCGAACAGGTCGTCGAGGAAGCCAAGGCGCTGGCCCGTGAGCGCGGCGCCGCGCACGTGTCCGGCTCGACCGAGCCGGGCGACCCGGCGGGCGTCCTCATCGACTTCTCCGCCGAGGTCGACATGATCGTCGTCGGTTCGCGCGGTGGGGGAGGCTTCGCCGATCGTCTCCTTGGCACCGTCTCCTCGGCCCTGCCCGCGCACGCCAAGTGCCCCGTCGTCGTGGTTCCGCGCCACACCTCGGGCAAGAAGTTCACGCCCGTTGATCGCATCGTCGTGGGCATCGACGGCACGGACCAGCCCTCGTGCGCCCTCAAGCGCGCGATCGGCGAGGCCCGCGTGTGGAACGCTCGCGTGACCGCCGTCTCGGCCGTGCCGATCGCCGCTGGCCCCTCCGTCATGGCGTGGACCCCGACGGGCGTTGACCACTCGGCGCTGCTCGCCCAGGTCCGTGAAGGCATGGACGCCGCCATTGACGCTGTCTTGGACGGCGACGACATGCACGTCTCACGTCACGCTCTTGACGGCTCCGCGGCGTCGCTGCTCATCGAGTTCTCCACCGCCGTCGACCTGGTCGTCGTCGGCACGCGCGGGCGCGGCGGCCTGGCCGGGGTCCTCCTCGGATCGACCTCGCAGACCGTGCTCCACCACTCCACCGGCCCCGTCATGGTCGTGCCCTCTGCCCACCTGGGCGAGGGAGCGACCGCCGTCCACACGGAGTGGGAACGCCGCTGAGGTGCCACTGACGAGGCCGGGGCGTCCCTGCGAAGGGACCCCGGCCTCGTCTATGTGCGCAATGTCCCGCGCGAGGACGCGCCTCCCGGGGTGGATGAGGCGGCGACGGCGCGCCCACTTTGCTACAGTGGGCGCGGACAACTTGTCACGCCCTCGTAGCTCAGGGGATAGAGCACCGCTCTCCTAAAGCGGGTGTCGGACGTTCGAATCGTCTCGGGGGCACTGTTGAGGGGTTTTCATGCGCAATGCCGTCGGGTACATCGTGACCATTGTGGCCGCCCTCTGCTGGGGCGCCTCCGGTGTATCCGCCGACTATCTGATGACCGGCCACGGCATTGAGCTCACCCTCATTAGCTTCTGTCGCATGTTCACTGCCGGTGTGCTCACCATCGCCTCCGCCCTGGCTCGCTCGCGTGGGATCACCCCCGCCCATCGTGAGCTCGTCACGAGCGCGCGCAACTGGCGCTCGTTGTTCGTCTACGCCATATTCGGACTGGCAGCCTGCCAGCTCAGCTACATGGGCGTGATCCGCGCATCCAACGCCGGTACCGGCACCGTCCTCGAATACCTCGGCCTCATTCTCATCGTCGTCTGGGTGTGCCTGAGCCACCGCCGCTGGCCGCGCGCCGCCGAGGTTGTCGCCATCGTCCTGGCCCTGTCCGGCACTTTTCTGCTCTCCACGCATGGGTCACTGGATACCCTCACTCTCACGCCCGTCACGCTCGCCTGGGGAGCCGTCGCCGCCCTCACGCTCGCGACCTACACGCTCCTACCGGCGCGCCTCATCGCAGCCTACGGCGCCGAGCTCGTCGTCGGCTACGGCCTGATCATCGCCGGAGCCGGGGTGGGCCTCGGCGGGCGCGTGTGGCGCTACTCGATCACCTGGACGCCCGACGTTGTACTCGCCATGACAATCACGGTCGTGCTGGGCACCGCTGTCGCCTTCACCGCCTACCTGTGGGGCGTGGACCGCATCGGACCCGTGCGCGCGTCGCTCGTGGGATGCGTCGAACCCATCGCTGCCACCGGCTTTTCCGCCCTCATCATGGGAAGCTCCTACACGGGTGCCGACATCGTCGGCATGGCCCTCATCATCGGAGCTGTTGTGACCATTTCCCTGGTCGACCTCATCCGGGCGCGCCGCGTCACACAATAAGGGGCTACTGCCGTAGGGTGGAAACGTGGTTCCTAGTATCTTTTCGCGCCGTTCCGCTCCAGAGCCCGAGGTCACCGAGGCCTCGTCCACGTCGACGCACCCGACCACCCTTGTCGGTCAGGCGCGCACCGCGTGGCGCACACGACTCGAGGAGACCATCGCCGCCGACAGCAAGAACCTGCCGACGCTGTCGCTGACCGAGGCCCACCCCGGCGGCCTGGCACAGCTCTTCACCGAACACCCGGTGCGCCTCAGCCTGCTCATTCGCGAACCCATCGCCCTAGGACGCGCGCTCGGCCGGGCCCGCGCGATCATCGCCCGCTCCGAGGAGCGCTCCGCCGCGCACGGCACCGGGCCCATCCACCTGGCCATTGGAACCGCGTCGTGGCGACACGGGACCGAGATCATCACCGCCCCCGCCCTCCTGCGCCCCGTGCGCCTCGTGCGGCGCGACGACGACGTGCTCATCGCCGTCGGACACGGCGCGCTGCTGGCCCCCGAGCTCGAAAACGCCCTGCGCGGCGCCGGCGTCGACATCGACGGGCGCGACATTCTCGCCCAGGCAACCGGACACCACGGATTCTCCTCCTCCCAGGCCATGAGCGCCCTGCGCCAGGCCTGCGGCGTCCTGGCGCGTTTCGAACTGCGCGACGAGCTGGTCGTCGGCCTCTTCAGCCACCCCGCGGGCCCCCTGTCCGCCAGCCTCGACTCCGACATCGAGGCCCTGGCTGACTCCACGGTCATCCGCGCGCTCGCCGGGGATCAGGACGCGCTGCGCGACCTGACAGGCGATCCCCTGACGCGCAACCCCGGCGACCGTGACCCCTGGGCCGAGAAGGGCGTCGGCGACCTGATCCCCGTCCAGCAGGATGCCGTCGAAGCCGCCTCCGAGGGGCGCTCCGTCCTCATCGACGTTCCCGCCCACAGCGACGACGCCTCCATCGTGGCCGCGATCCTCGCGGACGCCGCCGCGACCGGGCGTTCCGTCCTGCATGTGTCCACCGCGCCCTCGCGCTCGATCGCCGCCTACTCGCGCCTGGCGGACCTGGGCCTGTCCGACGTCGTCGCCAACATTGACGGATACTCCGACGCGAGGCGCTCCCTGGCCGCTCGCGTCAAGGAAGCGATCGACGACATGGCGCCCGTCGTCGACCAGGAGGCCGTCGACGCGATGCGTCAGAGGCTGCGCCATGTGCGCTCTTCCCTGGACTCCTACGCCCGCGCCCTGCATGAGCCCTACGGCCGCTTCGGCGTGTGCGCGGCCGACGCGCTGCGTGCCCTGACAGACCTCACCAGCGGTGACGACGCGCCAACGACGCGCGTGCGCCTGTCTGAGCAGGCCCTCTTCGACATCGCCACGGACCAGGGCGAGAGCGCCCGTGCTCTCCTGCGCGAAGCCCTCGACTCCGGCCGCCTGAGCGCAGGCGCATCCTCCGCCTGGTCCTCGGCGATCCTGACCTCAGACGAGCAGGCCTCCGACGCTCTCGTGCGCGTCAACCGGCTGGCTCAGGCCCTGCCTGAGCTGCGCGTCCACATCTCCGCCGTCGCTGGCGAGGCCGGGATCAAGCCCGCCGCGACGCTGGCCCAGTGGGACCGCCAGCTCGCCATGTTCGACGGCATCGCCGACGTCCTCGACGTCTTCAAGCCCCGCGTCTTCGAGCGCAGCGCCGCCGACATGGTCATCGCGACCGCCCCCAAGCAGTGGCGCAAGGACCACGACATTACCATGAGCCGCGCCGAGCGTACGCGCCTGGTCAAGCAGGCCCAGGACCTCGTGCGCCCCGGCGTGCATGTGCCCGACCTGCACCGCGCCCTCATCCGCGTTCAGGAGCGCCGCGACGCCTGGTGCGCCGTGTGCGGCGACGACTCCTGGCCGATCCTGCCCGCCAAGATCGGAGAAATCTCGGCCCTGACCGACGCCGTGCGCGACGACCTCGACGCCATCGCCCCCGTGTTCGTGGCCGAGGAACCCGACCTGGTCGCCACCCACCTGCAGCGCCTGTCGGCCCTCATCGAGAAGTGGGCGGGCGACACCTCCGCCGCCCGCGACATCCCCGCGCGCCTCGAGATGCGCTCGCGCCTGGCCGTCCACGGCCTCGACAAGCTGGCCCAGGACCTGGCCGACCGCGCCGTGGCCGACAACCAGATCGACACCGAGCTCGACCTGGCCTGGTGGGCCTCCCTGCTGCGCGCCATGCTCGCGGCCCAGCCCGCGCTAGGCGGCATCGACCCCGCCTCCCTCGAGGAACTGACCCGCGAAGGACGCGACCTCGACGAGGCCCAGGTGGCCTCGCTCATCCCACAGGCCATCACGGGCGTGCGCCGCATTCGCACGAACGCCCTGGCCGCGCGCCCCAGCCAGTACGAGGAGCTGCGCGAACTCCTCGAGGATGGGGCGGCCCCCTCCGACCTCGAGCTACTTATCGCCTACCCGCTCGTACGCCACCTGCTGCCCGTCCTCATGACGGTCCCCGCGATGGTGCCGATGCTGGCGCCCACCGGTCGCACCCTCGACATGGTCGTACTGGACGGCGCCGACGGGCTGCCCCTGGCGGAGCTGGCCCCCATCATCGCGCGCGGCCACCAGCTGGTCGTCATCGACGACCTCGCGGTCGCCTCCGAGCACGGCGCGACACGCACCCTGGCCTCCGTCCTGCCGACCCTGCGCGTCGAGCCCGGCCCGCGCCGCCTCAACGACCAGGTCGCGCTGCTGCTCGCTCGCTACGGCTACGAGCACGCGGGCATCCCCGTGCCGTGGACGGCCGCCAACGCGCCCGTGTCCGCCCGCTGGGTCGAGGCCACCGGCATGCCCGCCCCCGGTGCCCACGCCATCGAATCGACCACAGCCGAAGTGCGCGCCGTCGTCGACGCCGTCATCGAGCACGCCGTGGAATCCCCGGAGCGCTCCCTGGCCGTCGTCGCCATGTCCGACCGTCACGCGCGGCGCATCAAGGAAGCGCTGCACGCCGTGCGCTCCGACGAGCCCGGCCTGGCCTCGTTCTTCGACCCCGCTACCCCCGAACCCTTCGTCGTTGTCGGCCCCACCGAGGCTCTCGGACTCACGCGCGAATCCCTGATCCTTTCCGTCGGCTTCGCGAAGACCCCCCACGGACGCGTCATCCACGACTTCGGCATCCTGTCCACCGAGGAGGGAGCCGACGCCCTGGCCGAGGTGCTGCGCGTCGTGCGCGGCGACCTCACGCTCGTGTCCTCGCTGCACAGCGAAGACATCGACCGCGACCGACTGCACCACGCAGGCTCGCGGATGCTCATGGACCTCCTCGAAATCGCCGAAGGGCACGCGGGCGAAGGCATGGACGCCTGGCCGGTCCTGGCCGGGGAACCCGACCGCCTGCTCGTCGACCTCGCCGACCACCTGTACTCCCGAGGCCTCGAGGTCGTCGCCAACGTCGGCATCCCCGGCGGCATGCGCGTCCCCTTGGCCATCGGACACCCGGCCTCACCCGGACGCCTTCTCCTCGCGGTCCTCACCGACGACGAGGAATACCTGGCCGAACCCAGCCAGCGCGTGCGCGACCGCGCCCGTCCCCGCTGGCTCGAAGCCCAGGGCTGGCACGTCTACACCGCCCTGTCCATGGCCTTGTTCATCGACCCGGAAAAGGAATGCTCCGCGATCGTCGACGCAGTCTTGGACGCCCTCGACGAGCTGCAGGTTCACGCCGACGTCCCTGCCGTCGCCGTACCCGAGCGCGTGAGCGACGACGACGCGGACGAGGCCCCTGCTGAAGCTCCGACCACCTCCGACGAGGCTGACGACAGCACCGAATCTGAGGAACGTACCGACCCGGTCGATCCCGAGGAGCGCGCCGATTCCGAGGACCACGCCCCGGCCTCGGCGAACGATCCTGACGAGGCCCCCGCCGCCGCCAAGCCGCGCCCGCCCATGTTGGACGACGGCCTCGACGAGGAATCCAAGCGCCGCAAGAAGGCCGACGAGGACACCACCGGCATGCTCCTGGAGATCAAGCGCAAGGAACGCGCCTCCGAGGAGCACCGTGGGCCCCGACCCGCGATCGCCAAGGGCCTGCCCCTGGCTGCCTACTCCGACGACCAGCTCGACGAGATGGCCACCTGGGTGCGTTCCGACGGCGTGGAGCGCACCGACCTGGAGACCGCTGAAGAGCTGCGCGTGGCCCTGGGCATCACGCGCCGCGGCTTCCAGTCCGATGCTGTCCTGGGCAACGTCGTGCGCCGTACCAAGCTCGCGTCCAACGCCGCCGACGCGGCTGATGCGGACGACGACGAGGGCTACGGCGATGAGTGAGCCCGCTCCGCGCAAGCGCCGCCGCGTCGCGCGCTTCGTGTCCGACGTGGACCGCCGTCTCATCGCCGAGGGCCTGCCGCCCTCCTGGGAAGATCGCGTACGGCCCGAGGACACGCGCCCCGGCTCCATGGCCGACGCCCCCGACCGGGGCGACGGAGCCAACGACGCGCGCCTGCTCGACAACGTGCCCCCGCACGCCCAGGCGCGAGCGTAGGGACGTCCGTGCCGCGAGCCGCTGGCGTCGATCCGATGAATATGCTCCGGTTATGCGGCCCGTGGCGTGTAGGGCCCTGCGAGGTGTAGGACCCTGACATGGTTCCCCAACAATGTCGCACGTAATTCCCCCCGAACTATTTCAAATTTTGAAGTCGCATCGTTGGAATCATGCGGTTTGTTGGGGTGCTCAGAAAAGTAAGGGTACCCAAATTACGTGCGAGATTTGTGGGGCGCGTGCGCGATCGGGCACTTCAATGGGGTGAGAGAGCCAGCCGGACACTAGGCCGGTGCTCTCGTGGGGTTTTAATACAAAAGCGGCGGGGCCGATGTGTATCGGCCCCGCCGCTATCCCCAGAGGGGGCAAGGATCAGGCGCGGTCGCCCCTGGCGAGAGCGTCGCGGATCTCGGTGAGGAGCTTGACCTCGTCGGAGACCTCCTTGGGGGCCGCATCCTGGGCCTTCTTCATGCGCTTGGCCAGCGCGTTCATCGGCAGAACGAGGAAGAAGTACAGGGCGAAGGAGATGAGCAGGAAGTTAATGACGGCAGTCAGCAGGGCACCGAACTTCAGCGAGGAGCCGTTGAAAGAGAAGATGAGAAGTTCGGAGAAGTCCGGCTTGCCGAAGATCATGCCGATCAGCGGGTTGATGACATTGGTGACGAGGGAGTCGACGATGTCCTTGAAGGCGCCACCGATGATGACACCGACGGCCAGCTCGATGACGTTGCCGCGAGTGATGAATTCCTTGAAGCCCTTAAGCATGGGATCTCCTGTCGTGAAGGGTGTCGGCTTTGCCGACAAGACTGGATCGCCGAGAGGATCGGCGCGGCGGGCCGGAGCCGCCGGGGCCTGACGCCACGCGGGCGCGCTGTTACCACGGAGAACATTAGGGGGACTTTGGTCTGAAAGATAGTATTTAGGGAGTAATGTTCGTCGCACTTTCTGTAATTTGGTCAAAGATTGCTGAAATTGAGCCGAAAAGTAATCTCTGAGAGCTGCGTGACAAACGAGTGTCAAGTACGTCGCCGGTCGTTGTACGGGGCTTTCTTAGCGGTCCTGGACCCATATCGTGCGCGTGGGCGTCATGATCGCGTCGATCGGCACGTCGTGGCCCTCACGGGGGATCGTTCCCGGCGCGAGCACCTCGTCGTCAAAGACGACGGCGACCACCGGCGTCGAAGGCGTGCGGTGGGGGAGCGTGCGGTCGTACCACCCTCCGCCCTGGCCCATGCGTGTCCCGTCCGGGCTTGCCGCCAGCGCCGGGACAAGAATCAGATCCGCTTTCTTGAGCGTATCCGCGCCGAGCGCAGGACCGGGCGGCTGAGCGGGAGGTCGCCCCGGCATCACCAACGCCTGCCCAGCTTCCCACAAGCCCCAGCGCGGTCCCGGCAGGGCTGCCCCGGCCTCGTCGACGAGGATTGGAAGAAGCGCGCGAGGGAACAGGTCCAGCGTGAGGGAGAGATCTGGCTCTAGGGGCGTGGGCGCGAACAGCGCGGGCAGGGTAACTCCGCCCATTGACGAGGCCAGGGCGCGTACCTGGGAGGCGATTCCTGCCGCCTCGGCGCGGTGGTGTACAAAGGTGTGCGCTTGGTTAGTTTTGGAGGGGGGTGTGATGGTGTCGGTCGCGGCGGCAGCGCGGCGAGCCCTGCGGCGAGCACGAATCGCCGCGCGGAGAGTTGTTTTTGTGGCCATCGTCTCCCTTTCGGGCGGTTTCTTCGCTACCCTTGCAGTATGTCAGATAAAAATCAGCCCGTCGTGCACGCTGTCGTTCCCTCGGCCGGTCGCGGAACACGCTTCCTGCCCATCACGAAGTCGGTCCCCAAGGAGATGCTCCCCGTCGTCGACCGCCCCTCGATCGAGTACATCGTTCGCGAGGCTACCGACGCTGGCATTGAGGATGTCCTGTTTGTCACCCGCGCGGGTAAGCAGGCCATCGAAGACTACTTCGATGCTGAACCCGGCCTCGAGGCCGACCTCGAGAAAGCCGGCAAGGAAAAGGCCCTCGAGTACGTCAACGAGTACAAGAAGTACGCGCGCGTCCATTCGGTGCGCCAGGGCCACCCCCTGGGCCTGGGCCACGCGATCCTGCAGGCCAAGTCCCACGTGGGCGACGCCCCCTTCGCGGTCCTGCTGCCGGACGACCTTATGGAGCCCGGCTCGCAGCTGCTGCGCAAGATGATCCAGGTCCGCGAGGCGCTCGGCGGTAGTGTTGTCGCCCTGCTGAAGGTCACCCCCGAGCAGGCCACGGCCTACGCCTCCACCGCGGTTGAGGTGCTGCCCGTGCCCGAGGGCGTCGACCTCGAGGAAGGCCAGCTCATGCGCATCACGGACGTCACCGAGAAGCCCCCGCTCGAGGAAGTCAAGTCCGAGTACGCGGTCGTCGGCCGCTACCTGCTGGACCCGGCCGTGTTCACGGCCCTCGAAAACATCGAGCCCGGTGCCGGCGGTGAGTATCAGCTCACAGATGGGTACGCGCGCATGATTGACCTCCCCGAAGAACAGGGTGGAGGGCTGTACGGTGTAGTCATCGACGAGCGACGCTTCGATACCGGGGACAAACTCGGCTACCTCGAAGCTAACGTCACGCTCGCCCTTGAGGACCCGGCGCTTGGAGGGGAACTCAGGGAGTTCCTGCGCTCCAAGCTCGAGGACTGAGAACCATGCGAAGCGTTGCCGACTTCTACCAGGACTGCCAGGCCGTCGCTCACGCGGTGCCCCCGCTCGACGTCAAGCTCGCCGACGCGGTGAGCTGCGTGCTCGCGGAGGACGTGCAGGCCCCCTTCAACCTCCCGGTCGCTGACCTTTCCGCGTGTGACGGGTACGCCGTGCGCGTGCGCGACTGTGAGGGAGCCACCCTGGAGACGCCGGTGACGCTTCCCGTCACCGAGGAGATCCGCGCCGGGGCCGTCGATCCCGCCGCCCTCGTGCCCGGCACCGCGATCCGTATCGCGTCGGGCGCGCCCATGCCCTCGGGCGCCGAGGCCGTGGTCTCCCTCGAGTTCACCGACCACGGAGTCGCTCAGGTCGCCCTGCGCACCGCCCCCGCCAGCGGAGAGAACATCCGCCGCCGCGCCGAGGACGTTGCGCAGGGCGAGACCGTGCTGCGCGCCGGTACGCGTATCGGCGCGCGACAAATGGCGCTCCTGGCCGGCGTGGGCCGTGACCACGTGCTCGTTCACCCGCGACCGCGCGTCGTCATCATCTCCATTGGCGACGAGATCGTCGAACCCGGCGGCGAGGCTCGCCCCGGCACCGTCTTCGACGCCAACGGTCACGCCCTGGCCACGGCCGTTGCTGACGCCGGCGCTGAAACCTTCCGCGTCGCCGCCGTCCCCGACGAGCGAGGCCGCCTGCGCGACACGATCGAGGACCAGCTAGTGCGCGCCGACCTCGTCCTGACGACCGGCGGCATCTCGTACGGCAGCGGCGACACCGTCCGCGAGGTCCTCGGCGCCCTCGGTACCGTCCGCTTCGATAGCGTCGCCGCCTGGCCCGGCCACATCATGGGCGTGGGTACCGTCGGTGGCGACGATGAGCGCCCCGGCACCCCCATCGTGTGTCTGCCCGGTGACCCGGTGTCCGCGCAGGTCTGCTTCGAGGTCTTCGTCCGCCCCGCGCTGCGCCACATGCAGGGGTGGACCACCGTCAACCGTCCGGTTGTGCGAGCCGTCATTGACCGCTCCTGGTACTCCCCGCGCGGTCGCCGCGAGTTTGTGCGCGTTCGCCTCACGGGTTCCCCGCGCGCCGGCTACAACGCCTCCGTCATGGGGACCCCGGCCTCGTTGCTGCTCTCCGCGCTCGCGGACTCCAACGCGCTGGCCGTCGTCCCCGAGGACGTGACGAACGTGCGCGTGGGGGATACCTTGCAGTGCCTGGTCCTCGAATGAGGTGTCTGCTGCGGCGCTCCACGTGCGTGTGGGGGCGCGATATCGAGATGCTCACGCTGCGCGTGACGGATCCTGTGGGGCGTGGGTTTTTGCGCCCCGACCCTGCGGGTGGCCCGAATCCGCGGGAGCTGGTCATCCGCCCCGTGCGCGGCCAGGAGCACCGCGACCTTGATGCTGTGCGCCGCGCTGACGGGCACTGGCTGCGCCCGTGGGAGGCGACACTGCCCCCGGACACGCTCGAACACATCCCGACGTTCTCGCAGTACATGCGTCGCGCCGATCGCGACCATCGCGAGGGCACCGGCCTGATCTTCGGCGTCCAGATCGACGGGCGCTTTGTCGGCCAGTTCTCCATCTCCAACGTGCACTGGGGTGCGATGTCGACGGGCATGCTCGGCTACTGGATCGTTTCGGAATGGTCGGGTCGAGGCCTGGGATCCCTGGTCGCGGCGCTCGTCCTCGACCTCGTCGTCGGCGAGCTCGGCCTGCACCGCGTCGAGGTGTGTGTGCGACCCGAGAACGAGCGGTCGTTGGGCGTGTGCCGAGGCCTCGGCCTCGTGGAGGAGGGGCTGCGTCCGCGTTTCATGCACATTGGTGGGCAGTGGGCGGACCATATTGCGTTCTTTATTGATACTGAGTCCCTGCCCGAGGGTGGACTCGTGCAGCGTCGGTGGGGGCGATCCGCGATCGACTGAGTCAGCCGGTTGTCGCGGCTGTCAGACGATGCATGTGGGGCATATGTTACAGGTGTGACACCTGTGGTTACTTCTCTTTTTACCGAAAGGTTTGAGAGCCCGACACGCGCCCATCGCACAACGCGCAGCGCCACAAACGCCCGTACTTTGTGAGGGTGGAGATTGGTGGACTCGTCATTGCAGCGATATTCGTCGCGCTCATCGCGACGGTACCGTCGCTCGTTGCACGCAGGACAGCAATCGTTCAGTCTCGAGAAAT
>ERZ1699253.20-NODE-20-length-30415-cov-4.205692_pt1 | contig 30415 bp, 28 predicted proteins | sample MGYA00581517_ERZ1699253 | MGnify/ENA primary metagenome ERZ1699253 (study PRJEB42319, sample SAMD00040304) | human oral metagenome | material: saliva | host: Homo sapiens | study: EMG produced TPA metagenomics assembly of PRJDB4115 data set (Metgenomic analysis of... | reverse complement strand
TTCCACCGTTTCCCTGCATCAGCCTTGTTCAAAGCCAAACCCAAATGGGTGAGGGCGGCAGAACTGGTTGAAACCACGCGCCTTTACGCGCGCGACGTCGCCGTTATCCAGCCCGAATGGATCGAGCAGGAAGCGCCGCACCTCGTCCGCTACCATTATTTCGAGCCGCACTGGGAACAAAAACGCGGCGAAGTCGTCGCCAGCGAACGCGTGACGCTTTACGGTCTGACCGTATTGCCGCGTCGCCCCGTGTCTTATGGCAAAGTTGCGCCCGAAGAAGCGCGCGAAATCTTTATCCGCGGCGCATTGGTGGCGCAGGAAAGCAATCTTCAGACGGCCTTTTTTGTCCACAATAAAAAGCTGATTAAAGAAATTACCGAACTCGAACACAAATCGCGCAAGCAAGACGTATTGGTCGATGACGAAGCCCTGTTTGCGTTTTATAACGAACGCCTGCCCGAGCTGGTGTGGAAAGACGCGAAAGGCGGCGTTTGGGGAAGCGAAGAATCCGTACGGCTTATTGAATCCGACAAAGCCGAAAGGTCGTCTGAAAATGAGCGCAACGAGTTTCGTAAAAACAAGCGTAATGGGTCTCGCCAAAATGAAAATCACGGCAACACCGTAGGTTGGGTTGAAAACCTAACATCAGCCGCAACTGCAAAAACTGTTGGGTTTGACAACCCAACCTACGCTACTCAGCAAACTACCCCCTCCCTCGTGGGGGAGGGTCGGGGAGAGGGCAAAACAGTTGCCGCTCAAACTAACTTTTCTGCAACTTCAGCAAGCCCTCTCCCTAACCCTCTCCCACAGGAGAGGGGACAGAGTGCCGCAGCTTCAACAATTCCAGACGACCCCAAACTCAAAAAGCAACCTGCATCTCAAAAAGGCCGTCTGAAACCTTTGCCCCTTGCCGATATCCGCACCTTTGAAGCCTGGCTCAAAACTGCCGAGCGCGACAACCCGCGCCTGCTATTCCTCAGCCGCGACGATTTGATGCAACACGCCGCCGCGCACATTACCGAAGAGCAGTTCCCCAAATTCTGGCAAACCGCAGACGGCAAGTTCAAACTTTCCTACCGCTTCGAGCCGCACCATCCGCTCGACGGCGTGACCATGACCGTGCCGCTGACCGTCCTCAACCGCCTGCACGCGCCGTCGCTCGAATGGCTGGTGCCCGGTATGTTGCGCGAAAAAATCCAGCTGCTGATTAAAGCTCTGCCGAAGCAAATCCGCCGCATTTGCGTGCCCGTCCCCGATTTCATCACCAAATTCCTCGAAAGCAATCCCGACCGCCAAGCGGCCATCATTCCCCAGTTGGCACACTTTATCGCCAAAAGTGCCGGCGATATGCGGATTCTCGAGCAAATCGACCAAGACGCATGGGCGGCGCAAGAGTTGCCCGAACACTGCTATCTGAACCTGCGCATTATCGACGACGGCGGACAAGAGCTTGCCGGCGGCCGCAAACTGCACGAATTGCAACAACAGCTCGGCCAAGCCGCCGCCGTTACCTTCCGCGACAACACCCAAGAATTTGAGCGCGACAACGTGACCACATGGGACATCGGCACCCTGCCCGAATCCATCAAATTCGCACGCGGCAAACAACAGCTTACCGGCTATCTCGGCCTGCAAAAAGAAAAAGACGGCCGCATCGCCCTGCGCCTGTTTGACACCACCGAAGCCGCCGAGCAGGCCCACCGTCAAGGCGTAATCGAACTCATGAAACTACAACTAAAAGAACAAGTTAAAGACCTAAACAAAGGCATCCAAGGCTTTACCCAAGCCGCCATGCTGCTCAAACACATCAATGCCGACACCCTGCGCGACGACCTCACCCAAGCCGTCTGCGACCGCGCCTTTATCGGCGAAGACGAGCTGCCGCGCAACGAAAAAGCCTTTAAAGAGCAAATCAAACGCGCCCGCAGCCGCCTGCCCGCCGTCAAAGAAGCCCTCAGCCGCTACCTGCAGGAAACCGCCGCCGCCTACGCCGAACTGAACGGCAAACTCGGCAAACACCCATTGACCCACCTTCTAAGACTACGCCTGCAAACCCTGCTTGCCCCCGGCTTCGCCAGCCATACCCCATGGGCACAATGGCCGCGCCTCCCCATCTACCTCAAAGCCATGACCCTGCGCCTCGAAAAATACAGCAGCAACCCATCACGCGACGCAGCCCGCGAAGCCGATATACAAGAGCTGGAACAAATGTGGCAGGAAAAAACAGACAGCCTGATCAAGCAAGGCCTCCCCATTTCAGACGGCCTTGCAGGGTTTAAATGGATGATTGAAGAATTGAGAGTGTCGCTGTTCGCGCAGGAATTGAAGACACCGTATCCGGTGTCGGTGAAGCGGTTGGTGAAGGAGTGGGATATACTGAACAAAATGTGATTTGGGGCTACAAGTTTAAAATGTTCCATTCAGAAGATATTATAAAACGGCATATATGTGATCAGCTAACAAACTCTAATGTAGAAGGTTTTTTTGTTGGGTTTGATTATGACACAGAAAATCCATTGATAAAATCATACAGGTGGGAACCATTGGTTGATATCATTTTTGATGCTTTATGTGATTTTGCATTTGGATTGCATGAAGGCAACCATACAAAACCCCAAGAGATAAGACGTAAACTCCGTGAGGCAGCTAAATCATTATATAAGATAAAGGCATTTAAGGACGTCGCTGAATTATATCAATCAGGAAATGAGAGCAAACTTGATGAGTTAGAGATTGAAGAGAAATATTTAAAACGAGGAGAATTTGGTGAATTAATTCTACACCTAATTTTAAGAGATAACTTCAATACCATTCCTTTAATCTCTAAAATTTGGTTTAAAGATTCATATGGTCACGCAGTACATGGTTTCGATTGTATACATATAGAGCCAGAAAGTAAGTCATTATGGCTAGGAGAATCAAAGTTATATAGCGATCCTAAACAAGGTGTCAGGGCTCTACTACAAGATCTAGATGATCATTTTAACAGTAATTTTTTAAATGATGAATTTAGTCTTATCACGAAGAGACTACATGATATTCATCATATTGACCATATCAATACAGTAGATAGGGATTACTGGGTAAGGCAGCTATCATCAGGAAAATCGCTAAAAGATAAAATAAATTTTATAAAAATACCTTTATTTTGTACATACTCAAGTAATTTATTCACCAAATTTGATGATGAAAATAATCCTGCTTTCTTAAAAGAATATATAGAGAGTTTGATACTTCTTAAACAGTACTTTGATAAACATTATAATCATCCTTTGAAGGATGTATTAAATATAGTTCTAATCTTATTCCCAGTTCCTGACAAAATAGAACTAGTGAAAAAACTACATAATAAATTAGATTTATTACAACAAATATAATTTAAGGATATAAAATGAGAAAACTGACTACGGATTTAATTGAAAAAATTAAAAGTTCAGAAATCTTTAATTTTGATGAAACATTTAATATATATAATATATGTAGCAAGACTATTTTTGAAAATGAAGATGAAGGCAGGGCTATTTTAATATATATTTTGGATAATAGAAAAAAATTTGATACATCTTTGGATGATATGTTATCAGATATTATTGAATCAGTCGGATTTTATCCATACTTAGAAAAAGAAGGATTACACGCCACATCTACAGCCGCTGAAATCCGTAAAAATATGAATGAATCATCTGGGGTAGATAAAAAATATTATCATGATGCTCAGAAGAAAATTATTGATTTAATTTTTCAAGGAAACAATATCGTAGTAAGTGCGCCAACAAGTTTCGGAAAAAGTTTGCTTATAGAAGATATCGTAGCATCAAACCGATATAAAAATTTACTAATTATACAACCAACATTAGCATTGCTTGATGAAACAAGAAAGAATTTATCAAAATATAAAGATATATATAAGTTAATTATAAAGACATCTCAAGAACCAAGCGATACAAACAATATTTTTCTATTTACAGCAGAACGTGCTATTGAATATCCATATTTTACATCAATAGATTTTCTAGTAATAGATGAATTTTATAAATTGAGTGCAAAACGTGATGATGGTAGGTCTGCATCTATAAATAATGCTTTCTTGAAAGCCATATATTCTTATAATTGCCAATTTTATTTATTAGGTCCTAATATTGAAGGCATATCGGAAGGATTCGCTAGTAAATATAATGCTAGTTTTATTAAACTAACGGATAGCTTGGTTTTATGTGAAGAACACGACATTTATAAGGAATATAAGAGAAAAGATTTTAATACAATAGAAAAAAAAGAAAATATACTTTTTGAATTACTAGCAAAAAAGTTAAAAAATAAAAATAGCTTAGTTTACTGCTCCTCTCCTAGAAAAGCAAAAAAATTAGCTTTAAAATACATGGATTATATAAGAAAAAATGATGGTTACACAAAAGAAAACAATGATATTTCTATTATAGAATGGATTAAAAAACATGTTTCAGAGGAATGGAGCTTTACAAACCTCATTAAATTCGGAATAGGCGTTCATGATGGAACACTGCCTAGGCATATATCGTCCACCATGATAGATTTATTTAACTCTGGAAAAATAAATACAATATTTTGTACCACAACAATTATTGAAGGAGTAAATACTAATACAGAAAATATAATTTACTTTAATAAGAAAAAAGGAACAAATGATATTGATTTTTTTGATTATAGTAATATGAGAGGGAGAGCTGGCAGACTGATGTCCCATTATATTGGAAAGATTTTTAATTTTGAAGAACCGCCAGCTGCTGAAAAAGTAGTGGTAGATATCCCTTTCTTTGAGCAAAATCCTATTCAGGATGAAGTATTGATTAATTTAAGAGAATCAGACATAAAAGATCTGAATAACCCAAGCATTAAGCTTATTAATGAATTATCTACCAAAGAAAAAGAGTTGTTAGCAAGAAATAATATTAATATCAAAGGACAAATTAACCTATTAAAAGAATTAAAAAAAATATTTCTAAAGAATAAATATTCATTACTGATATGGGATAAATATCCTAGTTATGATCAACTTAGTTTTTGCTTAAACTTATGCCTTGATTTTTTACGGGATGATAAGTACGATCATCTAGAAGTTTCTAGTAAGCAGTTTATATATTTTACGCATTTCTATGGAATGCAGAAAGATTTATATCCATTAATAATAAACACTGTTGATTATCTAAAAAGGGAAAAGGGGAATAAATTTCCGACTGATCAAGAGAAATGGGATGAAGCCATTCAGAGAATTTTTAAATTTTTTAGAAGTTTTTTGCAATTTAAAATACCAAAATGGTTGAAGGTTTTACATTCCTTACAAGAATTCGTGGCAAAGGAGATGGGTATAACTCCAGGAAATTACTTATTCTACGCTACCTCTTTAGAAAATGATTTTCTACCTCAAAACTTATCTATTTTGATTGATTATGGAATCCCTTCTACAGCTATTCGAAAAATTTCAACTGTTGTGCCAAATGAACTTACTCAAGATGAAGCTTTAAATTTCATTAGGTCTAATAAAATTTTCCTAGATTCAAAAGTAGACTTATTGAAATATGAAAGAGATAAGTTTCTACAAAATTTATAAAAATCACATATTATGATTTTCTCTCTCAAGTTACAGCCCACATTTAATTATATGCATTTTTTTTAATATTTCTCCAACCAAACCAAAGGCCGTCTGAAAGTATTTCCCAACTTTCAGACGGCCTTTTTATATTTATATCCCTATTTATTTTTCCAACCGTGCAATCAGTTCATCGGCCAAGTCCAAATAAGCCTGTGTGCCTTTGGCGTGGGCGTCGTAGGCGAGGGCGGGGAGGCCGTGGCTGGGGGCTTCGGCGAGGCGGATGTTGCGGGGGATGACGGTGTCGAAGAGCAGGTTGCCGAAGTGTTGTTTGAGCTGTTCGCTGACTTCGACGACGAGGCGGCTGCGGCTGTCGTACATGGTGCGGACGATGCCGGTTACATCGAGGTCGGGGTTGATGGCTTGGCGGATTTTGCGGACGGTGGCCACTAAGTCGGAAATGCCTTCGAGGGCGTAGTATTCGCAAAGCATGGGGACGATGACGCCGTTGGCGGCGACTAAGCCGTTGAGGGTGAGCAGGGTCAGGGACGGGGGGCAGTCGATGAGGACGTAGTCGTAGTCGTCGGCAACGAGCTGCAGGGCGTTTTTGAGGCGGATTTCGCGTGCGATTTCTTGGACAAGTTCGACTTCTGCGCCGGCCAGTGTGCGGTTGGCGCCCAATACGTCGTAGCCGCCTTCTTTGCTGCGGACGACGGCGTTGGGGATGTCGGTTTCGCCGAGGACGACTTGATAAACGCCGTTTTCGATGGTGGCTTTGTTGATGCCGCTGCCTGTGGTGGCGTTGCCTTGGGGGTCGAGGTCGACGACGAGGACGCGGCGGCCTTTGGAGGCTAGGGAGGCGGCGAGGTTGACGGTGGTGGTGGTTTTGCCGACTCCGCCTTTTTGGTTGGCGACGGCGAGGATTTGTGCGCTCATGTGCTTTGCTGTCGTGTTAAGTGTGGATGGCTGGATTGTACCGTTATTCGGTATGCTTGGGTTGTTTTCAGACGGCCTTTTTGCGGATGATGGCGATATGGCGTTCGGCATTGAGTTGGGGGACGTGCAATGCTTCGACTTTTTCTACGGCGACGCTTTCGGGCAGTTTGTCGATTTCTTCTTGCGGATATACGCCTTTCATGGCCGCCCAGTAACCGCCGTCTTTGAGGAGGTGCTCGGTCCAGTTGACGAAGTCGGCGAGTTCGGCAAAGGCGCGGCTGGTGATGACGTCGGCGCGGCAGTCGGCGGCGGCTTCTACGCGGCCGCTGATGACGCGGACGTTTTTAAGGCCGAGTTCGATGACGGCTTGTTGCAGAAAGGCGGTTTTTTTGGTGTTGGCATCGAGGAGGGTGATGTTAAGGTCGGGGCGGCAGATGGCGGTGGGTATGCCGGGCTGTCCGCCGCCGGAGCCGACGTCGAGCATGGTTTGGGCGTGTTCGATATAGGGCAAGAGGGTCAGGCTGTCGAGCAGGTGATGGCTGACGGTTTGGGCGGGATCGCGCAGGGCGGTCAGGTTGTAGGTTTTGTTCCACTTTTGCAGCAGGGCGGCATAGTCTAGCAGTTTGGCTTGTTTGGCTTCGTCGATGTCCAAACCCAGTGCCTGTATGCCGTCGCGGAGCTGTTGCGCTTGATTCATTTGTTATTCCTTATTGGTTAAAACGCGTTGGATGTAATGGTAACGGAAAGCATGCCGTCTGAAAATGTTTGTGCCTGTTGAATCAACGTTTCATCTTGTGGAAGACGATGGGCTGCTCCGGCGCGCGCGTGAGCTGTTTAGGCAGGGTCAGCATGGCGATGATCCACACGGAGAGGGTGTAGTAGAACACGCCTTGTCCGCGCATGCCTGCCAATGCGGCATTGCCTAAGATGGCTTCAAAAATCAAGCCTGCCGCCGCCGAGGCACACGCTGCGACACCGGCAAGGAATAGGGCGTAACGCGAATGCCGGCGCATCATTTTTTTATACGCCAGCTTGGTCAGCCCGCCGGCAATCGGCAGGTTGAGGAAGGCAAACATGCCGCAGACGAACCATGCGACGGAATCCTGCCAACCGCTTTGCCATGCCCACGCGCCGTCTTTGACCGTTATCAGCAGGCCTTGGCCGTCTGAAAAGGCGATTTGCACGATATTGTGCAATATCATCGCCAGCGGCAGGGTGAGGAATATCAGTGCGACCAATAGGGGGCGGTAGGGCTTTTCTTGAGTCAGGTACATGGCGGCTTGCCTTGGGGAAATAAGTTGAAATGATAGCAGATCGGCGGTTGATTCACGTTAGTTTGCCACCGAAATTGCTGACAAAAACAGTCAATTAAAAAAGAAATGAAAAATTCTTTTTTCTTGGCAAACATTGGCAGATAAAGGGTAAGAAAACGTTTTCAGACGGCCTAATCTATTATTTTTATATGAACCGAACAGAAAATCTTTGCATTTCTCCGTAAAATCTACTAAATTCTTAATAACATATTATAAAGACCTGAAATCTGGAACCCAAACCGAAACTGCCTTCCGCCATTTACGCTCGGAAACTCAGCAGGCAAAAAGTTTCACACACAACAAAACCAAAAAATAATTCCTCTGAAATCAGTTGTTTATAATGATAGATAACCACAAGGCAAACCATGCCTGACTTTAGTAGGAGTAAAACCATGGCTGAAGCAACCGATGTCGTATTAGTAGGCGGCGGCATTATGAGCGCCACTTTGGGCGTATTGCTCAAAGAACTCGAACCATCTTGGGAAATCACCCTGATCGAACGCTTGGAAGATGTAGCGTTGGAATCATCAAATGCATGGAACAATGCCGGTACGGGACACTCTGCGCTGTGTGAATTGAACTATGCGCCCCTGACTGCCGACGGCACGATCGATCCGACCCGCGCCCTCAATATTGCCGAACAATTCCATATCAGCCGCCAATTTTGGGCGACTTTGGTCGAAGAAGGCAAACTGACCGACCGCACTTTCATCAATTCCGTCCCCCATATGTCGCTGGTGATGAACGCCGACCATTGCAGTTATCTGCAAAAACGTTTCGACGTGTTCAAAAACCAAAAACTCTTTGAAAAAATGGAGTTTTCTACCGACCGCGCCAAAATCGCCGAATGGGCGCCGCTGGTTGTCAACGGTCGTGATGAAAGCCAACCCATTGCCGCCAACTACTCCGCCGAAGGTACGGACGTTGATTTCGGTAACTTGACCCGTCAAATGGTGCAATATCTGCGCGAAAAAGGCGTGAAAATGGAATTCAACCGCCATGTTGAAGACATCAAACGCGAATCTGACGGCGCGTGGGTACTCAAAACCTGCAACACCGAAAACCATGAAGACCATTTGACCCTCCGCAGCCGTTTCGTGTTCCTCGGCGCGGGCGGCGGCGCACTGACCCTGCTGCAAAAATCCGGTATTCCGGAAGGCAAAGGCTACGGCGGCTTCCCGGTTTCCGGCCTGTTCTTTCGCAACAGCAACCCTGAAACCGTTGCCCAACACAATGCCAAAGTGTACGGTCAAGCTTCCGTTGGTGCGCCTCCTATGTCCGTTCCGCACTTGGATACCCGCAACGTGAACGGCGAGCGTCATCTGATGTTTGGCCCATATGCAGGCTTCCGCCCCAACTTCCTCAAACAAGGCTCGCTCATGGATCTGCCGATGTCCATCCAAATGGACAACCTCTATCCTATGCTCCGCGCCGGTTGGGCTAATATGCCGCTGACCAAATACCTCTTAGGCGAATTGCGTAAAACCAAAGAAGAACGCTTTAATTCGCTCTTAGAGTATTATCCGGAAGCCAATCCTGACAATTGGGAACTGATTACCGCCGGTCAACGCGTACAAATCATCAAAAAAGACCCGAAAAAAGGCGGCGTACTCCAATTCGGTACCGAAATCGTCGCCCATGCCGACGGCTCGCTGGCCGCATTGCTGGGTGCGTCCCCAGGCGCATCAACCGCCGTGCCTTTGATGATTAAGCTGGTCAACCAATGCTTCCCAGGTCGTATCGAGGCATGGTCAGGCCGTCTGAAAGAATTGGTGCCCGGCTACGGTATCAAGCTGAACGACAATCCGACTTTGGCGGACGAAATCATCAGCCACACTTCGGCCGTTTTGGGCATTCATCACTAAATTGAAGCAGACACAAAGGCGGGCATTCTTGCCCGCCTTTTTTCAAACCATTAAAATAGCGGCATTCAGGCCGTCTGAAATCTAATCTGCGACAGCATGTTGCACGATTCAAACCCGAAAATCAGCCCCAATAGAAAAATGCCATGACCGACATTCTCAACAAAATCCTTGCCACCAAAGCAGAAGAAGTGGCCGCCCAAAAAGCCGCCGTTTCCTTGGAAGACATCAAAGCCCAAGCGCAGGCTGCTGCGCCGGTTCGCAGCTTTATCGGCTCGATCCGTGAAAAACACGCGCAGAATCTGCCTGCCATTATTGCCGAAATCAAAAAAGCCAGCCCGAGCAAAGGCCTGATCCGTCCTGATTTTCATCCTGCCGAAATTGCCGTTGCCTATGAAAAAGCCGGCGCGGCCTGTTTGTCCGTATTGACGGACGAACCTTATTTCCAAGGTTCGCCCGAGTATTTGAAACAGGTGCGTGCGGCCGTGGCGCTGCCGGTCTTGCGTAAAGATTTCATTATCGACGAATACCAAATCTATCAGGCGCGCGCGTGGGGTGCGGATGCGGTTCTTCTGATTGCCGCCGCCTTGGAAGCCGGGCAGCTTGAGCGTTTTGAAGCCGTTGCCCACGAATTGGGCATGACCGTATTGTTGGAATTGCACGATGCGTCCGAGCTGGAAAAATGCCGCAACATGACCACGCCGTTGTGGGGCGTCAACAACCGCAACCTGCGTACGTTTGAAGTGACCCTGCAACAAACCCTCGACCTCTTGCCCGAATTAAACGGCAAAACCGTTGTCACCGAAAGCGGCATCCGCAACAAAGAAGACGTCGATTTCATGCGCGGCCACGGCGTGCATACTTTCCTGATCGGCGAAACCTTTATGCGTGCCGACGACATCGAAGCCGAAGTCAAAAAACTGTTCTAAACCTAAAAAACATCAGGCCGTCTGAATTTTCAGACGGCCTGAATCCATTGGAGACGAGAAAAAATGTTTACCGTACAGCGCATTTACGCCTATCAACCCGATTCTAAACAAACCGCCGTCTTTATCGACCGCCTCTATCCGCGCGGCGTTCATAAAGAAGTTTTCGCTACGGCGCTTTGGCTGAAAGACATTACGCCCAGTGCAAACCTGCGTCGCTGGTATCACGAAAATCCGGCTGAGAATTTTGATGGTTTTGTCAGCCGTTATCATGAAGAGCTGCAAGGCGATACCGAGCAGGCAGCCATCAAACGGCTGCTGGATTTGGAAAAACAGCACGGCAATATTTTATTGCTGACCGCCGTCAAAGACCCTCGACATTCCCACGTCTCCGCACTGGCTCAATTTTTGGGCACAACGTTTGAATATCGCGATTAAAAAATCAGTGTTTGGGCTGAATACAAAAAGGCCGTCTGAAATCAAGGTTTCAGACGGCCTGCTATTTTCAAATCAAGAAGGATAACGGTGTGCCACCAATTTTCCGTCTATGTATTCGCCGATATAGACTTGCGAGGCTTCAAGGTGGAGGCGGTCGAGTTCCTGTTGCAGCCATTCTTCATCACGCTTAATGATTTCGAGGATGTCGGGGTCAACTTGGCCGTCTGTAATCAGTGGATAGCGCAGGCTTTCGTCGCCGTACTTAATGACGGCGAGCTGGCCGTTTTGTTCCATCACGGCACGTTTGACAGCAGAGATTTCGTAGATGCCGGCGGCGCGGAGTTTGAACATGAGGTCGTGTGCGCTGATGCCGTTTTTCATGCATTCATCGGTTTGGATTTTGCCGTTGACGATAACCCAGACGGATTTGCCGTCAATGATGGATTTGACCCAGCGGTTGTGGTTTTTGATGAATTTCAGGCTCAAGACCAACAGCGTCCACAAAATCAGCACGAGGAAAAATTGCAACAGGCCGACGCTGTCGCTGTAAATCACGCCGCCGATGATGCCGCCGAGTACATAGTTTTGCACTTGGTCCATGGCGGAGGTCGGCGCGAGGTTGCCTTTACCTAAGAGGTTGATTTGCAAAATCAAACCTAAAATACCCATCAGCAGTTTGAGGGCGAGCAGGGAGTATGCTTCCATGTGTGTGTATCCTGTTATTCTTTATCGATGAGTTCGATATTGTTGTTGACCAAATTGATGGGCGTCAACGTGTAGGCGGAGAAGTCTTGATTGAAATGGACTTCGTAGTATTGGTTTTTGATGCCGATAATCATGCCGTTGAACAGGCGCGTGCTGTTGACGATGATATCTTGTTTTTCAACTTTTTGGTTTTCAATCAAGGCATTGAGAAAACCCACCATGCGCGAAGTGTCGGCGGCAAAGTTTTGACGCTCGCTGTATGAAAGATATTGCGTGCCGCAGATGAGGATGAGCAACAGCAGCGCAATAATGCTCAGGTCGCGGTATTTGGTGTCCATGCGGTGGCGCAGGTATTGCGATACGGCGAGCAGGAGGATGACGAGGGCGGCGAAAATCAGGACGTATTTCAAGTAGTCGTTGAAATACATATGGTTTTCAAGATAAAAGTGAGAAAAGAATTTCATGGTATTTGATAAATTTGGGAAGGGTAATAAGGCCGTCTGAAACTTAAATTTCAGACGGCCTCGTCTATTAAACAAGGATGTTGCGTCAAGGTTTCGGATAAAGCATACATGGCGCTTCCTGAAGTAGTATCAGTTGATAAATCCGTCGTCCTTCATTTTTTTTTCGGAAAAATACTGGCTGATGACCAGTAAGCTGGCCAAAATGATAATGAAAAGACCTGCCATGGTCAGGGTGATTTTGAGAAACAAATCGGCATCGACGAAGGAAAACCAAAGTTGCAAAATCAAGAGCAACACCCAGCTGACGAACAATCCGAGACAGGCATAGATGCCGAGTTTAAACACGTTCTTTTTCCAAAATGACGACGTAGGCTTCACGCACGAAAAACAGCAGCATGCGGCGCTGGTCTTTTTCCATGGTAACGACCTTCCAGCCTTGCGAAGCGTGGCTGTTGAGGAAATCGCTGAATTTGACCGGATTGATTTTGGCACTGCCGAAAACCAAACTGGACAGCAGGTTCTCTTGATAAATGACGGCTTTATACTCTTTCATTTTATTCCTTTAAAAATCAGGGGGCTTTAAAGCCCCCTGATTCTACTCCTTATTATTCAACTGCGGTAATACGGAGCCTTCGCCCAATGCCAACAAACCGCTTTGTGAGTAAATACCCAGTTTGGCGCGAGTGTCGGTAATGTCGAGGTTGCGCATGGTCAGTTGGCCGATGCGGTCGAGCGGTGTGAACGCTGCATCTTCAACTTTTTCCATACTCAGGCGTTCGGGTTGGTAGGTCAGGTTGGGTGATTCTGTGTTCAGAATCGAGTAGTCGTTGCCGCGGCGCAATTCGAGGGTGACTTCGCCGGTAATGGCTTTGGCGACCCAGCGTTGGGCGGTTTCGCGTAACATGAGGGCCTGGCTGTCAAACCAGCGGCCTTGGTAGAGCAAGCGGCCGAGGCGCAGGCCGTTGATGCGGTATTGTTCGATGGTGTCTTCGTTGTGGATACCGGTAACCAAACGCTCGTAGGCGATGTGGAACAATGCCATGCCCGGAGCTTCGTAGATGCCGCGTGATTTGGCTTCGATGATGCGGTTTTCGATTTGGTCGCTCATGCCCAAGCCGTGACGGCCGCCGATGCGGTTGGCCTCGAGGAAGAGTTCGACGGGGTCGGCGTATTCTTTGCCGTTTAATGCAACCGGCACGCCTTCTTCAAAGCGTACGCTGACTTCTTCGGGTTTGACTTCGACGCTTTCGTCCCAGAAGGCAACGCCCATGATGGGTTTGACGATTTTGATGCCGCTGTTGAGGAATTCCAAGTCTTTGGCTTCATGCGTTGCGCCGAGCATATTGGAGTCGGTGGAATAGGCTTTTTCAACCGACATTTTGTAGTTGAAGCCATTGGCAATCAGAAATTCGCTCATTTCGTGGCGACCGCCGAGTTCGTCGATAAATTGTTGGTCGAGCCAAGGTTTGTAGATTTTCAACGCCGGATTGGTCAACAGGCCGTAGCGGTAGAAACGCTCGATGTCGTTGCCTTTGTAGGTGCTGCCGTCGCCCCAGATATTCACATCGTCTTCTTTCATGGCGGAAACGAGCATGGTGCCGGTCACGGCGCGGCCCAGAGGCGTGGTGTTGAAGTAGGCGATGCCGCCGGTGGAAACGTGGAACGCGCCGCATTGGATGGCGGCAATGCCTTCGTGTGCCAGTTGTGCGCGGCAGTCGATCAGGCGGGCGTTTTCTGCGCCGTATTCCATCGCTTTTTTAGGAATGGCGTTGTAATCGTCTTCGTCGGGCTGGCCGAGGTTGGCAGTGTAGGCGTAAGGCAGTGCGCCTTTGAGTTTCATCCACAAAAGCGCGGCAGAGGTATCAAGACCGCCGGAGAAGGCGATGCCGACTTTTTGACCGATGGGGAGATTTTGTAAAATGGTATGGTTTTGGCTCATTGGGATTCCTCCAGACTTGAAAAGTTGAAACCATTATCTTATAAATGGAATACATTGTCAGCAATGAGGCCGTCTGAATGTTCGGAGGGCCATATTAAAGAAACCTCATCATGAACGCTTTTAACCTTATTATCATCGGCGACGAAATCCTGCACGGCAGCCGTCAAGACAAGCATTTCGCCTTTTTTAAATCTTTATTGGAATCGCACGGGCTGAAGCTCAATCAGGTGCAATACCTGCCTGACGAACCCGATTTGCTGGTCAAACAACTGCGCCGCAGTTTTTCAGACGGCCTGCCGACTTTCGTTACCGGCGGTATCGGTTCTACGCCTGACGACCACACGCGCCAAGCCGCAGCGGCCGCTTTGGATTTGCCTGTCGTCCGCCATCCTGAAGCCGCCAAGTTTATCGAAGGCGTGACCCAGAAACGCGGCGAGCCGCTCGATTCGCCGGAACACGCCCAACGCCTGAAGATGGCGGATTTTCCCGCAGGCGCGGAATTGGTGCCCAATCCGTTTAACAACATCGCCGGATTTTCCATCCGCGAGCATTATTTCTTCCCCGGTTTCCCCGTGATGGCGCACCCGATGGCGGAATGGGTATTGGAAACTTATTACGCCGACCGCTTCAACCAAACCGAACGCGGCAGCCGCAGCGTGTATGTGTTCGACCAACCCGAATCGCGCATTACGCCGATTATGGAACATCTTGAACGTACCTACGCCGGTGTCCGTTCGTACAGCCTGCCTACTGTGGGCCGTACCGATTCAGACGGCCGTTATACTCCGCCGCATATCGAGTTCGGTATCAAGGCGGAAGGCGAGGCCTGCCGCTTGCTGGATGCGGCGTGGGAAGATGCGTTGCAGGGTTTGCAGGCGATTGGCGCGACTTTGAAAGAAACGGTGGAATAATGCACTTATCCCCAGCCCAATCCAGACGCGCACTGACTTTTGCCTCTTTGCTGTTTTTACCGCCGACCCTCATCATCGGCATTTGGCTGGCGCAATATGGCGGCTTTGCTTTTGAGCCGCCGCTGATGCACGCCATCCATGCCCACGTGGGAACATGGTTTGATCCGATTGCCACCGTGTTGCACTATCTGGGCAAAACCGCGATTGCCGTGCCGCTGATCGGCGCAGTCGCCGCCACCCTGTATTTTGCCGATAAGAAGCGCGAAGCACTGTTTTGCGTGTTGGCGGCATTGGTGCCGACTTTGAACATGCTGATTGTGAAGGTATGGTTTGCCCGCGAACGCCCGCTGCTTTGGCCGCGCCTGATTGAGGAGAGTAATTTTTCCTTTCCCAGCGGCCACAGTACGTTTTCCGCCGCCATTGCCGTCATGCTGATATTGCTTTGCCGCCGCACGCGCTACCGCCGCGTCGCTTGGATAGGCGGTATTTCCTTTGCACTGTTGACCGGGTTTTCACGCATTTATTTGGGCGTGCATTATCCCACCGACGTTTGGGCAGGCTGGACAAACGGCACGCTGACTGCCTTGCTGGTGTATATGCTCATCTTCAGGCCGTCTGGAAAATAGAAGAAATAAATCATGAATACACGTTCACCCAACACGCCTTATTGGCTCAGAAACGGCCATGCCGACACACTGTTTGCCAAGCTGCTGCAAGGCAAGGCGCCCGACTACCGCCGCGAGCTTCTGCCCGACAGTACCGGCAAAACCCAAGTTGCCTACGATTTTGTCGACAGCGCCGACCCCGATGCGCCGCTGGTGGTTTTGTTCCACGGACTGGAAGGCAGCAGCGAGAGCCATTACGCAGTCGAGTTGATGAAAGCCGTACAGCAGCGCGGTTGGAACGGCGTGGTTGCCCATTTCCGCAGTTGCGGCGGCATAGAAAACACTGCGCCAGTGTTCTACCACCTTGGCGATACGCCCGAAATCGCCTTTATGCTCAACACGCTGGCACAACGCTACTCAACCATCTACGCCGTCGGTGTCTCTTTGGGTGGCAATGCCCTGGCCAAATATTTGGGCGAGCAGGGCAGCAATGCCGTTCCGCGCGCTTCTGCCGTCGTTTCCGCACCGGTTGATGCCGTGGCGGCAGGTACGCGTTTTGATCAGGGCATGACGCGACTGATTTACACGCGCTATTTTTTAAATTCGCTGTTGCCGAAAGCCCGAGCGATTCCCCGGTTTCAGACGGCCTTAAGCCAGCAAAACTGCAAAACGCTTGGCGATTTTGATGACCGCTTTACCGCGCCGCTACACGGTTTTGCCGACCGCCATGATTACTACCGCCGCAATTCCTGCAAACCGTTCCTGAAAGGCGTGGATACGCCGTTACTGTTGCTTAATGCCGTCAACGACCCTTTCCTGCCGCCGGAAGCCCTGCCGACCGGGCGGGACGTGTCCTCGGCCGTTACGCTGCTGCAACCGGCATACGGCGGGCATGTCGGCTTTGTCAGCCGCGATCAAGGCCGTCTGAATCTGCAATGGCTGCCGCAAACCGTGTTGGACTATTTCAAACAGTATCAGCCGTAAATAGAAAAGGGCATATGTGCAGACATACCCTTAAGGTGTAGAAAGTAAAAAGGCCGTCTGAAAACGAATTTCAGACGGCCTTTTGAATAGCCTGATTATTTGCCTTTGTCGGCTTTGGCTTCTTTTTTCAGAGAAGCGTACAACTCAGGGTCGCGGTTTTTCAGCAGGGAAGCAACGGCCAAGTCGTCACGGTTAACTTTAGCCAAGTCTACGCGCTCGATGTGTACTAAACGCAGCAATTCGCGTACAGGTTTAGGCATATTGCGGCCAGATTCGTAACGGGAACCACCGGATTGAGTCACACCAATGCGGCTCCAGAAGTCCATTTGGTTCAGGCCGAGTTTTTTACGGATATCGCGGATGTTTTCAATTTTTTCGAACGATTTCATGAATCTTCCTTATTGTGGTATTTGTTGCATGCCTCTAGGCATAAAAATGGGTCTGCAAGAATGCCGGCATCCCTTTCCTGTAGGCTTTTGGGGTGATATGTGGGCGTATTGCAAATGACTGATCTAGATAATTAGACAGTATATTCGAAAGAAGTTTGCCGCTGTTTGCCATAATTTGTGTAAATATTTCTTAATTCATTATTTCGTATAATTTTTGGCATATAAATCATTAAATTATGCGATTATCTTAAATATGGCGTGGGCAAATTTTTACATAACTAAACAATTCATTATGGGTAAAAACTTAATTTTGAGCTTTTATTCGGTTTGACGGGTCGGGAAAACGGATAAATTTCAGGCCGTCTGAATCTGTATTTTCAGACGGCCTGAAAATTTTTCAAGTTTAAGGTTTGCCGGTGGCAGGGCTGATGGTGAGGATTTCGTAGCCGGTTTCGGTAACCAAGACTTCGTGTTCCCATTGGGCGGAGAGGGAACGGTCTTTAGTGACCACTGTCCAACCGTCGTTCAGGATGCGCAGGTGGCGTTTGCCTTGGTTGATCATCGGCTCGATGGTGAAAATCATGCCCGGTTTGAGGACGAGGCCCTCACCTTTGCGGCCGTAGTGGACTACTTGCGGCGCTTCGTGGAAGCCGCGGCCGATGCCGTGGCCGCAGAATTCTTGCACTACGGAGTAGCCGGCATTTTCGGCAACCTGTTGGCAGGCATAGCCGACGTCGCCGAGAGTGGCGCCGGGTTTGACTGCTTCGATACCCGCCATCATGGAGGCGTGGGTCACGTCGATCAGGCGTTGGGCAATCGGGGAGACTTTGCCGACGGTAAACATACGGCTGGAGTCGCCGTGGAAGCCGTCTTTTTTGATGGTTAGGTCGATGTTGACGATGTCGCCTTCTTTCAGCGGCTTGTCATCGGGAATGCCGTGGCAGATGACGTGGTTGACGGAGGTGCAGCAGGATTTCGGGTAGGGCGGGTTGCCGTAGTTGAGGGGGGCTGGATAACCGCCTTGAACGTTGACGTGGTAGTCATAAACGAGTTTGTCGATTTCGTTGGTGGTTACGCCGGGTTTGACGAATTGGCCGATGTAATCGAGGGCTTCGGCGACCAATCGGCCGAGTTCGCGCATTTTTTCGATTTCTTCGGGGGTTTTGATGATGACTTTGTCCATGAGGTTTCCTTCTTGTTTCAGACGGCATGGAGGCCGTCTGAACGGGACGGGTGTGCCGTCTGTTTAAAACAGGTTGTCGAGATTGTCTTTGTTGCGCGGTTTGGTTTGTGGTTTGGCCTCAGGCTCGGCTTTCGGAGTCGGTTTGGACTCGGGGGCTTTTGCTTTTGCCGGTTTGTTTTCTACCGCTTGTGCGGCAGGTTTGCTGTCTGCGGCTTTGTTTGCTACCGGCTGGCTGTCTGCTTGAGGTTTGTTTTGAGCGGCAGGGCTGCTGTTGTCAGATTGTGTGTTTTCTGATTTGTCGGCTTCAACGCGTTTGTTTTCTGTGCGTTTGCTGCGGTGTGTAGTGGGGCGGTCGGTTTTTACACCTTCTTCCGCTTTTTCGCCTTTTTCGTTTTGTGGGATGACAGGATTGCCGGAGGCGGTTTTTGCGTCGCCGTCTTTGGCAGGCTGAACGGTTTCAGGTTCGACTGCGCCGTTGGGGCGCCAAACTTCAATGCGTGTTTCGTTTTGTTCGGCAGGGCTTTTTTCGGTTACGTTGGTTTTACCGGAGTTTAGGGTACTGAATACGCCGGCAACCAAGGCTGCGACGGCGATAAAGCTGACAAGGAATAAAGCGCGGATTAGGTGTTTGGGCTTAAGTTGGAAAGGGGTTTTATTATTCTTGGACATGATGTGGCAGGTAATCGTTGGAGGAATGGCCGTCTGAATATTCAGACGGCCCCGGGTTGCCTGTGAATCAGTTGGCAACGTAGTTTTGATAGAGGGTCACGACTTTTTGTACGCCGACGGTCGTGCTGACTTTTTGGGTCACGCGGGCTTGTTCGTCGGGCGTGAGGATGCCCATCACATAGGTCACGTTGCCGTAAGTCACGATTTTGACGCGTGCTTGGGTGGCCGGGCTGAGGCCCAACAGGGAGGCGCGGACTTTGGATGTACCCCAAGTATCGTTGGTCACATCGCCGAACGAACGCGCTTGTGAGGCAACGGTGATGTAGTTGTACACGCCTTCTGCGGCTTGTTCGGAACGGGCGATGCGTTCAACAAATTGTTTTTCGCCTTCGGTAGCCACTTGGCCGAGCAGGAGCAGGTGGCGGTTGTAGCCGACAACGTTCAGTTTGGGCTTGTAGCCTTCGACTTGGTTGTTTTGGCGCAGGTAGGAGCGTGCGGTGGTTTCGACGCGCAGAGCCATAACGTTGTCGTCGGTTTGCGCGCCGGTGGTGCGGCGGTCGACGGCGGATTTGGTGCCGACGGCTGCACCGCCGATCAGTGCGCCGACGCAGCCGCTCAGACTCAGGCTCAAGAGGGTCGCAGTCAGAACGGGGAGGGCGTAGCGTTTGATATTCTTCATATCCTTTTCCTTGGGTATGGACGGTTGGGTGTTCAGACGGCCTTTAAGGGATGGGCCGTCTGAAAAGAAAGGGTTACATGCCTTCAAGCAGGACGGAGTCGATGCAGTCGCACATGGCGTGAATCAGCAAAATATGGTTTTCCTGAATGCGGGCAGTGCGCGGATAAGGGACGTTGAGCAAAACGTCGGTATCTTTGAGCATGGCGGCGATTTTTCCGCCGTCGCGGCCGGTCATGGCGATGACGTGCATGTCGCGCTCGTGTGCCGCTTTGATGGCTTCGATGACGTTGGCGGAATTGCCGGAGGTGGAGATGCCGACCAATACGTCGCCGGCACGTCCGAGCGCGCGCACTTGTTTGCTGAATACATGGTCGAAACCGTAGTCGTTGCCGATGGCGGTCAGGGCGGAAGTGTCTGTCGTCAGCGCAACGGCTGCCAATTCCATGCGTTCTTTTTCAAAACGGCCGGTCATTTCTGCGGCGAAGTGTTGCGCGTCGGCAGCCGAACCGCCGTTGCCGCAGGCCAGGATTTTGCCGTCGTTCATCAGGCATTGCAGCATCAGCTCGGCAGCCTGTGCGGTCGGCTCGACCAGTACTTTTTCGGCTTCCTGCTTGGCGCGGATGCTCTCGGCAAAATGTGCGGAAACGCGTTCTTGTAATGTTGTCATGAGGTTAACCTGTAATATTTTGAATCCATTCGGGTTGGCCGTCGCCCTCAATCAGTACCGCATCCAGGCGGCAGGGCGCATGGTTTAACCCGTGCTTTTGCAGATAATACTCTACACTTCGTTGCAATTTCAATAATTTGGACGGTGAGATGCTGTATGCGGCACCACCGAAACCTCGGTTTTTGCGGTATTTTACTTCAACAAACACAATCGTACCGCCGTTTTTGACGATTAAATCGATTTCGCCGTAGGCGCAATGCCAGTTTCGCGCCAGCAGCGAGCAGCCTTTGCCCAGCAGGAATGCCAGCGCCGCATCTTCGGCCGCCGCCCCCTGTTTGTGGTTTAAGCGCATGAAAAGTTTACCCGTTATATAATCATTGTTTTTAAAGAGACGCCGTTTCAGACGGCCTTGAATCTATGTACACAAAACACCTGCAAAAAGCCGTCGACAGCATCGAAAAACAGACATTATACGTTGTCGCCACACCCATCGGCAATTTAGCCGACATAACGTTGCGCGCGCTGGCCGTTCTGCAAAAGGCCGACATTATCTGCGCCGAGGACACCCGTGTTACCGCCCAGCTTTTGAGTGCGTACGGCATTCAGGGCAAACTCGTGAGCGTGCGCGAACACAACGAGCAGCAAATGGCCGACAAAATCATCGCTCATCTTTCAGACGGCCTGAGTGTCGCCCAAGTTTCGGATGCGGGCACGCCTGCGGTTTGCGATCCCGGTGCGAAACTTGCCGCCCGCGTGCGCGAAGCCGGATTTAAAGTGGTGCCTGTGGTCGGCGCAAGCGCGGTCATGGGGGCGTTGAGCGTGGCCGGGGTGACGGAATCCGATTTTTACTTCAACGGTTTCCTGCCGCCTAAGGCCGGCGAACGCCAAAAGCTGCTGGCCAAATGGGCGGAAGCCGATTTTCCGATTGTGATGTTTGAAACGCCGCACCGTATCGAAGCAAGCCTTGCGGATATGGCCGCGCAGTTCCCCGAACGCCGTTTGACTTTGGCGCGCGAAATCACCAAAACGTTTGAAACCTTCCTCAGCGGCACGGTTGCCGAAATCCAAGCCGCCCTCAAAAACGACAGCAACCAAACGCGTGGCGAGATGGTGCTGGTGTTGCACCCTGCGGTGAAAGAGAAACACAGCGATTTGCCTGAAGCGGCGCAAAATACCATGAAAATCCTTGCGGCCGAGTTGCCGACCAAACAAGCCGCCGAGCTTGCCGCCAAGATTACCGGCGAAAGCAAAAAAGCCTTGTACGATTTAGCGTTGGAGTGGAAACGGATTTCAGACGATGCTTGAGGTCTTGCAGGCTTATTTCTCTCAACCTGTGGTGTGAACAATGCGACGATTTCCTACAGGCAAAAGGCTGGGTATTGTTCGTTATCCGTTTGCCGGTTCTACAGGCTGTACATAGGTAAAGTTCCGTTTGCCGCATTGCTCCCCCCCCCCTTGTAATTTACAATGACACTGCATACAACTTGTATGTTCTTAAATCTTTCAATCTACGGGAGTGGACTTATGAAACAAAACATCATCGTTGCCTTATTCAACATCTCCAGCGAAGCTTATCAAGCCTTTTCTGAATTGAAAGCTTACTCGCAGACAACAGATGCTTTGGTGGTACAAGCCGTTTTGGTTAAAAAGGAAAATGACCTGATTATCCCAGCAGAAAGCACCGACTTTACCGCCAATACGGTCGAAGGCACATGGACGGGCGGCCTCATTGGTTCACTGATCGGCATTCTCGGCGGTCCTATCGGTGTTCTGTTGGGTGGAGCTACTGGCGCACTCATCGGCAGTGATGCAGGTACTGCCCAAACATTGGAAGAGGGGGCGTTGCTGGAAAATACAGCCAAAAAACTGGATAACGGCAGTACTGCAATCATTATTTTGGCGCAAGAATCCGACGAGGCTGTATTGGATGCTTTCTTCCACCGTTTCAAAACCGTTATTCTCCGGCAAGATGCAGCCGTTGCCCAACAGGACGTATTGGCAGCAATAGAAGCGCAGGAAGAAGTGGCACGTCAGGCACACGAAGCTTGGAAAAAACAGCGCAAAGCCGAACGCAAAGAGAAAGTGGAAGCCTTCAAGGCCGACATCAAACAAAAATTCGACGAATTGGCAGCCAAGTTGAAATAACACTGCCACCAACCCAAGGTATGTAACCGCTCAAATTTTCCGTTTCGGATGCATGCCAAACCAGTTTGAGGCTACCTGAAAATCTATTTTTCAGGTAGCCTCTCCCTTTTTCATGCCCCGAGACCTTTGCAAAGGTCTCAACCTATGTTATTGCAAAGGTCTCGGCCTTTTTATAATTGGATTTTAGATTGATCCAATAGGTTCAATACGCTTTGGTGTTTGCGTTTCAGACGGCCTCAATGTTTGGCAAACCTGCTTCAACGCTGCCATGCGCCGCGCAAATATTCGATGCAGTCGGTCAGGGCGTAAAACGGGGCGTTGCCGTGATTGGCGTTGGGGTAGAGGGTAAAGCGGACATCCGCGCCGAGGTGGTGCAAAGTGCCGGCAAGGATTTTGGCTTGTGCGACCATGCCGCGGCTGGTTTGGTCGGGACGGTTGTTTCTGCCTTCATGTTCGCCTGCGCCGAGGCGGATGCCGATTCCTTGCGGCAAAGTGTCGGGCAGCCAATCGAGTACGCGGCGGTCTTGCCACCAGATAGACGGCGAAACCAGCAAATAATGGCGGAATCGTTCGGGACGGGTGAACAGGGAATAGAGGCCGTACAGTGCGCCGAACGAATGGCCGAAGATGGCTTGGTTTTGGGTATCGATGCGGTATTTGCTGTTGAGCAGGGCGGAGAGTTCGTCATCAATAAAGCGGCTGAAGCGGTCGGCTTGGCCGTATTGTTTGCGTTCGGATTCGGGCGCGCTGTCGGGCAGCGGCGGCGTGTAGTCGAGGGCGCGTTGGCTTAAGTCGCGGATGGTGCCGCCGGTGTAGCCAATACCGACAATCAGACAGGCGGCATGGCTTTTGGTGATGGGGTTGATGAGCAGGGATTGCGCCATATTGAGGATGGCGGGGAAAAAGGCATCACCGTCAAGGATATACAGCACGGGATAGTCGCCTGCCGGACGCTCGCCGAGTGCCGCGGCTTGAATGCGGTAGGTGCGGCCGGTGTGGGTGGAGGTAAGGGCGGTTTATTCGGCTTGAAGCAGGGTGGCGGCTTGACAATTGGGGCGGATGGGCATGATGGGGTGCTTTAATCAATGGGTTGCTTAAGTAAAAGGAGAGAAGGCCGTCTGAACAATGGATTTCAGACGGCCTTATTGTACGGATTTCTGCCTTTTTAACAATACGCGCGATTAGCGTACGTCAACGTATGAGCTGCTGTGCAGTTCGCGCAGGAGGTTGGTGGTCGCCTGTTGTGCTTTTTGTTGGGACAGATATTGGCGGACGGCGTTTTGTTGGCGCTCTTCAGGCGTACCTGCTTCGCGGACGTCGTTCAGCTTGATGATGTGCCAGCCGAATTGGGTGCGGACAGGGGCGCTGATTTGGCCGGGTTTGAGTTTGTGGACGGCTTCTTCAAATGGGGCAACCATCATGCCGTCGGCAAACCAGCCCAAATCGCCGCCATTGCCGGCGCTGCTGTCTTGCGAGTATTGGCGTGCCAAACCGCCGAAATCTGCGCCGCTGCGGGCCTGTGAGTAGATTTTGCGGATGGTGCTTTCTGCGCCGACGGCGGCATTGTCGTTGTCGGCTTTAATGAGGATGTGTTGGGCATGGTATTGGCGCACAGGGTCTGCTTCAGGCAGGGTCACGCCTTGTTGTTTGGCCTGCTCGATGTAACGTGCCACTTCGGAGTCGCTGACGCGGCTGTTTTGCATGATGGCTTGTTGGCGCACTTTTTCAACAATAATGCTGTCGGCGATATCTTGACGGACGGCGGCAGACGGATTTTTGATGTTGGGGTTGTGCGCGATAACGGCTTCGATTTCGCTATCGGTCGCTTGGATGTTGCGGCGTTTGCCTGCTTGGAGGATCAGGGATTGGTTGATCATTTGTGCCAAAACTTGTTGGCGCAGCTCGTTGGCGTCCATTTGCGTGCCTTTAGGCATGGTTTGACGCGCTTGCGCTACGGCTTGCGCTACTTGGCGGTGGGTAATGACTTCGTTGTCGACAACCGCGGCAATGCCGTCTGAAAGATGTACGCCGCTTTGTATGGCAGGCATGGTAGTGGCGCTGACGACTGGAGTTTTGTTGGTACGCGCTTTGGTCGCTTTGGCTTTAGGAGCGGCGTGTGCGCCTGCTGCGAGAGTGAGTGCGGCGACGAGAATCAGGGGTTTGAAGTTCATTGTTTGACTACCTCGTTGGTTTTGCTGTAACCGGGGATGGCTAAGCGGAGTTTTTCGAATGGGTTGTTGCCGATATTGCTCAAGTCTTTGAGTTGGAGGTTGAAGAATACGGCGTTTTTGTGGCTGTTTTCGCCGGTAACATAGCGTTGGCCGACCAAGCTTGCGCTCCAGCAGCCGCAGTTGCTTTTGTATTCTGCACCGATGAGCATTTCCAGCGGTTTTTTGGCTTCGATTTCGTAGTTGTAACGGGCGACGGCGTACAGGTTTTTACTCAACGGCCATTGGGCGGTAAGGTCGATTTGACTGAGTCTGTCGTAGAAATAGTCGCCGTTGGCTTGCAGATAAATGCGCTCGTTGCGTCCGTATTTGTAGCGCGCGCTTAAGACTTTGCCGGGTTCGGGGTTGTAGGTAATCCCTGCGGCGTAGCTTTCGGCACGGCTTAGGTTTTGGTTGTAGTGGATGTCCAAATCAATGCGGGTGCTCGGAGTAAGGTTGCCGTGTGCAAAGGCTACCCAGTCGGATTGGCTGCGCGGATAATTGCTGACGTTGCCGTCAGGCAGGACGTTGTCTTTTTTGAAATAAAACTTCTGGCCGATACCTGCACGGAAGAGTTCCGCACCGGTATTGGGGTCGAGGATACGGCTTTGTGTAGCCAGCGTCAGGCTGTTGGCCGAATTGATGCGGTCGTTGCCTGAATACAGGTTTTCGCGGAACAGCTGCGAATAGGTAAAGCTGTTTTCGGAGCTGTCGAAATTAGGCAGGTCGTTTTGGGACTTGGTCGGAATATAGTTGTAAAACAGGCGTGGTTCAAGCGTTTGTAGGTATTCTCCGCCGAAGAGCCGGGCCCTGCGCTCGAAAGTCAGGCCGCTGTCGACGTTGATAATCGGCAGGACGCGGCTGACATTGCGGCCGCTTTGACCGTTGAAGCTGTTAAGGCTGTAATAAGTGGCATGTACGCCGACTTTAGGCCGGATGTAGCCCCATTGGTTGTGGAAATCCCATTTGACGCTCGGGTAGAGTACCACGCGGCTGCCGTCTTGCTTGGTGTCGTGGTCAAAGTGGGTGAATTGGCCTAATACGTTGAGTTGAGCCTTGCCGATATGGCTTTGCCAACGGCCGGTCAGGCGGGGCATGATGGCATAAGGCTCGTCTTTATAACCGTCTTGGTTGGCCAGCGTTTGGTATTTTTGTACGCGCAACGAGCCGTCGAAGCTGCCGCCCAACAGTTTGTCGCTGTAATTGAGCCATGCCTGACGGTCAAGGTTGACGTTGCGCGCGATGTCTTCGCGGCCGTAGAAGTCGCGGTAGTAATCGTCGTCGGAAACTTGGTTGTAGTTGATGCCACCGCTGATTTTGCTGTTCAGCTGCTGCTGGTGTTTCCATTTGAACTGATAGCGGTTATTGTGGACGCTTTTTTGGTCGTTCGGCATCCAGTCGCCATCGACTTCGCCGCTGTAATTCGGTTGCAGATAACGGACTTGGCCGCCCAGTTGCACGCCGCGTTTGCTGATGATGCCCGGGCGGATGGTGGCATCCAAATTCGGCGCAAGGTTGAAGTAGTAGGGCAGGCTCAGCTCAAGGCCGTCTGAACCTGTGGCAATGGTCGGAACGAGCAGGCCGCTTTTGCGGTTGCCGTTGATGGGGAAGTCCGCCCAAGGCGTGTAGAGGACAGGGACGCCGCCGAATACGAGCGAAGCGTGTTTGGCCACGCCGATGCCTGTCGACTCATCGGCTTCAATGCTTTGCGCTTGGATATACCAGCTGGCATCGCCGGGCGAACAGGTGTTGAATTTGGTATTGATGAGCTTGTAGAGGCCTTTGCCTTTGAGTTCGGCTTTTTCGCTGACACTTTGAAGGCGGCGGCCGCCTTGTTCGGTATTGAGGCGTACGGCAGTGCCGGAACCGGTTTGGTCTTTGAGGTTGTAAACCAATTGGTCGCCGGATACGGTCGAACCGTTTTGATACAGGGTAAAGCGGTCGCCGGCGGTAACGGTATCGGTGGCTTGGTCGTATTGCGCCCAATCGGCGTTGAGAACGTCGGCATTGCGCTCGACAATGACGTCGCCTTCGGCACGGACGCCGACTTGTGTCTGACCTTCTATTTTATCGGCGTTGACGCGGGTGTAATCGGCAGGCAGGGCAGGCTCGCCGCTGCGTTTGATTTCGGCGGTTTCGACCGGCTTGGCATCTTCATGGTCGCAAAACAGGCACGTGCTGCCCAAAGAAAGCGGATCGGCTTCGCTTTGGCCTGTTTTTGCCGGTTTGGATTCAGCGGCGTGGGCAGGGGTATAGTCTTCCGCCTGCGGAACAGAAGCATCTTCCGCGCGCACGGCTGTTGCGCCAAAGCCCATAATTAAGGCGAGTACCAAGGGTTTGAGTGAAAATAAACGAGCCAAAATCGCCCCTTAAATCGGTTTGCCAGTTAGAATAGCGGTTATTGTAACCTGAAATTCTGCGATACCGCTATGCAACGACAAACCGAATTACAAAACTGGCTGGAGTCTGTTTATCCGAACCAGCCGTTCGAATTGAGCTTTGCGGCAGCCGATGCCGACTTCCGCCGTTATTTCCGCGCAACGTTTTCAGACGGCCAGACCGTTATCTGTATGGATGCGCCTCCTGAGAAGATGAGTGTTGCGCCGTATTTGAAAGTGCAAAAACTGTTTAACATGGTCAATGTGCCGCAAGTGCTTCATGTGGATGAAGCGTTGGGCTTTATGGTGTTGAACGATTTGGGCAATACCACATTCCTGGCCGCCATGAATCAGGAAAACAGTGAAACCGCCCACAAAGCCCTGCTGCTCGAAGCCATCGACGAACTGATCGAACTGCAAAAGGCCAGCCAACCCGGCAAACTGCCGGAATACGACCGCGAAGTCATGCTGCGCGAGATTAACTTGTTCCCCGAATGGTTTGTGGCCAAAGAATTAGGCCGCGAGCTGACCTTCAAGCAACGCCAGTTGTGGCAGCAAACCGTCGATACGCTGTTGCCGCCCTTATTGGCTCAGCCCAAAGTGTATGTCCACCGCGACTTTATCGTCCGCAATCTGATGCTGGCAAAAGACCGCCCGGGCGTGTTGGATTTCCAAGACGCGCTTTACGGCCCGATTTCCTATGATTTGGTGTCGCTGCTGCGCGATGCGTTTATCGAATGGGAAGAAGAATTTGTATTGGACTTGGTCATCCGTTACTGGGAAAAAGCACGCGCCGCCCAGCTGCCTGTGCCTGCCGAGTTTGACGAGTTTTACCGCTGGTTTGAATGGATGGGCGTACAACGCCATTTGAAAGTGGCCGGTATTTTTGCCCGCCTGTACTACCGCGACGGCAAAGACAAATACCGCCCTGAAATTCCGCGCTTCTTGAACTACTTGCGCCGCGTATCGCGCCGTTACAACGATTTGGCGCCGCTGTATGCGTTGCTGGTCGAATTGGTCGGCGATGACGAATTGGAAACAGGCTATACCTTTTAAGCTTGGTTTTTTAAGATTTGATTCCACTTTTCAGACGGCCTGATCAACAAAAGGCCGTCTGAAACCTTTACAGAACACATAAACATGACTTACATGATTTACCCCAAAACCTACGACGTGATTGTCGTCGGTGGCGGCCATGCCGGTACCGAAGCCGCGCTTGCCGCCGCACGCATGGGTGCGCAAACCCTGCTGCTCTCACACAACATCGAAACCCTCGGACAAATGTCGTGCAACCCCTCCATCGGCGGTATCGGCAAAGGCCACCTCGTGCGCGAACTCGACGCATTGGGCGGCGCGATGGCTTTGGCCACCGACAAATCCGGTATCCAGTTCCGCCGCTTGAACGCCAGCAAAGGCGCGGCAGTGCGAGCCACGCGCGCGCAGGCCGACCGTATCCTATATAAAGCCGCCATCCGCGAAATGTTGGAAAACCAAGAAAACCTCGACCTTTTCCAACAAGCCGTCGAAGACGTAACGCTCGACGGCGAACGCATCAGCGGCGTGGTTACCGCGATGGGCGTGGAGTTTAAAGCACGCGCCGTCGTGTTGACCGCCGGCACATTTTTGTCCGGCAAAATCCATATCGGTTTGGAAAACTACGAAGGCGGCCGCGCCGGCGATCCAGCCGCTAAATCCTTGGGCGGCCGTTTGCGCGAATTGAACCTGCCGCAAGGCCGTCTGAAAACCGGCACGCCGCCGCGTATTGACGGACGCACGATTGATTTCTCCCAACTGACCGAACAGCCCGGCGACACACCCGTTCCCGTAATGTCCGTACGCGGCAACGCCGATATGCACCCGCGCCAAGTGTCCTGCTGGATTACGCATACCAACACGCAAACCCACGACATCATCCGCTCAGGTTTCGACCGCAGCCCGATGTTCACCGGCAAAATCGAAGGCGTCGGCCCGCGTTATTGTCCGTCCATCGAAGACAAAATCAACCGCTTCGCCGACAAAGACAGCCACCAGATTTTCCTCGAGCCCGAAGGTCTGACCACGCACGAATACTATCCAAACGGTATCTCCACCAGCCTGCCGTTCGATATCCAAATCGCCCTCGTGCGCAGCATGAAAGGTTTGGAAAATGCCCATATCCTGCGCCCCGGCTACGCCATCGAATACGACTACTTCGATCCGCGCAACCTTAAAGCCAGCCTCGAAACCAAAACCATCCAAGGCCTCTTCTTCGCCGGACAAATCAACGGCACGACCGGCTATGAAGAAGCCGCCGCGCAAGGCCTGCTCGCAGGCGCGAACGCCGTGCAATACGTCCGCGAACAAGACCCGCTCCTGCTGCGCCGCGAACAAGCCTATCTCGGCGTATTGGTGGACGACCTCATTACCAAAGGCGTGAACGAACCCTACCGCATGTTCACCAGCCGCGCCGAATACCGCCTGCAACTCAGGGAAGACAACGCCGACATGCGCCTGACCGAAGACGGTTACAAAATCGGCTTGGTGGGTGAAGAGCAATGGCGTATGTTCAACGAAAAACGCGAAGCCATCGAACGCGAAATCCAACGCTTGAAAACAACGTGGTACACGCCGCAAAAACTCGCCGAAGAAGATCAACTGCGCGTGTTCGGACAAAAACTCAGCCGCGAAGCCAACCTGCACGACCTCCTGCGCCGCCCGAACCTCGACTACGCCGCTCTGATGACCCTGCCCGACGCCCAACCTGAAACCGCACTTGCCGACAGCGTGGTCGAACAAGTCGAAATCCAAGTCAAATACCAAGGCTATATCGACCGCCAAAACGAAGAAATCGACAGCCGCCGCGACATCGAAACCTTAAAACTGCCCGAGGATATCGATTACAGCAAAGTCAAAGGTTTGTCGGCAGAAGTGCAGCAAAAGCTCAACCAGCACAAACCCGAAACCGTCGGCCAAGCCAGCCGCATTTCCGGCGTCACGCCTGCTGCCGTCGCATTGTTGATGGTGCATTTGAAGCGCGGGTTTAAAGATGCCAAGTAAGGTTTAATCCGAATAAAGGCCGTCTGAAACTTTCAGACGGCCTTTTTAAAACTGACACATATTTATGTAGATTAAAATAGAACGCATCCCTGCTGTCATTCTCGTGCAGGCGTGAATCTAGAATCTGATCTACTGCATACCCAAAACCTGTCGAATAATAAGGCTTATTCTGGCAGGCAATTTATTGTCAGAGCAGAATATGTTTGTAATTTATGTGAGCAATACCCACACTTGTGTCTATATTTGTTATTTCATCTCCATACTGACTTCGACGTCTGTATCAGTAATAATGCAACGAGCACGGTACTCTATTTCCATGCCAGCGTTATTTTTTGCGGTAAAGCCACGAGTAACTACAATATTCTCTGTTATTCCGAGGAATGTCCCTGTATCGAGAACATGCCCTCTAAACG
>ERZ1699253.16-NODE-16-length-32393-cov-3.231947_pt1 | contig 32393 bp, 27 predicted proteins | sample MGYA00581517_ERZ1699253 | MGnify/ENA primary metagenome ERZ1699253 (study PRJEB42319, sample SAMD00040304) | human oral metagenome | material: saliva | host: Homo sapiens | study: EMG produced TPA metagenomics assembly of PRJDB4115 data set (Metgenomic analysis of... | reverse complement strand
TTTGACCTTGCAACCCAACACCTTGTCCCCATATTGCACCGAACTTTTTACAGGCAGCCCTGGCTGCACCACCTCCATGATAACCATGAAGATTACTTCCGAACACGAATATCTCATCTGATTTCAGAGAAGATATTGCATCTGGAGTGTATTCTGGACGTATTATGCCATTGTATGTTCGCTCATCGCCTTTCACAATTGGCAACAAAGAGAATGCTTTATCAGCGTATCTAAAACTGATTTTATGTCCTTGTCATCGCAATGAGCCTTCATAAACTCGTCGATAGCATCTGCTATCAGGAACACACTATCATCATCGGCAAGTTGATACTGATTATAGATACCGTTCATTTCCTTGAATAACGCATCATCATGCACATTATCAGCAATTTTCTGGAAGACAGTCCTCACGTAGCCAAGGATAGTAGACCTAACACCTGATACTCGATAAACAGAGAAATCTTTTGTCCAGAAATACTGAGACAACAGTTTTCTCATGGTCTCACCACGTCTCAACAAATCCCAAAGCGTTCCGATTCTTTGTTCATAATCAATCTGCTCTGCCTCACAGATTCCACTCTCAAAAAAAGCCCTTGCCGGTTCGTGGATGCCATTTCTTTGGAACGTATTATCCTCCTTATAATATGACAACTCCGATGCAACTATCTTTAGGGTCTTCTGACAACGCACTTTATTAAAGTAGTTCTCCAAAAAATCCGAGAAGATATCGCCTGGAGACACGAGGTCAAATAGTGTCAGACAAGAACGCAACTTCATAGCATCTAACACTCCGAAAATGTCTTCCGCGTCTCCGTAGACAGGAAGAACCCTCATTGTCTCGTAAAGGCGTTTGCCCAATGTGTCATCTTCCAAGAATGCTTTGGCTTCAAGAAGTGATTTGATACTATATCTTTGCGACATACTGCTATGTCCCAGACCTTGAACTTGAGGAAAGATGTACCACATCCAATGAGACTCCTTCCTTCCATTCTTTATCTCCTGAAGGGCGATGTCATACGAATCGTAAGCGTCTTGCACTTTTACGAATCTTTCTAAATCAAATAAATCGACGTTCATATTATATCTAACTTTTTATTGATTCCTTAATTCCACAGCACAATTCCTTGTGAGAAACCCAAGTGCCTGAGAAACAAAGTTTTCAAAACACTGGGATATATCAGATTTTCACCTATCTTGGTGCTGCAAACATAACAAGTAAGCAAAATTCTGAAATGACAAAGATAGCTATTAAAAACGAGAATATCACTTCTTTCGGAGGAATTTATCACATGATGGATGTTTTTATAAGGTCCAAACATCAATGCTCAAAGTTCAAATCTCGAAGCTCAAAGGTAATTCTTCCGTGTCGTATCTGCCGTGATTCGGAAGGTCTGTCTTTCTTGAAGTACCTCTATCACATATACTGTATCTGCTCGGAAATTAAAGTCCATCTCCTTTTTATAAATAACGTTACGCGTATTGCGCTTTGCAAGAAAACGATCCTCATAGAATTCAAACACCACTCTGTGTCTTCCTGCAGAAATAAAAGATCCATCAAACCATGAGAAACTTACGCCACGACCATAAGCAATATCATCTATCTTACTTATTGACACACATAAATTCTTTAAAACTTTATTCCATGAGGGCAGCATCAATCTACTATATTTGAGATTATGACGTAGCCAAACACGTTTCTCGTATCGAAAAATACCTACTATCACAGCTACCAATAGAACTGTCAGAATTATAGGTAGATATATGTACATATTCCCAGAACAGAGCTGGTTTATTTCTCTATTAAAAATGGTAAAATAAGGGAACGCGCCAAAGTAACCTAATAAAGCTATGAATACCCCCAAAATACTCCTTACAGGAAGGGTCTTGATACTGGGCAAAGTATGAAAAGGAGAGAAACGATAAAAAAGATAATTTATCGCATAAATGATGCCTAATATTGCGAAAATACAAACGACACTTACAGCCATTGATTTCATTCTGTATATTCCTTTATTTGATAAGACTATTTAAAAACAATTCAGAATCCTTTATTAATTCACAATTCATAATTCACAATTATTCGAACGAAGTTCTCATCAGTACGTCATAATTATGATTACCGATGTTAACTGTGATTTATCGCTACAATTAACTTGTTAACTCGTCAACCTGTCTACTCGTCAACTACCCCTTATGATTACCGATGTTAACTATGGCTTATCGCTACAATTAACTCATATATTCGTAAACTTGTCAACTACCAATACAGCACTACGAATTTCTCTAATTGCGCGAATCCTTATTGCTAAATGATTCGCATCATTCGAGAAACTCGTAGTCATTAATAGTTCATATCATAAAGTTCAAAGTTCAAACCTCAAAGTTCAAAGTCTACAAGGATTCGTGTCATTCGAGAAATTCGTAGTTTCAACTAACCCAAAGGGGTATCCCGCATTTCACTCCCCTCCCTTTGGGGGAGGGGTCGGGGGAGGGGCCAGTTGGGACTGTTGGTTTGTTTTGTTGTTTTGTTGTTTTGTTGTTTTTCCTTTTTACAGCAAGCTCTCTCCAAATATCGCGTTCTTAATATCCTTCTCGTGTTCGAATACGAAGCGAGCAACAATGGCACTCAGCATGGCTGTTGAAGGAAGTTTCACACTCGTAGCAGACTTCAGACGGTCGAGGACACCCTTGAGGTCTGAGTCGATGTATACGGTTGCCAGACGAGAGTCGCGTGCCTTATAGTCGCGTGCCAAGTCGAGGAAAATCTGCCAGCTATCCTCACCGCTATCCTTTGCAAGAGAATATTCGCGTGCTAACTGTCTGCCCTCCGCCTTTGGGAGCTTCTTTGCTGCTGGTGCAGTACGGTCCTTACGATCAGTGCCCTCTTGTTTTGGCTCTACACGACCAAACGGACTTGCAGGGGTCGTTGGTGCTGCTGGCTCGTCATCATCTCCAATAGCTTCAGCATACGCCTCAGGCTGCTGTTCCTCAACCTGAGTACGCACCTCCTGCTCAACATTGTTCGTATCATACTGTGCAGGCTCGTTAGCTTCCTGCTCATCCGTCGTCGTCTCCTCTGAATTAGTAGTAGGATTTGGTCTTGCACTCTTCTGTACGCTATGTGCCAAGTCGGTCATTGCACCAGGCATCATAACCATTGTTTTCTTCTTCTTAGCCATTGTATCTTTATTTCTTTGTTTTTACTTTATTATATATAAACGTGGGACCTTATCATTTCCTTTCACCTGATGTGTCCCCTCGTCATCGTCTCTCCCCTATTGCGCCCTCTTGAAGTCTTCCCGATTAACATCGTTTGTCCAACCTAATCTGCTTAACTTTTATCCAAATTACATTGTCCGATTTTTATCCAACTTCATCCCGTTAGGCACTCCCCCTCTTTCGGAGGGAGCTGGGGGGAGGTTTTTTACTTCATCCTCCTCAGCATATAATCAAACGCCTTCTTCACCGCATCACGCTGTGTACCGAGCAATTCGAAAGTGTTTGTACGCTTTAGTGTCGCACGGCTGTTGACAACTGGTGTGACACGTCCAAAGTTTCCAAACACCTCATCGGTTCTGCGCCACATCTCCTGCTCCTCAGCCGTACCGATACGTGGGTCGATGCGGTTTGGAACGAAGAAGAGTTGTGCGGTCATCTGTGGGTTATGTTCGCGAAGTACGTTAAGCACCTGTACGAAGACGCCCGTTGAGTCTAACGCCTTATCCTCATATTCGTAAGGACAGACGATGTAGTCAGCACCCACGAAGAGCGGAGCAAGACCATCCTCGCTGATATTACCAGGAGAGTCAAACAATACGAAACCTTCTACCTGTGAAGCTGAGTCAACCAGTGTCTGCATTGTCTCGACATCGGTCACGTCGAAGTCCTGAACGTTATAAGGTTCTTCCTCGCCCTCATAGATAAGCTTGTCCTTTCGAAGCTGCATCAGAATCGTCTTCTGCAAGTCGGTATCGATGATGCATACGTCCTTACCCTTTGCAGCGAGATAATTGGCAAAGAGGATGCACAGCGTGCTCTTCACTACTACACCTTTCTGAATTGCAACAACAATCTTCTTATTCTTCATTGTTTATATATTTATATTTTTAATTTCTTATCTTTTTCTTTATTTACGTATTTGCGTGTTCGAATATTTATATTTTCATTCGTTCACTTGTTTACGTTGTTGCCTTCTTTGCTGTTTCCTCATTCGGGGTCTTGCAAGTTGGCTGCCTCTCCCCCACTCTGCTCTTTGTGTCGATTCTCACTTTCTATGAGCGAGGAAAGGACTTTTCAATGGTTTTCTCCTTTCAATTTATCTTTTCGCGTCTTTTAAACGCTATTTCCTTCTCTTTCATCAACAAGTTTGATAGTATTGAAAATAACTTTTTATCACTTCTATCTATCTTTTCACCCACCTTTTCGTCAAAGCAGCTTACATTTTACTACACAGACATAGCATAACACTTTCTTTCTGTCAATTCTCCTCCACTTCATCAGGGCTCATTTCTGCAATATTTTTAATTCTTCGCCCCTCTACCCACAAATTCTCAAGTTATGAATTACTTTTTCTGCCCTCTCGTCCGAACAACTCAATATTTAGTGACTGAGGTTCAGACGAGCTGAAAGCAACGAGTTGTGAGTAAATTCTTAATTCTTCTTTTTTAGTCATCAGCTACCATTGCCGTCTTCAACACGCAGAATGGAATCAGAGCAAGAACGACGGTTAACAGAGAGGCAATAGTAAAAATGTTCGTAATCTCTGTCATCGTCGTACCGCCAACCCATGTATAAACAACAAAGTATGCAAAATCTATCAACCATGCCAAAGCTTGACAGCCAAACAAAAATACACCAAACAGGCGAATCTTACCAGCATAAGTACGCACTAACTGCACACAGAGAACTAACTTTGTAATAAAAAACACAAGGAAAGCTACTTTCGAGAAAGTTAAAAAATATGATGGTAATCCACCATGAAGCATTGCCTCAATTTGCTCCTCTTGAGTAAAAAGGAACTGTGGTAAAGCACCAGCAAGAGCTAAGCAGAATATAAGCACCATCATAATTGTGGCTGTCAACTGTGCAGCCTTATCACCATTCTTATTTAAGCATCTACGAAATACCTCCAGCATCGCTAACTTTGTCACAGCAATGACAAAATACTCAATAGCTCGAATAAAGCTATTCGACTGCACTGTCGCAAAAGCATTCGTAAGAACTCCCTGCCCAGCATTAGGAGCAGATGTCCATCCATCGATCAGATTGAAAACACTAAAAACAACGAACAAGCCCAAGCTCCAATTTAAAACCTGGCCCTCTTTAGGTGTAATAGAAAAAGTCTTTAAATTCATATATATTTATATAAAGGTTGAATTAAATAAATACGCACATATTGATGTGGTTATATTTTTATACTTGCAAATATACATCTATTTACCGAAACAAGCAAATACATCTAAACATTTTTAATGAGAAAAATAAAAAGATAAGAAAGCAAAAATGCAATAAAATATTTATCCTTTTGCGTTTTAATCTTTATATATATTTATATAGTTATGTGTTGTCAAAATAAATAAATTTAAAGAGAAAACAAGCAAACTAAAAACGAATAATTGAATAATAAAAATAAAATCTATTCTACATTTATATATTTACATACTTAATGACATACGGAACAAAAAAAATAAATGACATATATTTGTATTGTTATATATTTTTGTAATTATTGATTTGTGTGTTTAAATAATAAGTCAAATAAATAAAGAGAAAGACAAAATGAGAAACAGGCAGACAAAAGATGAACATAGAAAACCATAAGGTTATAACAAAAGAAACAAAAAGGAGGAAACATACAAAAAGAAGATATAGAGAATCAAAAGATAAAGCTCGATGAAATCGGATAAAATACAGAAACATATTTAAGCAAATATATAAAAACATAGAATCCTTATAATCAGGGGAAAGTAAAGATTAAAACTCGTAAAAAGCCTATTATATAGAATCATAAATGAAATCGAACATAAGAAAAACAACGATTTCATCGAGAAAAGAGCAACAAACAGATCTACATACAAACAAGAGTAGAACACAGCTAAAAACAAAAGGGACCTACAAAAAGCATTAAAAGATAAAAACATAAATAATAGTTTAAATAAATATATATAATACTGATATTCTGCAGGTTATAAGACAACACAAAGGAGAAAGCCAGAAAATAAATATATAATGACTGATTTATACAAAGACATAAATAAGCAAATAGAAGAAAAGGAACAAAAGACGAGTAAAAAGCTTAGCAAAGAAAAAATAAAAGCGATAAATCAACTAACAAAGAAGAAACCCAAACAAGAGTCCAAATAACAAAGTGAAAAAACTGACAACATAAACAAGAGTAAGGAGAGCAAATAAAGAACAGACAAAGGTTTAAAATAAAAGACATCAATGAAACATCAATATATTTATATATTTACTTATACAAGAGATAAATAAAATAAAAATCAATATTATTTGTATATTTCTTTATTTGCTTAATCATATAAATACGTATACTAAAACATATTTATATATTTGCCAAATATAAGCACTTAAAAATAATATTATGTGCTTATATAAATATGGATTTATATTATAACACATTAAATTAAAAACCCAATTACATAAATAACAAACGAAAATAAAAACAAAGTAGATAAACAAACAAAGAAATAAAACGATAAAAGTATTTTTATATACTTAAATATTCAAGCAAAAATATCAAAAAATAAACAGATGGAAGAGTAAAAATGAAGCCAAAATGAAGAGGATAATAGGGGAGAGGAAGTGCGACAAAAACATGAAAAGAGACAGAATAATGAAAAGAGACAGAATAATGAAAAGAGACAGAATAATGAAAAGAGACAGAATAACAAAAAAAGACAGAGCTATAAGAGAGACAGAATGACATAAAGGGAAAAAAAGAGGAAAGACAGAGTAATAAAAAAGACAGAGTAACAGGAAAGACAGAATATATAAAGAAAAAATAATAAAAGAGACAGAATAACACAAAGACAAAATAACAAGAGAAACAGAACAAATAAAGACAAGGAATAGGAAAGAAAAAACAGGCTATAAACAGAGACGGATAACAAACAAAAATGAAAAAGAATAGATAACTAACAAGAAGAGTTTAGAATTAATTTGCTGTCACTTTTAACAATTAAAATAAAACAACTATAAACCAAACGGTTACAACATAAAACTGAGTGAGAGGAGTGACAGCAAAACGAAAAATACATCAAAACAATGAAAGGAAAGACAATGATCATCTGAAATATAGAAAAATAAAACAAAACTCTTATATCCTTAATTCCGCAGTATTTTTTCTTGTGAGAAAATTTTATATGTTGAGACGTCTTATTGGGGCTCTATATGTTGATATGAGGTGCTTCGGTGTTTCTTGGCTCTTTTCTAAGCATAAAATCCCCCACCCAAACCAATGGGGAAGTATGAAAAACCACAAAAAATACTTCCATAACAGAATGCTTTGCCGCTACTTCCACGTTTACCCAATACAGATTCGGTAAGTTTTTCAAAGCCCAACTTTGAGAAAACGTCCATAATGTGATAAATTCCACCGAAAGAAGTGATATTCATGTTTTTAATTGCTACCTTTGCCATGTCAGATTTTTGCTTACTTGTTATGTTTGCAGCACCAAGATAGGTGAAATTTCTGACATATCCAAGTATTTTGAGAACTTTGTTTTTCAGACACTTGGAGTTCTCACAAGAGTTTATGCTGCAGAATTAAGGTAAGGTAAACCATATATGAACCATCATTTTATCAACTCTATACTTCAATGGCTGCTCATTGCTATTGTCTTGACAGCAATCGGAGCATTGGTCTTAGGGGTCGTTGCCGATGGCGGTAAGGGGCCGACAGTGATAGGTCTGCTCATCGGCGGGGCGCTCATCTGGGCAGAGCATTACACCAAGAAGCGGGCCGAGAAGCGTGACGTGCTGAAGATGGAGACGTCGGCAGATAAGGCGGAGGACGGCACGGATGCATTGCCAGCGAGCGAGGAAGCACCGACCGAGAGCTATCGCAACGAACGAGAAGCCAATTTTTCCACAGCCATAGAGGCACTGACACTACAGGAGATTGCCGCAGGGCAGAATAGAGTGCTTGCTTTTGAAGACTCGATGGTGTACGCCTATGAGCTGACGGAGGTAGGATTGCTCACGGGAAGCGGGGAGCAGATGCGCTTCTCGGTGGTGATTCCGCTGCGTCGCAGCAACTGGCAGACGGAGCAGGAAGAGATAGAGAGAAGGCTCGCAGAGGTATGGAGGTGTCTGTGGCAAGACTATGGTTTTGAGACGGCGCATGCGTTGTCAGAGAGCAGTCTGATGCTCAAGATAGAGGCTTGCGGGCCGGTAGCCCACGCCGTGAAAGCGTTGAAGCCCACGCAAGATATACTTCACGAGATTATCATACATCGGGATCTGCATCTGTTAGACTCGTATTTGCTCATTCACGGCTATGATTGGCCAGAATATGCCTATCTTAGAGGTGGACAGGTGGTGCACGATTTCAGAGAAGAAGAGGGTGTGGCAAGAAGTGTGTACCATGAAGATGAGGCGATGGCTGTGGCACGACTGTACGACTTCCAAGACTGCCAACGCATCAGCGAGGCGGAGTATTTAGAGGCACTTTCCTCTTACGCCCACCTGCCTTTTGCGTATCATGCTTCTTACATGGCGTATAAAAAACATAAGTTCAAAGGCGTAGTCTTCACCCTGATTGCGGGCAAATTCCACTTGTTTTGCGGTATTGACGAGGCCTACTTCACGACGGATCTGAGCATGTTTAACCTTTGGGAGGAGACACGTCAGTATAACTGTCGAGTGATGGAGGTACGCTTCAGATACGACCATCTGCCAATGATGCGCCTGCTGACAGGAGAGATATTATATATCGATGTGGTGCCGGACAAGTGTGGGCCATTATATTATCTTGTTTCAAGCTCGTATGGCAGCAGAGATTATGCTCACATCAAGGCCGATTATGATGCCGCGAAGGTGGCAGAGATAGGGGTGAAGATGAAACTTTAATATAGTATAGCCTCAAATCCGCAACTAAGCCTTTCAACGTCCTTCTTGCGTGTACACATCCTCTCATTACTGAATTTGCAGATAATTTGAACTTGAAGCACCAACTTTTGCCTACAATATCCCCTTACCCCACAATGTGACTTGAGGCAATACGCAATATCATTCCCATAAGTTGGGCTCTTCAGCAATAGGGAGTGATAATCTGAATCTATTACACAATAAGCCAGACTGAGTTACAAAAGAACTATTTCCTCTTTGCTTTCTTCAACACTATTCTCAGCGAATCAGTGAGCACTCTTTTCTCATTACACATAAGAAAATCTGATGGTAGAATAGACAAGGCTAATGAATCTTCAACCCTTTTGTCTTGGCGTTCATAACCTAATTTGACTGAGATGATTCTATTCTTTACGCGCGTATTATTGGCTTTATATGTATCGGTTTCAGAGAACGGAAAAGATTTCCATACCGTTATATTCTTATCATAAAAGTGCAACCGTAAAGAGTCAGGATTCATTACATATTCTCCCTTTAAATCAAAGAGAAGGTAATACCAACCATGAAAGTACATACTGCTGACCTTAACCATACGATTCTCTGATAAATAAATATCGTGGCTAAACTTGTTGTTATCTAACGGAAGAATAAATCCAATATCACAAGATTGAAGAGATAACAAGAAGAAAATACAAAGCCCAAGCCATTTGATGCGCCGACAGCTAACTATCATTTTCGATAAAATCTTCATAACACAACTTGAATAAACCATTACAGGTTAAAGTGATAAACTATAAAATCTTATTCTCAAAACAATTCCTTATTTTGTACATACCGATATCATACTTATATCTGCCAAAAAGAATTTGTGGGTTTACACCATACTTTTCTGCTTCAGCCCTTATATAAGGAGCTATCTTATAAGGTACGACGTCGCGAGTTCTTGCTAAAAATTTCTTCCAATCAGAGGCTGGGATAACTGCATTCAAGGCAAATTCGTCAGCCTCCGTTTCCTCCGAAGTTTTCTTATCATCTGGGATATATATCATTGTCTGTCCATCCTTTTCAAGATGATTGTAAACATGACCAACCTCATGTAAAATTGTAAAAGCAAAATTATCAATAGAGGGTATGCGTTCAGTAACAACGATGGTAGGGTTATCGCCCGTCCAAAACGACATACCATCCACTGGGACCTGACCAATTTTCGCGACATGTAAGAAGCGAATACCAAACTGATTCAGAAGTCTTGCTGTCTTTTTGATAGTATCCTTGTTCTCTTTAAACACTACATTCAGCCCTTTTGTTAATTGACCTGCAGCATTCTTGTCGAAATCGCCCAAAGAAGACTTATCATGTTGTGAAAGATATCGGCAGTAGTATTTCCATGAAAAAATATCTATCGGATTTGTTGTCACTTTTTCTGACTTACGATAATAGTAAGACAATTCTATTTCCTTCGCTTTAAGTTCCAAGAAACAATCTAAATTGTCGACAGAAAAAACATCAAAGATCCTTTTGACATCCTCGATGACATTACCATTTATAATACCAACTTTCTTAAAAAATAGTGTGTTTATTTGTTCTTTGAGAACATTCCATATGTCTAACATTTTTGTCTGCAACACAACTCTTTCGCTCAGTTTTGCACTGTCCAATTCGTATTGTGTCTGAATCTGCATGAGAAATGCTGCAGAAATATTGAGCGCTTTTTCCAATAATAATGCCATTTCAGGCGTTAGAGAACGCTTGCCTTTTATGACATCATTCAGAATTGGTCTCTGTATGCCAGTGAGTCCAGACAATTCACTCTGCTTCATGTTGCGAGCAGAGAGCTCGTCCTTAATCACTTCTCCCACATGAGTTGCCTCAAAGGGAACAGCCTGATTAAAGCTAAACTTAGTCATAATGATGTGAAATTTCTAATAGTTCAATGTTTGTAATAATGATGCTCCCATCAATAGGAGAACTTCGGAATATCAACCGCCAAGCACCATTGCAACGTACTGATTCTTGTCCTTTCCGTTTACCTTTCAGCGCTTCGTAGTTAAGTCCTTTCATAGGGAAGAGGTCTTCTATCCGCCGAGCAGCTTTCATGTAGTCTACGGCTCTTTTAAACCCCTTTATCACTTGGGGCGGCAAACTCCTATATCTTTTATCTGATGTCTTGCCATTTGTATATAATTCGAGGAGAGCTTCGTCTTCTGAGGTTATAATCATAATCTTCAGGTATTTGTAGATGCTGCAAAGATAATAACTTAATTTCAATTATCAAAATAGATAATTAATTATCTTCATTAAAATAACTATTTTTATATAATTAAACTGTTTTATAGACAATATATCCACACTTTATTACGTAAAAGTTACTTTATTTGATAATCGAGTATATAAATATAAGCATAGAAAAACAACATCTTTTTGAGGGTCATAGATTCTGTCCACTTCTATTCAACAGGAAATCAAAAATATTCAGAATGAGTATACCATCATCATTACAGAAAGTGGGCTACATACCTCCTACAATGACAACTTTCAAAAAACGGTCTTTAATCTGTTTGAGTTATCGTAGTTATTTATGCGTAAAGACGCTGTCTTTGCCCGCAAAAGATTCAAGAATATTGTATCTCTCAGATAATCAACAAAATAAAAATGGATAAAGAGTAAATGGGGCACAAAATGGAAACGAGCAAGTTTCTTTCCCTTTCTTTATTCTGCATTGTCTCAAAGAACACTTAATCTTATAAATCAAAGACTAACATTTTCCGATGAAATACAATTCTAAAACAAGAATTTTATACGGAAAAAACAATTACTTTTAAATATGTTTGGAGAAACAACCTTAAGAATGTATCTTTGTACTTACGCATTCTGCAATATACAATGATAAATCAACAGAAAAAGGCGATAAATAGGATTAAAGCTGTTTTGGCAGAAAAACAATTGTCTGACAAATGGCTGGCGAATGAAATAGGTCGTACAGAGAATACCGTTTCACGGTGGTATTCCAATAAAGTGCAGCCGTTCCTTGAGAACCTTCTTGAAATCGCCAAGGTGCTAAAGGTTGATGTGAGAGATTTACTTAGGTCAACCGAAGAATAACCTTATATGCTAAACAAATAATAACTAAAGAATAATAAATATGCCAGTACAAAGTGAAGCGGCCCTTGAGAACGGACTTATTGCTACTCTTCAGCAAATGAACTATGAATATGTACAGATTGAAGAAGAGAAAAATCTACGGACAAATTTCAAAAGTCAACTTGAGAAACATAACAGGAAGAGACTGGAAGAGATTGGACGCACGGAGTTTACTGAAGCCGAATTTGAGAAAATCTTGATTTATCTTGAAGGTGGCACACGTTTTGAAAAGGCAAAGAAACTTCGTGACCTCTTTCCACTTGAACTGGATAATGGAGAACGCCTGTGGGTGGAATTTCTGAACCGCACCCACTGGTGTCAGAACGAGTTTCAGGTTTCCCATCAGATTACCGTTGAAGGAAGAAAGAAGTGTCGTTATGACGTGACGATACTGATAAATGGTTTACCTTTGGTTCAGATAGAGCTAAAGCGCAGAGGGGTAGAGCTGAAACAGGCTTACAACCAGATACAACGTTATCATAAGACCTCGTTCCATGGACTGTTTGACTATGTGCAGCTGTTTGTTATCTCCAACGGAGTGAACACGCGTTATTTTGCCAACAATCCGAATAGTGGCTACAAATTCACATTCAATTGGACAGATGCAGCTAATGTTCCTTTCAATGAATTGGAAAAGTTCGCCACCAGCTTCTTTGATAAATGCACGTTAGGCAAGATAATAGGCAAGTATATCGTACTGCACGAAGGAGATAAATGCCTAATGGTGTTGCGTCCTTACCAGTTCTATGCCGTCGAGAAGATACTTGACCGTGTGAAAAATTCCAATAACAATGGCTATATATGGCATACAACTGGTGCGGGAAAAACGCTGACTTCATTTAAGGCTGCCCAGCTTGTAGCCGAATTAGACGATGTGGACAAGGTTATGTTTGTTGTTGACAGACACGACCTTGACACACAGACGCAGTCCGAATATGAGGCATTTGAGCCAGGTGCTGTTGACAGTACCGATAACACAGATGAACTTGTGAAGCGCCTTCATGGTAATTCCAAAATTATCATCACCACCATCCAAAAACTCAATGCCGCTGTAAGTAAGCAGTGGTATAGCAGGCGGATTGAAGAAATCCGTCATGCTCGTATCGTGATGATTTTTGATGAGTGTCATCGCAGTCATTTCGGAGATTGCCATAAGAATATCGTCAGGTTTTTCGACAATACACAGATATTCGGATTTACAGGTACACCTATCTTCGTTGAGAACGCTGTGGATGGTCATACAACAAAGGAAATCTTCGGCAATTGCCTCCACAAGTATCTGATAAAGGATGCTATTGCTGATGAAAATGTACTTGGTTTCCTCGTAGAATATTATCATGGCAATGCCGATGTAGATAATGCTAACCAAAACCGTATGACGGAAATTGCCAAATTTATCCTTAATAATTTCAATAAATCAACATTTGATGGCGAGTTTGATGCTTTGTTTGCCGTGCAGTCTGTGTCAACACTTATTCGATATTATAAAATATTCAAGAGTCTTAATCCCAAAATAAGAATAGGAGCCGTGTTTACATACGCATCTAACAGCAGTCAGGACGACGCCCTTACAGGTATGAATACTGGTAGCTATGTGAGTGAAAGTACGGGCGAAGCAGATGAGTTACAGGCTATTATGGATGATTATAATGATATGTTCGGTACAAGTTTCACTACAGAAAACTTCCGTGCATATTATGACGACATCAATCTTCGTATGAAGAAAAAGAAAACAGACATGAAGCCACTTGACCTCTGTCTGGTAGTCGGCATGTTCCTAACGGGCTTTGACAGCAAGAAACTCAATACACTCTATGTGGATAAGAATATGGACTATCATGGATTATTACAAGCATTCAGTCGTACAAACCGTGTTTTGAATGAAAAGAAACGTTTTGGCAAGATTGTTTGCTTCCGTGATTTGAAAAGCAATGTGGATGCTTCTATCAAGCTTTTCAGTAACAGCAATAATCTTGAAGATATTGTCCGTCCGCCTTTTAATGAAGTCAAGAAGAATTATCAGGAACTTACGACAAACTTCTTAGAACAATACCCAACTCCCAGCAGCATAGATTTGTTGCAGAGCGAGAAAGATAAAAAGCAGTTTATCCTTGCATTCCGTGATGTCATTAAGAAACATGCAGAGATTCAGGTTTACGATGAATTTGAAGAAGATGCTGCAGATCTTGGTATGACAGAGCAGCAATTTATGGACTTCCGAAGCAAATACCTTGATATTTACGATACATTTGCCGGTGGCTGTAAGCCTTCAGAAGAAAATCAAACGCCTGACGAAGATACAGAGTCCACGGAAACTTCAACAGAGTCAGGTATTGATGATATTGATTTCTGTTTAGAATTGTTGCATAGTGATATTATCAACGTAACTTACATACTTGAACTGATCGCTGATCTTAATCCTTACAGCGCAGATTATAAGGAAAAACGTACGTATATTATTGATACGATGATTAAAGATGCGGAGTTACGTAACAAGGCAAAACTGATTGATGGCTTTATACAGCAGAATGTGGATGATGACCGAGATAACTTTATGGCACGCAAACAGAAGTTTGACGGTACAAGCGACCTTGAAGAACGATTGAACAATTACATCACGACTGAGCGGAACAACGCAGTAGATAAACTTGCAAAAGAAGAGGGTTTGGATGTATCTGTTCTCAATCATTACTTGTCTGAATATGACTACTTGCAAAAGGAACAACCAGAAATTATACAAGAGGCGTTGAAAGAAAAGCATTTAGGATTAATAAAAAAACGCAAAACATTGACAAGGATACTTGAACGCTTGAAGTCTATCATACGAACATTCAGTTGGGAATAATTAAAAACATATATGAGTTCAATAAAAGTAATAGATTCAATACGGATAAGTCCTAAAGGTGTACTTGTCAAGGATGCAAATGGTAAATATGTTATATTACATAGACGTCAAGGACATATGGATGGGGCTTGCGCTGTTTATTCCTTGTCTATGGCGCTGTTGTGCATTGGTGCTGTCACCGAGGAAGACTTGGATATATTCAACAAGCCTGACAGAAGAACACCCAAAGGAAAATTTTTAAGCCATTTTCTTGATGAACAAGGAATGGTAAGGTCTGGCTATTCCTATTCAACTCTTAGAAAAGAAATTAACGAGCAAAGTTTCGGGATAAGAGTCATAAGGAGAAACCCACGAGACAAGGAGAAACTTATTGGTCTCATTGCAGATACGCTTGATGAGGACAAACCGGTTATAATATCAACTGTGTTTACTGATGGAGCTCACGCCATGCTTGCTGTTGGCTACGAATTTTGTGATAAGAATGGTGCAATTATGAAAATCTTATGCTTAGACCCCAGTGAAGAAGCACCTACATTTTCTTCATGGAATTGTATAATTGATGTTTCACATATACACAGCAAGTCAGAATTTCCATTTGATAACATAACAAAATCCCAATCATACAAAGTGGCATTGAGAGATATTTTAATAATAGAAAATAAGAAATAACAATAATATGAGCGAAGAATTACAACAGAAATTGCGTGACCAGCTTTGGGAAGTCGCAAACAAGTTGCGTGGCAATATGTCGGCAAGCGACTTCATGTATTTCACCCTTGGCTTTATCTTCTACAAGTATTTGTCGGAGAAGATAGAGAAACATGCCAATGACGCCTTAGTGGATGACGATGTTACCTTCAAAGAACTATGGGCAATGGAAAAAGATACCGATATCGAAGAGCTACAAGAGAGCGTAAAGACCGAATGTATCGAAAACATTGGCTATTTCATAGAACCTAACTTCTTGTTCTCATCCGTTATTGAGAGTATTAAAAAGAAAGAAAATATCCTGCCGATACTTGAGCGTTCTTTGAAGCGTATTGAAGATAGTACTCTGGGGCAAGATAGCGAAGAGGACTTTGGCGGTTTGTTCTCAGACATAGACCTCGCCTCGCCTAAATTGGGCAAGACTGCAGACGATAAAAACACATTAGTAAGCAACGTGCTTCTTGCCCTTGATGATATAGACTTTGGCGTAGAGGCATCACAAGAGATTGATATTCTTGGCGATGCTTATGAGTATATGATTAGCCAGTTTGCCGCCGGTGCAGGAAAGAAAGCCGGTGAGTTTTACACTCCGCAGGAAGTTAGCCGTATCTTGGCTGAAATTGTAACCCTCGGCCATGCACGCCTTCGCAATGTTTATGATCCAACCTGCGGTAGCGGCTCTTTACTGCTCCGTGCAGCAAGTATAGGACATGCTAATGAGATATTCGGACAGGAGAAGAATCCCACAACCTACAATCTTGCTCGCATGAATATGCTCCTTCATGGCATAAAATTCAGAAACTTCCGTATAGAGAATGGCGACACACTCGAAGCCGATGCCTTTGGTGACACTCAGTTTGATGCAGTTGTTGCCAACCCTCCGTTCTCTGCAGAGTGGAGTGCTGCTGATAAGTTCAACAATGATGACCGTTTCAGCAAGGCAGGACGGCTTGCTCCACGCAAGACAGCTGATTATGCGTTCATCCTCCACATGCTTTATCACTTAAACGAGGGTGGAACTATGGCTTGCGTTGCTCCTCATGGTGTTCTCTTCCGTGGAAATGCTGAGGGGGTAATCCGCCGCTTCCTCATTGAGAAGAAAAACTATGTGGATGCTATCATCGGTCTACCTGCCAACATCTTCTATGGAACAAGCATCCCTACCTGTATTCTGGTGTTTAAGAAATGCCGTAAGGAAGACGACAGTATTCTCTTCATTGATGCCAGCAAGGATTTTGAGAAGATAAAGACACAGAACAAGCTCCGCCCACAGCATATTCAGAAGATTGTTGACACCTATCGTGATCGCAAGGAGATTGAGAAATACAGCCACCTTGCCACCTTGGAGGAGATAGCCGAAAACAACTACAACCTCAACATTCCTCGTTATGTTGATACTTTCGAGGAGGAAGAACCTATTGACATCCATGCCGTGATGAAGGAAATCAAGGATCTGGAAGCCAAGCGTGCCGACCTTGACAAAGAAATTGAAGGTTATTTGAAAGAATTGGGAATAATGTAAAATATTGGCTCTCAAGTTATAATGTCAAAATAAGAAGTTATGGCGAAAGATAAGGAAAATACAAAACGACAATCAACTGAACTGGTCGCAAATTGCGACCTCATATTGGAGTTTCTATCAAGGACTTGGGTAAAAAGTGGTTCGGCTTTACTCTCATGCACGACATTGCAGCAACTGAACTTATCAAGAAAATTAAAGAATAATGACTATGGCAGAAAATAAAGAAAAAAAAGTCCTCAATGTCCCAAATCTGAGATTTCCAGAGTTTGAGGGAGAGTGGGAGGAAAGTACCATTGAAAAACAATTTGAGTTGTATTCAGGTAATACACCTAGCCGAATAAATAAAGAACTTTTCAATGGAACAATAAACTGGATTTCAAGTGGTGAGTTGAAAGAACATTATATATATTCAACCAAAGAAAGAATATCACAGGAGGCTGCAAATAACCTGAAATTACTTTCTGTTGGCACTTTTGTCATCGCTATTTATGGTTTGGAGGCAGAAGGTGTAAGAGGTACTGGCTCAATTACACAGGAGCCATCAACCATAAGTCAAGCGTGCATGGCATTTACCCCTAAAGGAGAAATTACAAATGAATTTCTTTATTCATGGTACAAAAAACATGGAAATGTAATAGGTGTAAAATATGCTCAAGGAACTAAACAACAAAATCTTAGTTATGACATATTAGAGAAATTCAAAATCAGTTATCCAAATGTCAAGGAGCAGGATAAATTGAATCTATTTTTCTCCCTTATTGATAAACGCATCTCTACCCAAAACAAAATCATTGACAAGTTGAAATCCCTAATCAAGGGACTAAACAATCATTTGTATCAGCAATATGGAAATGAGATAGAAACCTCTTTCGCTGATTTAGGTGTCTCATATTCTGGGCTGTCAGGAAAAACTGCCACTGATTTTGGAAGTGGGAAACCTTTCATTACTTACTTGAACGTGTATTCAAATAATGTAATCGAAGAAACATCATACCAGTATGTACGAATGGGCGAAAATGAGAAACAGAATATTGTTCGATATGGCGATGTCTTGTTTACCCTTTCTTCAGAAACACCAGAAGAAGTTGGTATTGGTTCCGTGTTTCTTGGAAATCAAGAGGTTTACTTGAATAGCTTTTGCTTTGGCGTTCATATTACTAATATCCAAAAGGTGTTCTCACCATATCTGTCTTACTACATCTCAACGACACAATTCCGCAAGTTCATATATCCGTTTGCGCAAGGAAGTACAAGATTCAATTTGTGCAAAGCCGATTTTGAAAAATCAAAATTTAAATTACCTTCATTAGAGAATCAAAAGAGGATTTACGAATCATTGAAATGTCTATCTGGTAAGGTGGCAGCGGAAGACGCTATCTTGAAACAGTATCATTCTCAGAAGCAGTATCTGCTCCGCCAAATGTTCATATAAACATCTGGCGGAGCAAGTATTGCTTTTGACTACACAAATTGTCTAATATCTTCTGTTCTGCTATTGCTTTTTGCTCAATTTTAAAAAGCAAATCTGCATACTTATTTTGAAGTTCATAGGGTGGACAAAAGATTTTGGCTTTTCCATAGTCTTTGAAATAGATGTGTGGAATAGCCATTCCTGTTTTATAGGGCTCAAAGCTAAACACTTTCAGCATAAAGTACAAATACCTAAGTGAGAAGCCGTCTTTTGCTTGTAATATGTTTAATGTTCCTGTTGCCGAGCATTTTCCATTGATATAGGAAACAGAGCCTACCCCAGAGCCGTCTTTTATTATGTATATTGCTTCATCAGTTGTGTTGTATGTATCAAGATACCCAACAACGCCATTTGCTCCATAAACAGGATATGAGCCAACCTCTGCGACATCACTTTCTTGCAGCGTTGAAGAAGAACATTGCAAGCACTCTGACAAACGTATATTCGACTTGTCTTGTTTAGAAATCCTATGTGCAATTCCCTTGATTAAGGAATACTTATGTTTTAGGTGCGCAATTATTGACTATACCATAGAAACTCTTCAAACCGATTATATTGAATTTTCAGAGGTGTATGACATGGCTGGCGAGGGTGGAACACCATCAACTTCAAACATGGAGTATTATGAAAACGGCTGTATTCCTTTTGTAAAAATAGAAGACTTAAAACAGAAATACTTGGTAAGCAACAAAGACCATATTACGGAATTAGGATTACAGAAGTCATCAGCATGGCTAATACCTACAAATTCTATTTTATTCTCTAATGGTGCTACTATCGGCGAAATATCCATAACTACCTATCCAGTATGTACAAAACAGGGCATTTTAGGAATTGTACCCAAAGTAAACTTTGACACAGAATATTTATATTATCTAATGTCATCACGCTATTTCAAAAGAGAAATATGCCGTATAATAACTGAGGGTACTATGAAGACTGCATATTTGAAAGACATAAACAAAATACGCTGCCCCATTCCTTCAAAAGCCATTCAGCAAGAAATAGTTAGCCTTCCTTCTGTATTGGACACTAAAATAGGAATAGAACAGCGTATTTTAGAAAAGTTCATTTGTCAAAAACAATATTTGCTTCGCCAGATGTTCATATGAACATTTGGCGAAGCAGATACTGCTTCTGCTCTTCTAATTTGGTCATAAGTTGTTCTTCAACTTTGATTTTGTCATCTTCTGCCATCATACATTTTGCAATTCTATCCTGTTCACATAAATCTGGCAACAAGAGTTGAGCCTTTGCAATGTCTTTGTAATGCAAATGAATGATAGTGCTGCCTTTGGCATATATAGCCAATTTCTTACGAGTAATGATATTTATGTAGTAACTGAGATAGTAAGCATTGAACTTTTTATCAATGTGAATACCAAACATATCTCCTCCTAATACTACATTTGGGATATCTATTACCGATGGAGATATTAGAGATACAGCATCTACTGTTGTAGAAGAAGGGAATAGCAAATCCCTCTTCTGACTTAATGTCATATTGGCAATCTTATTCGTATGGCTTTTTATTTCGTTTATCACGCAGTCATACGTTGTGAAAAGTTCTCCGTAGAGAATACATTCATGTCCTTTTTCTGACAAATCCTCTTTGGACAGACTTCCTACGCTAAAAGGTACTCCCAAATCACAGATTTTGTACTTGTGTAATTTTGCTTGGCGATAATGCTTTTCAATAATTGCGCACTTTAGCTTCTTTAAATCCTCAATGATTTTGTTTTGGGTTGCGATACGCTCGTCTATCAAATGCAATAAAGTGGCTATCTTTGTTTGTTCTTTTTTCTCCTTGGGAACATAATGATATGTTTGAAAAAAGTTCTGAACAGATATATTGAGTAGTCCATGATTTCGTGCGCCTTCTACTGCTATTTCAGAAACACTTTTGTGCCATTTAGGTGATTCAAAATATTGTAGAATAAAATCTGACTCAACATTATCTTGTGTTGTGAAACAAATATAAAGAGCTGATAATACCCCTTGTTCATAGTTATCCAACCTTTTTATAGCACCCCACGGATAATCATTTGAATAACTTTTATTATAAGCAAATTCCCCCTTTTTCAACAAGTAATAGTTTGACATATCTGTGCTTGCTACAATCTTGTTGAAGAATGTAATTTGATCTACTAAACCATATTTAGCAGAAATCGTAAGAGGAAGTTTCGATAAGTTGTACTTATTTTTACGCTTTACACGTTCTGTGAAATCCCCCAAACGTTTTTTCTCCCACTCTCCCTTAAACTCAGGGAATCTCAGATTTGGGACATTAGTTAATACGTTTCTCTAATTATTATGTACCTTTTCTATATTAAGGATTAAATATGAAAACAAAAACTATTAGAGAAATTTCGTTGGCTTGGAAAAGAGACAAGCAACGCTACGTCAAGCAGTCCACATACGCTGCTTATGTGTTAGTTTTGGAAAATCACATACTTTCATCGTTTGGTGATTGTGATAGTCTTAGTGAAAAACTTGTACAAGAATTTGTGCTACAAAAACTTAATGCTGGTCTCAGCATTAAAACGGTGAAGGACATTCTCATTGTGTTGAAAATGGTGATGAAGTTCGGAGTAAAGAACGGTTGGATGAACTATTGCGAATGGGACATCAAGTATCCAACTACAGTAATCAATAAAGAAATGGAGGTGCTGACAGTGACACACCACAAAAAGATTCTCGATTTCATCAAGCAGAACTTTACATTTCGCAACCTTGGCATCTACATTAGTCTAACCACAGGCTTGCGGATTGGTGAGGTATGCGGCTTAAAATGGTCGGACATCAATACGGACAGCGGTATAATCACCGTAAACCGTACCATTGAGCGTATCTACGTCGTAGAAGGTGAGCGCAGGCACACAGAATTAGTCATCAACAGCCCAAAGACCAAGAACTCTTGCCGTGAGATACCAATGAACAAAGAACTCTTGGCTATGGTGAAACCACTGAAAAAGGTAGTAAATATTAATTTCTATGTGCTGACCAACGAAGAAAAACCTACTGAGCCACGAACCTATCGAAACTATTATCATCGGTTAATGAAGCATTTGGACATTCCTCGGCTGAAATATCACGGGCTGCGCCACAGTTTCGCCACACGCTGCATCGAAAGTAACTGTGACTATAAGACGGTTAGCGTGTTGCTCGGGCATGCGAACATCACTACAACTCTCAACCTCTATGTTCATCCCAATATGGAACAGAAGAAGCGTTGTATTACGCAGATGCTTAAATACCTCAGGAAGTAATTCTATTCTACATTTTTTGCGATAGTCAATTATCAAACTCACCGTCAACTCTTGAAAGACGGTGAGTTCTTTTGTCTGACGTATTAGTTCATGCAACAACACCTTTACGCTTTTATCAGCCGTATAAACTCAAATCGGTCATTAGACCACAATGTTTCAGAAATTCTTTTTTGGGGCTTCAGAATTTTGGAAGTCCCCCCTCACCTTACTAACGCTCCGCACATATGGTGCGAAGGCTTAGCACCATATGTGCGGAGGACCTATAACATTAAAAGAATAGGAAAAACCTCAGCAAGCGTATGGTGAATGGTACGACATATAGGGAGGGAAAACTGAATGTAAAGTATTTGTGAGGGTCGACAAAATAGGAACATATTTGGCACTTACAGATTAAATAGGTGGAAACGAACAGTCGATAGTTCTGCTATAAATCAAAAGTACGATGCTTGGCGAGCATAAAGCGACAAAAGGGGAATATTTTTTTAAGATGCAATAAAACAGCATAACTCACTGATTATCAACATAAGTACGAATATTGATAAAAGTAAAGTGCGACAAAAAAGTGACAAGTTTTTGTATTTTTCGAACGTAAAAGAGAAATGAAATCACCATAACTTCCATAATAGCAATGCTTTATCGCACAAATAGAGTAGGGTAGTATCGAAAATAGCTTCCCTATTTGTCTCCGCAATCTTTAAGCGATAAAACAGCATTTTGCGAATGATTAAGAACGAAAAAGGGCTTAGTTGCGACAAAAAAGGAGGAAAAACTCTCATACCAAAACCTATAAAAAAAATGTCGACAAAGTCATGAAAAGGAGAAAACTCAATGCGAATAACCTTCCTAAAATGTGAACATAAAAACCGAAAAGTTTGAACAATGAAAAGAAGAAATAATCCTTCTAAATACGATACGAATACCGACAAGCTGATGACAAAGAAAAACATACAAACGTCCTGGCGCATCTCCACCCTTTAATCATTGAATACGAAGAAGTAAAGAATAGCCTCTAAGATGATTAAAAGTCGATAATATACTGATACACAAATATATAAAAACATATTTGAAGATGACAAGAATCCTGTGTAACCGCCTAAAAAACAACCGAATAAAGCAAAGGTCAACGGTAAAAAAAATAAGAAAACGAAACAAAACCTACTACCCAACCGACATGAATCTCACAAAATTTCCTACCCAAAACCACCGACTAAAAACCCACAAAACCATGAAACGGAAATGAAAACCCGACTCAAAACGCTCGTCCTACAAGCCTACAGCAAAACAGAAAATGCCTGCAACGCTCCCAAAACGTATGTGCGACAAAAAGGGAGGTTGCGCCCAAAACCTTTGTTTAAAGTCTTCTTCCCCCAGCGAAAAAATATATATTTTCTCAAAACAAAACACCTCTTCTTAACTTAGAATATCGTTATATAATCTTTATTAGATATTAGTAGAGGCCCTCAAAGCCATTGAACCTTAAATAGTTACACGACTAATCGACGACAAATTAGTAACTTAGCGGCGACAGATTAGTAAGTAGGTTGCGACAAATTAGTAACTATGGTGCGACACTTTAGTAGCTATTGGGGTGGGGTAGTCGACAAGTTAGGAGGTTAGGTGCGACGAATAGGGAAGGAATAAGGCTTAGTTATGAAAAATATAAACAAATTCTCCGTTTTTATAACGACTTTTTCATGATTTCTCTTGTTCTCCTATGTTTATCACTTAAATAAAATTTTGATTCTCAGAACTTTGTCTTCTTTATTTTATCTTATAAATAATTGTATTTTTGATAGTTACGAATTATTCTCTAAACGTTCGAGACAAAAAGGGAAGATATCGCCCAATCTTCTGTTTACTATTTCTCGACAAATTAGTAAGTTCGTAAAAATACTTTACATAAAAGACCCTCTAAACCAGACAGAATGAACGGAAGACATAATGGACAGAGTATGTAAAAGACAAAGTAACAGGGGAACAGAAGACGTAATGACATAAGGGACAGAAGCCAAAATGACATAATGAACAGAAGTTATAATGACATAATGAACAGAAGTTATAATGACAGACAGAATGATGCAGAAGCCATAATGACATAAAGGACAGAAGTCATAATGACAGACAGAATGATGCAGAAGCCATAATGACATAATGGACAAAAGTCATAATGACATAAGTAATAAAAGACATAGAAGTGCCCCTCCCCCCAACCCCTCCCCCGTAGGGAGGGGAGTGAACACCGAGATACCCTTTGGGCTGTGGCAAGAAATAGTAAACGGAAACTAATAAACCTTCTTTGCCTTAAAAAACCTCTTAGACTATGGCAAGAAATAGTAAACGGAAACTAACAAATCCTCTTTGTCTTAAAAGCCTTCTTAAGCTTATAAGGCTTATTAGCACCATTCTACCAATATAATATCTCAAGCTTTGTTTTTTTGTCATTCTGTCTTTTTTCCCCTGTTACTTTGTCTTTTACATACTTTGTCTATTATGTCCTTCTGTCTTTTCCCCTGTTACTATGTCTTTACATACTTTGTCCATTATGTCCTTCTGTCTTTTCCCCTTTCCCCTGTCTTTGTATTACTTTGTTTTTTCTGTCTTTATTTGTCATTCTGTCTGAAAATGATTACCTTTGCAGTGAGTATATATAACACTGTTTTGTACTAATGAGGAGAGAGTTATAACCAACAATCACTGCGGTAGATGGTAATAGAATAAGACTCTGGAATTCAATGACAAAACACATAGAAATATTTAGTTATATTGCTCATAACTATTACCGAGATTTCGGATATAACTAAACCATATTAGACTAAATGAATATACATTATGGGGTTGAATAACAGATTACAGATTGGCGATGTATCAAACAATGGTCAGGTAGAGATTGTTGATGAGGACAGATTATGTTATTTGGTAAGGTCAACAAGTAGAGGTGCCTCTGGCTTACGTACAATCTCAAAGAGTCTGTTGGAAGAATATGTAAACTATTGGAGTGAGCATTCTGATGCTACATCTGAATCTGCAAGACAATCATTGTCTGGACGCAGTGAGATAGATAAGTTTGAGTATGGCTATTCTTCAACGCTGTCGGTAATGGCTAAAATGGTTCTTCAATCGACTCACAACGTAAATAATAAAGTAAGTTGTCTTCCTCTCCAGCAAATTTTCTATGGTGCGCCAGGCACAGGTAAGTCATTTACAATCAATCAGGAGATAAAGGGGGAAGACGTAATTCGTACTACGTTTCATCCAGATAGTGACTATTCTTCTTTTGTGGGAGCGTATAAGCCAACGACACGAGAGATAACGATGCGTGATTTGTCGGGAAATCCTGTTATTGAGCGTGGGCAGATACTAACGGAGGAGAAGATTGTCTATGAGTTTGTACCGCAAGCATTTCTCCAAGCATATATTGCTGCGTGGGAGAAGTATGCTGCGTGTGACGAGGGTAATCCGCAACGACAGTTCTTAGTGATAGAAGAGATTAATCGAGGTAATTGTGCACAGATCTTTGGTGATTTGTTCCAGCTCTTAGACCGCAATGATCGTGGTTTCTCTGACTATCCTGTGAAGGCTGATGCTGATATGAGACGTTATGTGGCTAAAGCACTAAAGGGATTGTCTATTCCTCAGGCAGGTGCCATTAATAGCCTTTATGGTGGTCGTGACGTGGTGAGTGAGGTGTTAGAAGGTAATATTCTCCTACTGCCAAGTAATCTGTTTATTTGGGCAACAATGAATACCAGCGATCAGAGTTTGTTCCCGATAGACTCAGCCTTTAAGCGTCGTTGGGATTGGAGCTATATGCCAATATCGGATGCAAAGAAAGGTTATGTCATTGATGTTGCGGGCAGTCGATATGACTGGTGGCAGTTCTTAGAGAAGATAAACGAGAAGATAGAGAACACGACTAATTCGGAGGATAAGAAGTTGGGCTATTTCTTTTGTAAGGCACATGGAGGCGTTATTAGCGCAGAGACATTTGTGGGTAAGGTTGTCTTCTATCTGTGGAATGATGTGTTTAAAGACTACGAATTTAGTGATGCCATCTTTGATGATACTGTTGATGACGGAAAGCTATCGTTTGCAAAGTTCTATACTGAGGGCGAAATGAAAACCAAGGTAAGGGCAGAGAAAGTGGCACAGTTCCTTGGTAACTTAGGCTTAACACCACTTGAAGAAAGTGAAGAAGAATACAACGGACAGGTAGAAAGTACAGATACCTCTGAGAACCTAAGGGCGACGTGGTCAGTGACAGAACGAAAACGTTATGATTTTTGGCAGGCATTCTTAGCCTATGCACAAAAGAATGACGAGTTTAAGACTTACTTTGGAGGAACCAAGAAGGCAGGTAAGGATCATTGGAAAAATTTCTATGTATCTGGTGCAGATTTCTATATGTCTGTAGTTCTGAAACTTTGGGAGCGTGCTATTGCACTGCAAGTATATTTCGATAGAACCACAGATACCTATTATCATCTTGCTACCCAGAAAAAAGAGATTGAAGCAGAGATGGAAACAACGTATGAGTGGCGTGAGAATCCGGAAAAGAAATCAAGTACAATAATAGAGCGGGTAGACAATATAGATTTTGAGGATAAAGAACATTGGACTACTATTTTCGATCTTATTATTACACGAACACTTCGTATGCGTGAGGTCTTTGTTAAGTATTCAAAGCAGTAGCCACTCGTTATGCGAATCCTTATAGAAGAATATCAGTACGATGTCTCTAAGGTTAGGGACGTTCTCTATGGTATTGATGCCTTAGAGAATATGGAGGGTAGGTTGTCTATCCATTACGTAGGGTATTATTATAATATGCTACTCAAAGACTGTGTCTTTATTCTTCCTAAGGTTTTGCTGAAGGATGTTGACGATAAGGAACTTGTTTTTGGAAAGTATAAGCCAGAGGATATAGCCAACTTAGATACTTTCGACTCCAAAGAGCGTAGTTTTCTTTATAAATTTGCTGTGTGGATATATCGTGCTATTGTGGTCTATAAGAATGACAAGCGCAGTGACACAACGATTGTATGCCATTCTCGCATAGCACAGATGGGTAATGGAGGTCGTCGGTTGAGCAACACCTACCTCGATATTCTCTTGTCTCTGATACAATTCAATCGTGATAACCAGAACTTTTTCTTCTTTGTTATAAAGAATCTGCATAGCGGACTAAACAAGATTAATTGGCAACGAACGATAGCAACGAAGACGGCTATTATTCAAGATGGGCAGGCGGTCTATCTAAATCCTGTTAATAAGCGTTGACAAGTAAACTTTGATGAAGAATTACTCGTTATCTTCTTCTCTATTTTGAATTATATCGGTGACACCTATGGTTTCCCGAAGGATATCTGTTGTCAGTTTCCACTCATCACAGGGAAACGTTTTGAAACCTATCTCAAAGGATTAGGCAAGACGCGATTGAGACAGATTAAGTATAAGTATTTCTCTGATAAAGCCCTGCAGCTATGGAATTTGTGTTATACCTTCTTTAAGGAGGCACGGCAGATATCTGTTTCTACAGAACAGCGGGAATATCTATTGGTAAAGAACTTCAACATTGTCTTTGAAGCCATTATCGACGAGCTGATAGGCGATAAGGAGCCGCCACGAGGACTGAAAGACCAAGACGATGGTAAGCGGGTAGACCATATTTACAGTTACCGTAATCTCACGAACAACGAGGAAGATAAACCGATTTATTATATTGGCGACAGTAAGTATTATAAGATTGGTAATAAGATTTCAGACGAGTCTGTCTATAAGCAGTTTACCTATGCTCGTAATGTGATACAGTGGAATCTTAATATCTTTTTAGATGATAAAAAAGAGGATGCCGCATTGCGCAAGGAACATCCAATATACAGGGATGAGCTAACGGAGGGATATAACATCGTTCCGAACTTCTTTATCAGTGCGAAGATGGACGAAAAGCTGTCGTATGCAGATAATGTTTCGACCACAAATCGTGAGAATAACACTTTCCTCTCTCGTCATTTTGAGAATCGTCTTTTCGATCGTGATACGCTGTTAGTATATCATTATGATGTAAACTTCCTCTATGTTGTTTCGCTCTATGCGAGAGAAAATGCACACCAGAAGGCACAATGGAAGGAGAAGGTGCGTGAACTCTTTAGAGAGAAGATACAAGCCGCATTAGAAGAGAAATACAAGTTCTACGCCATGACACCGAAGCCAGGAGTGAATCATGAGAAATATCTACGTGAGAACTTCCAAGAGCTGTTGGGTAAGGTGTATCGTCCCTTTGATGACACCAACTACCTCTCATTGGCGTTGGATAAGCAAAAAGAGTCAGAAAATAAAGATTTACTGGATAAACTGCAGAAAGACTATTATGTGGTAGAATGTCCGTTAGGAAAGAATCCAACGTCCGTGCTGAATGGCGAGAAGGCTCAAAATAGTTCTGAGGCTGTTCATGGTCGTAAGGGCGTATTGATGGTGATGATGGAGAAATATGCGACTAAGTCTGCTAATTTCTCTCATGGTAAACTGGCTGTTGCTATTAAGATGACCGTAGAGAGTATGGATATTGTGGAAAACCTTAGTAATATTGGTTATGTGCTCTTTCATCATCGTAGCGATAACGACCAGCACCTCTTTTCAGTCAAGGGAACGTGCACAATAAAGGCTGCAGGCGAGTTAGAAGATGCCCGCTATAAGAATATTGGCAACAAAGAACTGTATATCTCTGTAGATATCGATACCACCGAACTCTCCAGCGGTAACCTCCATGCATCAATGATAAAACCCGCATCGAAAGAAACAAGATATGATGCGCAGTTCGCATGGTTGAGCGATTTGGAAAGTGACAATAGTAAAGTTGCTGAATAAAAAACTATTCTGATAAAGGCGGAAGGCAAAGAATACGACAAGACAAAGTAACATAGAGATAGAAAGTACAAGAAACAGATTTATTCTTTTATGGATAAAAATATAGATCTGTTTTTTGTACCTTCTTTTGTATTATTGTTATTCTATCATCCCCTTTATTGCAATAATACTCTGTACCCATGAGTGGTAGTTGACGAGTTGACAAGTTTACGAGTTTACAAGTTGCTTGCAGCAATAAATCACAGCTAACAGTAGTAATCATAATTATGACGTACTGATGAGAACTTTGTTCGAATAATTTTGAATTATGGATTATGAATTCTGAATTAAGTTGACTTTGTCTACTCACATTACTACATATATCTTCCTTGGAATCGGTTTTTTAGTGTTGTACCTTTGCATCGTCATCAGGAATGAAGGGATGACGAACGGAGTTTTAATGAACCAAATAATCTATAATAATTAATGTGTATGATCAACGATAGTCATTCTAATGAAATAGATTTTGAGGAGCGACTCTCTCCACATTTTACGGTGGGCGAGATGATGCGCTCGGGGAAGGCGGTGGGCATGGGTGTTAAGAATGTGCCTGAGGTGAATCCTGCGCCCGGGGAGGCTTCGAGAGCGGAGGTGATAGAGAACCTTCGGGAGCTTTGTAGATGCGTCTTAGAACCGCTCAGAAGGCGTGTGGGACGTGTGATAGTCGTGGGAGGTTATCGCTGTGAGGCTGTGAATAGGGCTGTTCATGGGGCTGAACATTCGCAACATATGCGGGGTGAGGCGGTGGATATTCATGTCACAGGACTGGAAATGTGTCGGAAATATGCGGCAATTCTCTCTCAAACGGACTTCGATCAGATGATTCTTGAGCCACAGGAGTCGATAAAAAAGCGGTGGATTCACATCAGTTATAGGCGTGATGGGAAGAATAGACACCAGATTCTTGGGGCAAAATAGGGGAGAAAAGGCGGTGAAAGATTTCACTTTTTTGTCGCCGTAAGTCTGAGAAATACTTTTTAAGTTACTGATTGTAAATATTTTAATTATTTACGTGAATATCTTTTCATATTTTTAATCGTTTATGTTTATGATGAAGTATGTTTTTACGTTTTTGTGTTTTCCGACTTTTACTTTTATATTTTTATACGTTTTTGCGTTATTGTCTTTTTAGTTATTTCTGTGTTTATCTTTTTATCTGTTTACGTGTTCATTTATTTACTTGTTTACTCGTTTACATAATTTTACACTTTTTTGTCGCAGTATGTCTTTTAGGTGGTTGTCCCTCCCCCTTCTTTTTGTGTGGGGAGGGGGGAGGACTGGCGAACGGCAAGGGCGATGAGGAGTGGGAAGAAGGGTCTTCAGTAATAGGTTTGCCACTTAGTTTTAAGGTAGTATCACACAGAGAAAAGCAGGACACGGAGGAGTCATAAAAATAAAGCGATGTAAGTCACGGAGGTACTGTCGTGCGTAGAGCTGCGGAGAGTATTTGCCTCTGTCTTATTAGAGCATTGAGTTAAGATTTCATTTTTTCATTTCAATAATTTCTTTGTTTCACTTTTTAAATTTTCAAGTTATGTCAATCAAATTTCGTATGTATCAGGACAATCGTAAGAACAGCAAGCGCAAGGGTTATTGGTATGCCCGTGCGGTGTCTCCCGACCTTGTTAGTGTTAAGGATCTCGCTCTGCGTATCAGTGAGCGTTGCACCGTAACTGAGCCCGACATTTTGGCTGTCATCAGTGCGTTGGTGTTCGAGATGAATCAGGTCCTCAAGGATGGTAACCGTGTGAAGCTCGACGGATTGGGAACTTTCCGCGTAGGTATTCACTCACAGGGTGTTCAGAAGGCGGAAGACTTTAACGCACAGAGAGATATCTACGGTGCGCATGTGCTTTTCTCGCCAACGGTGACTATCGATGCGATGAAGCGTCGTGTGAAGACCCTCATCAGCGGTTTGCGTATTCAGGAGGCTGTGCAGTATGATGCGCCTAAGGCTGCCGAGAAGGCGAAGAACAAGGGCAAGAAGAAGGAGAATAAGCCTTCTGCTGGTCCAGAGCCAGGTGAGGCTACTGCCACTACTGAGGGCCACGCATAGTCGATTGGCTTGAGAGATGAGCGTGGGGGAGTACCAAGTTCGCGCCCCTCCGCTCTCCGTTTACCCTAAATCGCTTATTAGGAAACAATGTTATTGTAAGAACGTAACATATTGGCTTCTGATGAGCGAGAGGGATAGGGTGTTGGGTGTTGAATGTTGGGTGATGAGTTTTGCCACTTGTGTTTAGAGTTTGAAGCAATGTCACACGGAGTCACGGAGAGAACGGAGGTAAATGCAATGTTATGGAGGCACCGTTGGTGCATAGAGTGACGGAGCTTGTTTGCCAATTTTATTAGCTTAAATACAAAGCATTTATCCAAAAATAATTGTCAAGAATCTGTAAACTATACCTCCGTCGCTCTTTGTGCCGTCGGCACCTCCGTAACATTGTGCGTTACCTCCGTTGCCTCTGTGACTCCGTGTGCCTATTACCCCATATTTCGGAAGAACCTTTAGTATTCACTTTTAGTCCAAATCGGCACGGATACACTGCCGTTAATAAGAGGGGACGGCAGTGTGCTCTGCTTGCCGATTGGGCTTTTAATTTATTTAGACGTTATGATTAAACCTATTTGGAAGAATATCCTGCATATTCTCGTTACCGTACTCACAGCGCTGGCAACCACATTAGGCGTCAGTTCTTGTATGTAAAACTCCTCCCATAAAACCTTGTCTTGGACTTAGACAATCATTGTCAGTCACTTTTTAAGACTTAGTTAGATACCCTTATGTGTTTGAAGTACAGGTGCTTACGTTGAAAATAGGCGACGTATATGTAGGTTACGTGCGACTCCATGGGAGGTTGTCCCCGACAGCGAAGTAGCTTCTGTGCGACAAAAAGGGAGTCTTTTTCCTCATTGTTCGACGGATAGGGAGGAGCGGAGAGACGGATAAGGAGGTTTGTCTCCTTATCTTTCTCTTTTCTTTACAAATATATCATATTTGTGTTTTTTTCCTTTTGTTTTCATCGTTACTAATTTGTTTGCTACTGTTTTTTGTTTGATTTTATACCTTTGTAATGTTATGTAAATCAAATGATTGTGGAATAGCGCGACAAATTAGTAACTTTTTTCGGTTGAGGCTGTTTGCTGATCTGCGACAAATAGGTAGATTGCTGAAATAATTAAACTTTACACTTTTTTGTCGCAGGATTATATAAATATATATATTCTAATTCAGAATTCATAATTCAAAATTCATAATTATGATTACTGCTATAATTCATAATTCACAATTCAGAATTATTCGAACAAAGTTCTCATCAGTACGTCATAATTATGATTACTACTGTTAGCTGTGATTTATTGCTGCAAGCAACTTGTAAACTCGTAAACTTGTCAACTCGTCAACTACAAATTATGATTACCGATGTAGTGACAGTTCAAAGCTCA
>ERZ1699253.6-NODE-6-length-41777-cov-3.317191_pt1 | contig 41777 bp, 44 predicted proteins | sample MGYA00581517_ERZ1699253 | MGnify/ENA primary metagenome ERZ1699253 (study PRJEB42319, sample SAMD00040304) | human oral metagenome | material: saliva | host: Homo sapiens | study: EMG produced TPA metagenomics assembly of PRJDB4115 data set (Metgenomic analysis of... | reverse complement strand
ATTCATTGCCGCGCGGCTTTCACGCAGGGACAGGCTGCGTTGCTGCGGTGCGCGCGCGGCTTGGTAAGGCATGGGCGCGGTTTTGCCTGATTAAGCAAAGGCATTGCGTGTATCGGGTTTGTTGCCTGTCGGGTAGTTGGATGCGCTATCAAACAGATTTTCGCTGTCGTTTTCAGACGGCATTGGTGTAGTAGTAACGCCAGTAATGTCATGCAACACTTCGCCTGCGTTGCTGACGCTTTCAGTCAAATCGGCACGCGTGTCGGCAAGGGCTTTATTGAGCGTGTGGAACACGAGTTGGTGTACTTGCTGGCTGTCACGGAAGCGGATTTCGGTTTTGGTGGGGTGGACGTTGACGTCGACGGCTTCGGGTGGCAGGTCGAGAAAGAGGACGAAAGCAGGCGTCAGCGCGTTGTGCAATACGTCGCGGTATGCCTGCTTGATGGCATGGAGCATGACTTTGTCGCGGACAAAACGATGGTTGACGAAGCAGTATTGTTTGTCGGTTTTGCCTTTGGCAAAAGTCGGTTTGGCAATCGCGCCATAGAGCCGCAGCGCGCCATTGCCGCTGTCAATTTCCAATGAGGCTGTCTGAAAATCATCGCCGACAATAGCGGCGATACGTTCATGCAGGCTTTGGGCAGGAAGCTTGAACACTTGTTTGCCGTCGCGTTTGAGTGAAAAGGCAATGTGCGGATGCGCCAGCGCGAGGCGTTCGAGCATGGTGGCGCAGTGGGCGTATTCGGTGTTTTCAGATTTGAGGAACTTGCGCCGCGCAGGGGTATTGAAGAAGAGTTCGGCGGCTTCGATGGTGGTGCCGACGGGGTGGGCGGCGGCGGTGGGGCTGCTGAGTTTGCCGTCTTCTGCTTTGACTTGGGTCGCGTGTGAACTGTCTTCTTGACGGCTGGTCAGGGTCAGGCGGCTGACTGAGGCGATACTGGCCAAACCTTCGCCGCGAAAGCCCATGCTGGCAACGTGTTCCAAATCGTTTAAGGTTTTGATTTTGCTGGTGGCGTGGCGGTGGAGCGCAAGCTCGATGTCGTCCGGATGGATACCGCTGCCGTTGTCGCTGACGCGAATCAGGCGGATGCCGCCGCCGGCCAGCTCGACATCAATCGCTGTCGCGCCTGCATCGATGCTGTTTTCAACGATTTCTTTCAAGGCGTTGGCAGGACGTTCGACCACTTCGCCGGCGGCGATTTGGTTGACAAGATGGTCGGGCAGGGCGGCAATTCGGGACATCGGTTTCTTTCAAAAAAGCAACGGCGGAAGGGAAAATTACAGGTATTTGCGCATCAATTCGCATTCGACGCGGACGGTTTTGTTCAGCTGCAATACGGCAGTGCCGAGCGATTCATAACGGTTGAGCCGATAGAAAGGCACGGAATTGAGCGAGGCATACAGTTTGAGAAAGCTGAGGCCTGCATTTCGGGCCATTTCTTCGGCGCGGCTGAGCAGGGCCGTACCCAAGCCGAGATTGTGGAAGAGCGGATGGACGTATAAGGCGTCCAGTTGCGCTTCTTTGAAATCGACTTGGAAGAAGCCTTGAATCAGCCCTTTGTATTCGACCACCCACAAGGCTTTGTTTTTATCGGAGATGGTTTCCAAATAGCTGTTGATGTCGAGCAGACTTTCCCATGTGTGCATAATGGTTTCATCGTAACTGCGTATGCAGGCGTATTGAACGGCATGCAGATGGGCATTGTGTATGGCTTGGCAGTCTTTTTCGGTTGCCGGACGGAGGATGGTCAGAAGGCTCATGGCGGATGGTCGGAAAAATTGATTTCAGACGGCCTTTGGCAATCAAAGGCCGTCTGAAAAAAGTGGGTATGGTTACAGGCTTTGATGCAAGGTTTGTGCGGTTTGGAACGCGTTGTCCGCATCGTTGGCCAAGACGGTAAAGTGGCCCATTTTTCGGCCTTTGCGCGCGGCTTTTTTACCGTAAAGATGCAGATGTGCATTCGGGTTGCTTTGCAGCGGCAGCCATTCGGGTTCGCCGCCGTCTTCTTTCCAAACGTCGCCCAAAATATTCGCCATACAGCAAGAACTCAGCAATTTAGTGTCAGCCGGAGGCAGGTTGCACATCAGGCGGACCTGTTGCTGGAATTGGTCTGTCGTGCAGGCGTCGATGGTGTGGTGGCCAGAATTGTGCGGACGCGGCGCGATTTCGTTGACGACCAATTCATGTGTATCGCCGACAACAAACATTTCTACCGCCAATACGCCGACGTAGTTCAACTCATCGGCCAATCGCTGCGCCATTTGTCGCGCCTGTTGCTGAATGTCGGCACTCAGTCGGGCTGGGACGATGGAGTAGGCGAGGATGCCGTTTTCGTGAATGTTTTCGGCAGGGTCGAAGGTTTGCACGTTGTCATTGTTCAGACGGCATACGATAACGGAAATCTCGCCGCGCAAATCCACCATTTTTTCTAAAACGCAATCCACGCCGCCGTGTTCGGCAAATGCGGCTTTGAGTTCATCCAATGTTTTGACGCGGATTTGGCCTTTGCCGTCGTAGCCCAAAGTAGCCGTTTTCAGGATGCCGGGCAGAAATTGTACGCTTTCTTCAGTGATGTCTTCGGCTTTGCAAACCGCTTGATACGGTGCGGTTTTCAGGCCTGCTTTGCGTATCCATGCCTTTTCCTGAATGCGGTTTTGCGCGATGGCAACGCAGTCGCCGCTGGGGGAAACATTGGTGTGTTTGGCGAGAAAACGCATCGCGTCGGCATTGACGTTTTCAAACTCGGTCGTAACAGCCGCACATTTTGCCAACTCTTCCAAAGCGGCCGGATCATCAAACGGTGCGCACAAATGGCGGTCGGAAAATTCCGCTGCCGGCGCATTCGGGTCGGGATCGAGTACGGTTACTTTGTAGCCCATGGTTTTGGCAGCAACAGTAAACATTCTGCCTAATTGTCCGCCGCCGAGGATGCCGAGCATGGCAGGAGGGAGGATGGGGGATGTGTTCATGGATAATCGCTTTATGAAGAAATTGGGTAGGGTGTTTGCAGGCCGTCTGAACATGGTTTACGGCTTCAGACGGCCTGGTGTTTTAAAGCTTGCCGATAAATTGCGGCGGAACGTTTTCAGTTAACCATACGCCGTTGTCCGCCAAATAAAATTGATGTCCTGCCGCAAGCATGGCGACAGTGTCGATGGTCAATACAACCGGCTTGCCGTGGCGGGAGCCGACTTTGACGGCTGTTTCGGCATCGGCAGACAGATGGACAAAATGGCGCGAGGCAGAATGCAGACCTTGCTCCAAAATAGACGGAATAGAGCGCTCAGCCGTACCGTGATACAAAATCTGAGGAGGCGTCGCCACTTTGTGTTCGACCTGAACTTGTGCCGTCGAATGACCTTGCGCCGCGCGGATGCGTTTGCCGTCTTCAGAAAGGGTAAACCGTTTTTTATCGTTGTTTTCGACCACTTCCAGCAATACTTCGTAAGTCAGTGGATTGCCCGTAAAGCCGCGCTCGGGATGGTTTACCTGCGTCAGTAGGGTATCAATATCCACCCAGCCGTCTTTATCCAAAGTAATACCGATTTGCTCAGGATGATGGCGCAAGATAAAGCTGAGGAATTTGCTGATGGATTTTAGTTGTTTTTCGTTTAGTATCATAATCTTGTTGTTTAGTCATTTCAGAGCGCAGGCCGTCTGAAAATTATTTATCCAACCCTTCTTGCACCATTTGCGCTGCGCGTATTACTGCGCGGGCTTTGTTTTGGGTTTCCTGCCATTCGGAGGTTGGGTCGGAGTCGGCAACTACGCCTGCGCCGCTTTGGACGAAGAGGGTATTGTTTTTAATCACGGCAGTGCGGATGGCAATGGCCAAGTCCATGTCGTTGTTGAAACTCCATACGCCGACTGCGCCGCCGTAGATGCCGCGTTTGCTTGGTTCGACTTCTTCGATGATTTCCATGGCGCGGACTTTTGGAGCGCCGGAAAGTGTGCCTGCCGGGAAGGTGGCGGCAAGGATGTCCATGTTGGTCATACCGTCTTTCAGACGGCCTTCGACGTTGGAGACGATGTGCATCACATGGGAATATTTTTCAATCACCATTTTATCGGTGACTTTGACTTCGCCCGTTTTGCTGATGCGTCCGACGTCGTTGCGCCCCAGGTCAATCAACATGACGTGTTCGGCAATTTCTTTGGCATCGCTCAGCAGGTCTTGTTCGTTGGCGAGGTCTTCGGCTGGTGTTTTGCCGCGCAGGCGCGTGCCGGCGATAGGGCGGACGATGACATCGTCGCGTTCGCGGCGGACGAGGATTTCGGGCGAAGAGCCGACAATATGGAAATCGCCGAAATCGTAGTAGAACATATACGGCGATGGGTTCAGCGTACGCAGGGCGCGGTAGAGGGCAAGCGGATTGTCGGTAAATTCCATGCTCATGCGTTGGCTGGGAACAACCTGCATGCAGTCGCCTGCAAAGATGTAGTCTTTGATTTTGTTGACGCAGGCTTTGAAAGGTTCTTCTCCAAATTCGCTGACTGCTTGGGTTTGTTTGCTGCCGAGCGAGAGTGGGATGGCGCAACTTTGGCGTAACTGGGTACGGATGTCTTCAAGACGTTCGCGCGCGTGTTCGTAGCCGTTGGCTTGAGAGGGATCGGCATAAACAATCAGGTAGATTTTGCCGCTTAGATTATCCACTACGGCAAGCTCTTGCGAGAGCATCAGGAGGATGTCGGGCGTCCCAAGTGGATCGGCTTTGGCCGTATGTTTCAGGCGGTGGGCAAAATGTTCGAAATTGTAGATGGTTTCATAACCGAAGTAGCCGACCAGGCCGCCGGTAAAGCGCGGCAGGCTTGGGATTTCGGGCGTTTTGAAGCGGTTGTGGAAGGCTTCGATAAAGGGTAGGGGATTGCCGTCGTGTTGTTCGACGATTTCGCCGTTTTGATACACATCGACATGTTTGCCGCTGGTTTTGAGATAGTGGCTGCAAGGCAGGCCGATAAAGGAATAGCGGCCGAAGCGTTCGCCACCGACAACGGATTCGAGCAGGTAGGTGAAAGGCTTGTTGGCAAGTTTGAGGTAGATTGAGAGCGGTGTGTCCAAGTCGGCAAGCAGCTCTTGAACGAGTGGAATGCGGTTGTAACCTTGTGCGGCTTGGGCTTGGTATTCTTGTTTGCTGATCATCTTGATAAGTCTTTCAGACGGCCTGTTTTAGGGTGTTAAATCGTGTGAAGAGTATAGCATTTTATTGGGATTGTTGACAGTCTGAGCGTTATGTCAGATATGGAAAACGCCGTCTGAAAAAGACGGTGCGAGGTATCAGGCAAGGGTGTTGGCGATTTTGTTTTTCCGGCTTCGTTTCCACTTGAAGAGATAAGCGGCAACAACGGGAATCAGGGCGATAATGGATTTGAATGTCCAGCCTGAATACCATGTGCCTTCGGGAACGTCGCTTGCAAGCCAAGTGAAGTACGGCCACCAGCAGGCAACCAGGCTGCCGAGAAATAGCGGCCAAATATGACGGCTTAAGTTGCGTTGCCACAAGAGGAAGCATGCAATCGCCCAAATAAAGGTCAATACGGTAATCAGGAGGATGGTGTAGGCATCTGAAATCAGGATGGCGGCAAAGTAGTAGCTGAGTGCGACCCATAATAGGGCAAGTACCAAAACAATAATTTCTTCCGGACGTTTAAACATGATTTTTCTCTTTGTAAGACTGACAAGGCGACAATACTATACCCTAAACAAGGTGCGATGATAAGAGTCTTTTAGACGGCCTTGCAATCGGGTTTGCTATAATGTGTGCAATCAATTTTTTGGAAAGGACAAACCATGACGGCAAACTTTCAAGAAACGCTGAAGGCTTTGGGCAAACAGGCGAAAAAGGAAGCTGCGGAGCGTGAAGCGGAAGTGAAGGCTAAAAAGCAGGTAGAGGATGTGGATTTCAGCAAGGCGGTTGGTAAGGTTACGCCGTTAAAAAATGCCGGTAACTATTATGAACAGCCTCGTGATAAATCACCTATCAAGCCGCGACCTAAAGAAATGGCGACTTTGGAGCAGGAAGATTATTTTTATGTGGGCAGCGGCGGCTGGGAAGAACCACCGGCTTCGTTCAGTAAAAACGGGCAGGGTAAAAATGATTTGATGCGTTTGCGAAATGGCCATTATCCTGTTGTGGCGGATGTAGATTTGCACGGCTATACGCAGGAAGAAGCGCAGCAGGTATTGAACGAGTTTATTGAGTTTACGAAAAAGCGCGGCGTTTGCGGCGAGATTGTCCACGGCAGCGGCTTGGGTTCTTCAGGCTATAAACCGGTTTTGAAAAATATGACGCGCCGTTGGTTAATGCAGCATCCTGATGTGTTGGCTTATGTCGAGCCTCGACAAGGCAATGATGGCGCAGTCAGGATTTTGTTGAAACGTCAACGCCGAGACGATGATTGGAAACAGTAAAATAAAAAAAGCAGTGTCAGTAAGATGACACTGCTTTTTTATGTTTGCCAGCCTAAGAAGATTTCTTTTTGGAAACCGATTCGCAACCTTTTCCATTGGTCATTGTAGTTTTGGAATCTTTGGCAGAGTCAATATCAGTGCATTTGTAAGCATTGCCCAAACTATCCATCCAAACGGAAAGGGTATAGCCTGTTTTGATGGGAATGGCTTTCAAACGATAGGCTCGGCTTGTACTGGTATCAATCATTTCGGCAGAGTATTTATATTTGTCTGCCAAATCTTTATGGCCTTTGTATGAGGAAATAAAGTCATCCAACTGAGTTTTAATCTCATCAGTTTTCCACTTTGGATTTTTAACCATCTGGTTTTTAAAAGCAGAATTGATGGCGACTAACTCGGCATGCGCTTGTGATTGGTAGCCGCGTTCAATGTAGCGGTTGTAAGAGGGAATGGCAATGACGCTCAGGATGGCTAAGATGGCGACAGCAATCATCATCTCAACCAGCGTAAAGCCTAGTTGTTTGGTAGAGGTGGTATTCATTATATTATTCGCTGGCAACGTAAGATTGAAGGACGACTTGGGTATTGGCATTCTTACCCCATGCCTTGGCAGTAACGCGGTAGGTAATTCGACCCTCTGTCGTTTTACCTAAATATTCGATGATGTAGCGTGGATTATTTACGATGCCACTTTTTTTATCTAAAGGATATTCCGTACCATTGGCGTCAATACACAGGCTTTTGTCGCATTTGCGCTTCCAAGCATCTACGGTTGGGTTGCCTTCTTCAGTAAAATCGCCATTGGATTTTACGTTTGGTGTGGAGCATAAACCTTTTTCACATTTTGCGGTAAAAGTAGTCTTTTTACCTTCAATATCAAAAATTTGATTTTCACCTTCACGCAGTGCCGCTTCAGCCAAGGTGGTTGCCAGTTTGCGGTCGGCATCATTGGTGCTGATACGCTGTTCGGTATTATAGGACTGGGTGGCGGTAACCACGAGCAGTGCGATAACGACCATCATCATTAAGACGATAAACAAAGCATAACCCTGCTGCCGCTCAGGTTTGATTAGAGTGATCGGTCGGCGCATACGTTTCCTCCGCGGATGGTGGCATTAATATTATAGATATCGACTTTATTGTCTTGTTCTTTTGATGGGTCAATACTGCCGTTATTCAGTACGATTTGGATAGAAGCGGGAGACTTAGCCTCAATTGAGGTATCCAATTGATCTGCATACTTAAAGGTTTCCGCATTTGCTCCACTTGCTGATGCATTTTCAGAATCAGGACATTCTGCATAGATATAGTGGATATTCATGGTTGTAATGCCTTTAATTAGCAGCTGTGGATTACTCCATGAGCCATTATCCGATAATTGGAAACGGAATAAGCCGCTCTCTTCGCCAAGTTTACCGACAGCGTAGGCAATCATTTCATGTTTCATGATGGCGATACTGCCATTTTGATCAGAGTCGGTAATTTTCAAAGCCGATTTTGCCGCAGCCAAATCTTTAATTTCTGTGTGAGGTTTGGCAATTCCGAAGCAACTGCTGGCAATGGCAGTTTTTGCAACAGGATTTTTCTTGTCAATACCGTATTGAAACAGCAGGGCTTTTTTAAAGCCGGGATAGCTTAAATTGATTTCTTTAACCGGTAATAGATTATTAACACCGGCTGTTTTCAAGGTATATTCATCCGAGCTTTTGTCTTCTATCACTGCAGAGGCAGGAAAATTCGCCATATTGAAGCAGCCGAAATTACCTGCCATACGCGCGTCGCGGACAATCATGTTGGCGGCGTTGCGCAAATCTTGCTGGATACCGATGCGGGCGTTGGCAGATTTGTTTAATCCGCGCGCAGTAAAGTAGGTGGAGCTGACAGCCATTAAGACAATCATGCTGAGCAGGCTGGCAACCAAAAATTCAAGGATGCTGAAACCGTGCATCGCGGTTTTATTGGGCATATGGTTGAGTAAGCGTTTATTGTTCATTGTTAGTCTCTTACGCGTGATTGGTAGGTATAGACAACGTGATGCCCCGATGTGTTGAGATTTTTTGCGCTATTTTCTTCTTCGACATCTTGCAACCATAAAACTTTCACGATGGTCGTGTCGCCTTTGCCATCGCATTTTGCGTTAAACCCATTTTCTTCGTAAGTTGGCTCTGCACCGGAAGAATCTTTGCAGATGGTCGAAAATACTTGGGCTTCGGGAAGGGCTTTGGCTAAATCGGTTTTAAACTGTGCAATTTGAGCCTGTGCAAGTTGGGCTTTGGTCATTTTGGCTTCAAATTTTGCAGTTTGTTTAGAGTCTGATTTTAGGTAGGCATCATAGGATTTTTTATAACGGGAGGTTTTTTCCCCTGCAGTATCGGTTTCTTCAGAGAGCGTCGGGTTAATGAGCATGCCTTCAATCAGATTTTGCGTAATTTGGGCGACTGTGGTTTGATTTTCAGATTCACGCACGTTGGATACGGTACGTAATTGAACAGCCAGAAGGGCAAGTACGCCGATAGCAAGGACAAACATGGCAATCAAAACTTCAATCAGGGTCATACCTGATTGAAGTTTTGGGGTAAAGCTTGTTGAGCTTGTTTTCAGACGGCCTTTAAATGATCTGAGATGAGTAGGATTAGTAATGTTCATAAGATACCGTTGTTATTCTTTGGAAGTGTATTCGCACATTTTGCGCTCATCGTTTTTAGCACAGATTTCGACATGCCCATTGCCATTGATTAAAAGTACGGTAGCACGGGCTTTCTTGGTTTCAGCATCGGCAGCGGATTTATCTGTCAGGCTGATTTTGATGTGGCCGTCTGAAAATTGATGACTCTCGCCCTTATTGTTTGAATATTCAAATGTACCATTGGGCTGGAATTTCCACCATGCTTCTTTTGAAGCTGAGGCCGAGAGGGCAGAACGGTCATTGCCGCTAGGGATATAGTTGAAGCTGTATTCCACTTTTTCAGTGTCGCCATTGAGAATGATGTAGCGGATAGATAAATCGTCTTCATCATTTTGATAGCTGGAATTTTCGTTTTTATCGGCGTAGGCCAACATACCAATACTGGTACTGGTACTGTTTTTTTTGTGAATGCAACCATTATGCGAGCCATCGGATTTGATTTTGGCCGGGCAGATGTAAACGGGAAGATTGAGACGGACGGCCTCATTTCGCGCGAAGCGCAGCAGATTGGCAATTTGCTCTGCTTGCGATGCTACACGTCTGGAGGCAATCCATTGATTCATATTGGGAAGTGCGATGACGGCCATTACTGCTGCAATAGTAATGACGATCAGCAACTCAATTAGGGTGAAGCCTTTTTGTGTCTGATACATGAGTGATTTTTGGTAGTAATGTGTTGGGTAACTGACGTTTTCTCTTTTGCATTTGCCTGTGGCAATGCTTTTGCTTTTATTAGATTTATTTTAAACGATTTTGTAATGCGTGACTAATGAAATATGAAATTCGGTTAGTTTTTCAGACAATCTGTCTCAATCTTCCATCAACATGGATTCTGGAACATAGGCAGCATTATCAAATTTGGTAAATTGGCCCATCCAAGTGAGGAATACTTTCCCGACGGGACCGTTACGGTGTTTACCGATAATACATTCCGCCAAGCCTTTTGCGGGTGAATCTGAGTTGTAGTATTCATCACGATACATGAACATAATCAAGTCGGCATCTTGTTCGATTGCGCCGGATTCACGCAAGTCGGACATCATCGGGCGTTTGTCGGTGCGCTGCTCAACAGTACGGCTCAACTGCGACAGGGCAATGACGGGAACTTGCAATTCTTTGGCCAATGCTTTGAGTGAGCGGGAAATTTCGCCAAGCTCGGAAGCGCGGTTGTCAGAACGGCCGGAGCCTGACATTAATTGCAGGTAGTCGATAACGATCAAACCCAATTTGCCGTTGAACTGGCGCGCAAGACGACGGGCGCGGGCGCGCAGTTCTAGCGCGGTCAAACCCGGCGTTTCATCGATATACATGGGTGCATCGGAGAGTTTAACGACCGCTTCGTTCAGACGGCCCCAGTGTTCGTCTTGCAATCTGCCGGTTTTTAAAACGCTTTGGTCCAAACGTCCTACCGAACCCAGCATACGCATAACCAGCTGCGCACCACCCATCTCCATAGAGAATACGGCGACAGGCAATTTGTTTTCTACGGCAACGTGTTCCGCAATATTGATCGAAAAGGCGGTTTTACCCATGGACGGACGACCTGCGACGATGATCAAATCGCCTGGTTGAAGACCTGATGTTTTTTTGTCGAGGTCGATAAAACCTGTCGATATGCCGGTTACTTCATCAGGATTGTCGCGCGAATAAAGCATATCGATGCGCTCGACCACTTCTTTTAGAAGGTCGGGCATCTCAAGGAAGCCTTGTTTGGATTTAGCGGTACTTTCGGCAATTTGGAATACTTTGTTTTCCGCCTCGTCCAAAAGCTGGCCTGCATCGCGCCCTTGCGGATTGTATGCGCTGCGTGCAATTTCCGTGCCGACTTCGGCAAGCTGGCGCATGATGGAACGTTCGCGCACGATTTCGGCGTAGCGGCGGATATTGGCAGCAGACGGCGTATTTTGCGCCAGCGTAATCAGATAGTTGAATCCGCCTGCCGCTTCCAATTCTTCATTGCGTTCCAAACTTTCTTGAACGGTAATGACGTCGGCAGGACGGCTTTCATTAATCAGGTTGGCAATCGCACGAAAAATCAGGCGGTGTTCGTGGCGGTAGAAATCCTCGCCGGAAACGACATCGGCAATACGGTCCCAAGCAGAATTTTCCAGCATCAGGCCGCCCAATACGGATTGCTCCGCTTCTGTGGAATGTGGCGGCAGTGACAATGCGCTGATTTCACGGTCTTCAGACGGCATATCGGAATAATTGCTCATGACGGGCATCTCTGGCTGGAAAATTGCAATCCACTATTATAGCGCAGTGTAAGTTCAATTGGTTTGTTTAGGCTAAAGCAGGTAAAATAGCAATGTTGTCGATTTGACAACACACACTACCAAAATATAAATATCAAGAATTAGGAGCATAAAAATGGAACACAAGCTGCCACAATTGCCTTATGAACTGGATGCGTTGTCCCCTCATCTGACCAAAGAAACTTTGGAGTTTCACTACGGTAAACACCATCAAACTTACATCACCAATTTGAACAATCAAATCAAAGGCACTGAGTTTGAAGAAATGCCTTTGGAAGAAATCGTGAAAAAATCTTCCGGCGGTATGTTCAACAACGCTGCCCAAACTTGGAACCACACTTTCTACTGGCTGGGCTTTACCCCTAAAGGCCAAGGCAAACCTGCCGGCGAATTGGCTGCTGCCATCGACGCCAAATGGGGCAGCTTCGAGAAATTCCAAGAAGCGTTCAATGCCTGCGCGGCCGGTACTTTCGGCTCAGGTTGGGCATGGTTGGTGAAAACGCCTGCCGGTGAATTGGATCTGGTTTCTACTTCCAATGCAGCTACTCTGCTGACTACTGAAAACACTCCGCTGTTGACTTGCGACGTATGGGAACACGCCTACTACATTGACTACCGCAATAGCCGTCCTAACTACCTGAAAGGTTTCTGGGAAATCGTTAACTGGGATGAAGTTGCCAAACGCTTCGCTGCATAAAACGATATGAGTGAAAAGGCCGTCTGAAAATTTTTCAGACGGCCTTTTTGTCGATATGGGCGTGAAGAAATGGTTTAGATGAATGTTTTTTCTGTCTGATGCGCAAAATTATCATGGAGCAGAAAAAAGGATAAACGGGAGATTATGCTAAAATATTGTCAACAATTTTTTGATTCCACATGATATGGAATCAGCGTTTGACACACATAGACAAGAGGATTTTATGAAATTTCTAGACCGTGAGGCGACCATTGCCAAACCTGGCTTTAATCGTTGGCTGGTACCGCCTGCCGCTTTGGCCGTGCATCTTGCCATCGGGCAGATATACGCTTATTCCGTATTCAATGCGCCGCTGACCAAGCTTATCGGTATTACTGAGTCGGCTGCAGGAGATTGGAAGCTGACCACGGTTGGTTGGATTTTCAGTATTGCTTTGGCGATGTTGGGCGCGTCTGCCGCTATGTTCGGTACTTGGATGGAACGCGTTGGGCCGCGTAAGGCGATGTTTGTTGCTGCCTGCTGCTTTAGCTTGGGCTTTTTTGTGTCGGCGATCGGCGTCCATACGCACAATCTGTTTTTGCTTTATTTGGGCAACGGTGTGATTGGCGGGGTTGGTTTGGGCTTGGGCTATATTGGGCCTGTATCGACTTTGATGAAATGGTTTCCCGATAAACCGGGTATGGCGACAGGTTTGGCGATTATGGGCTTTGGCGGTGGCGCGATGTTGGCTTCGCCTTTATCCGTGTCGCTGATGAATTTTTTCTCCAGTGAAACTTCGGTTGGCGTAGCTCAGGCTTTTGTTGTTTTAGGAGTGTTTTATCTGGTGTTGATGATGTTTGGTGCGTTTACCATCCGCATACCTGCCGATGGCTGGAGACCTAAAGGTTATGTTGCGCCGAAAATCAAAAACAAATTGGTCAGTAGTAATCACGTCAATGTTTCCGAAGCCATGAAAACACCACAATTTTGGCTCTTGTTTTGGGTGTTGTGCTTGAATGTGACGGCGGGTATCGGCGTTTTGGGTCAGGCTTCTGTCATGATTCAGGAACTGTTTTCTGAAGCTTCTGTCGGTAAACAGGCTGCCATTGGCGCGGGTGCGGCGGCAGGTTTTGTGAGTCTATTGAGTCTGTTTAATATGGGTGGCCGTTTTTTGTGGTCCAGCGTGTCCGACAAAATTGGGCGTAAAAATACTTATACTATTTTCTTTGTGCTCGGCTCGCTGTTGTATTTTGCCATTCCATCTATTGGCGAGAGCGGTAACAAGGCTTTGTTTGTTATTGGGTTCTGCGTCATTATTTCCATGTATGGCGGCGGTTTCGCAGCGATTCCAGCGTATTTGAAGGATTTGTTCGGCACTTATCAAGTCGGTGCAATCCATGGCAGGATTTTGCTGGCATGGTCAACTGCGGCCGTTATTGGCCCTGTGTTGGTCAACTATATCCGCCAAAGCCAAATTGAAAGCGGCGTTCCGGCTGCCGAGGCTTATAGCATTACCATGTACATCATGGCAGGTTTGTTGATTGTCGGTTTGTTGTGTAATTTGAGTGTCCGTTCGGTTCACGAAAAGTATCACGAGAAGGACATTAAGGTCGCGGCACATAGCGGCAACCCCGATGATGAAACTGCTGTATCCGATGCCTATCTGATCAGCAAGAAAGTATCAGCGGGCGGTATCGGCGTATGGTGGCGCTGGGCTTTGGTTTGCATTCCTTTGGGCTATGGCGTCATTATGGTGTTTGTGAAAGCCTTAAGTTTGTTTAATTGATTGTTGAAAATAAAAGGCCGTCTGAAAGTTTCAGACGGCCTTTTAAAATATTAAGCAACTAATCTTTTGATACGCTGATGGTATGTTTGATGTGTTTTAAATTCGCCACGATGGTAAAAGTCATCATCACCAGTAATGCCCATGAACTCCATTTGCTGATGTGTACCGATGCCCACGCGCCGATTTGGTTGGGATAGCGCCAAACGCCGAATAGGGTTCCCAAATTTTCCGCCAGCCAAATGAAAAATCCAATCAGGACGAAAGCGAGCAGGAGCGGCATTTTGCGAGTGGTGTCATAGGGCGTGTACAAGACTGTTGTCCGGGCGTATAGGCCGAGAGCAAAAGCAGCGAGATACCAGCGATAGTCGCCGATATAGTGATGGGTGAAGAAATTGATATAAATCGCCAGTGCGCACAAAGTGCCCAGCCAATACGGCGGATGGCTTTTGATTTTGAGGTCAAACAGCCGCCATGCTTGAATGATATAGCTGCCGACCGCAGCATACATAAAGCCCGCAAACAGCGGTACGCCGCCGATTTTGGTATAAGCTTCGTCCGGATAGCTCCAAGACTGGATATCGCTTGATGTTTTGAACCACTCTAAAGCAAAGCCCACCAAGTGAAACAGCGTAATCGATTTCACTTCATCCCAAGTTTCCAGCTTGAAATACAGCATGGCTGCTTGTACGGAGACGGCAAAAATCAGCAGTAGGTCGTAGCGTGAAATTCCCAACCAGCCTGTTTTCGGAACGAGGAACATGGCAATGAAAAACAAGCCTGCAAATAAGCAGGCTCGTGCTTCTTTCAAACCGAAAAACCAAAATTCAACGATAAAGCGTCGCCAACCATGCAAATCCTTGCGTTTGGGATGCTCAGTCAGCCAAGTATCCAGTTTGCCCAACATATTTTCAGACGGCCTCTTAATCTTGAAAATGTTTTAGGCAGATTGAATTGGAATAACGCGGTTTTGCTTACGTTTTGCGCCACCTTCGCAGTAGTTGGTTTTGACATAATCTTCAACGATTTGTAAAAACTCGGCAGCGATATTGTCGCCTTTGAGAGTCACTTTCCGTTCGCCGTCTACATAAACTGGCGCAACCGGAGTTTCGCCTGTACCTGGCAGGCTGATACCGATATCGGCAAGCTTGCTTTCGCCCGGACCATTTACCACGCAACCCATCACGGCGACGTTCAATGATTCAACGCCTGGATATTCAGTGCGCCAAACAGCCATTTTCTGGCGTAAATAGTTTTGTACGTCTTGAGCCAACTCTTGGAATACGGTACTGGTGGTACGGCCGCAACCCGGGCAGGCTGTAACCATTGGCGTAAAGGAGCGCAAGCCCATGGTTTGCAGGATTTCCTGACCGACAATGACTTCTTGTGTGCGTGAGGAGCCGGGTTCGGGCGTAAGGGAAATTCGAATAGTGTCGCCGATACCTTCTTGCAACAATACGGACAAAGCTGCAGTGGAAGCCACAATGCCCTTGCTGCCCATGCCTGCCTCAGTCAGACCGAGATGGAGCGGGTAACGGCAACGGCTGCCTAATTCGCGGTAAACCTGAATCAAGTCTTGTACGGCGCTGACCTTGCACGACAAAATAATTTTGTCTTCAGGCAAGCCTAAAGCCACGGCTTTTTCTGCCGATTCCAGCGCCGAAACAATCAAAGCCTCTTTCATGATTTCTTCAGGCGGCTTGGGTGTAGCAGAAGCTAGGTTGGCATCCATCATGCGCTTGGCAAGGCTTTGATCAAGCGAACCCCAGTTCACACCGATGCGTACGGCTTTATTGTTTTCTGCGGCAGTACGAATCATAAAGGCAAATTTTTCATCGCCTTTTGCACCTTTGCCGACATTGCCCGGGTTAATCCGATATTTGGCCAAGGCTTTGCCGCACTCAGGAAATTCAGCCAATAAGCGTTCGCCATTAAAATGGAAATCACCAATCAAAGGCGTGGTGTAGCCCATATCGTCTAAGCGGCTGCGGATTTCGGCTACTTTGGAAGCCGCTTCAGGAGTATTGACTGTGATGCGAACCATTTCCGAGCCGGCATCGCTCAATTCTTTGACCTGTCGGGCAGTTGCTGCGGCATCTGCCGTATCTGTATTGGTCATGGATTGAACAAGAACGGGCGCATCGGAGCCGATGATGAGGTGGTCAATTTTGACTTGATGTGTCTGACGGCGTTTAGGTGTGGTCATTTTAGTTTTTTCCTGCAACAAAAGAGGCGGATTTTTCACCGGCAACACGGTATTTCAAAGGTTCGATAGGTGTACCGCCGTAATTGGCTTCCGAGCCGGCTGCAATGCCGATCCAAACATTGTAGGGTGCGCCGCCTCTCAGACGTTGTTCGCTTCCGGCCGGAACGATACGGCTGAATACAACTTTTCCATCTTTGTCTGTAATAATCAGATTGCTTCGGTATTGGACTTTAATCCAAAGTTCGTCTTTCTCAACTTTGACGGCAGGCTTCTCTTCTTGTACGACGGCGGAAGCTGCTGAGGTTGCTTGATCATTAGTCACTTCAGGCTTATTGGTGATTTCTTTTTTGCCGTCTTCCGTCATTTCGCTAACGGCAATATTATCCGTTTTTAAGGCAGGCGTTTTCATCGTGTCAGCAACATCTTTACTGTTTTGAATATTTGCCTGCTCGTTTTTAAAACTGGATTTGCTTTGCCAAAAGTAAACGCCACCTACAGCCAAAGCCAGTGCGGCTATCCCCAATATCCATTTTGGGAAGCCTTGTTTTTCAGTGTCTTTATAGCTTAAGCCGGTGTTGGTACTGCGTGTTACCGCGTATACATGGTCTTCAAGTTGCGGAGTAATGGAGAGCAAATGTTTGGCGATGGTTTGTTCGTCGATTTTCAGAAATCGTGCATATGAACGCAGATAGCCTGAAACAAAGACTAAACCGGGAAAGCCTGAATATTCCCCTTTTTCCAAAGCATCAATTTGTTCGGCAGACAGTTTCAAACGTGAAGCAACATCTTGAATATCGATTTTGGCATCAGTTCTGTGTCTGCGTAATTCATCCCCCAATGTTTTGGCGGCTTGTGTGTCGTAGTTGATTTTATCGTTATTTTCCATTTAGTGGCCCGTTGTGACAGTTTGTAGTTCGTCTGAATAGGGGAAATTTGCCCTAAGTTGGGCTTCGTATTCGTATGCGGCGTGTTTATTGCCCAAGGCGGTAGCCAAACGCCAGCCTAAAAGCAAATCGTCAGCCTGCAGGACATCAACTTTGCTTTGGTATTGGCGGAAATAATAGTCGGCATCGTTCAGATTTCCTGCCATCATTTTGGTTCGGGCAAGTTCTTTGAAAGCAGGGAAGAATTGCGGATTCGCTGCTAAAGACCTTTCCAAATAGGCTTGGGCTAAAGAGTATTGGCCTAACCTTGCACTGCAAATGCCTTTATTCATATTGGCAATAAAGGGGCTTGGGTAGGTTGGGTCGGCCAGTGCTTTGTCAAAATAAGCCAAAGATTCGGCTGGTGCATTCATTTGATTGCACAAGAACCAACCGTAGTTGTTGTTGACTTCCGCGCTATCAGGTTTTAAAGATAATGCTTTAAGAAAGCTTTCCTGAGCTTTATCTTTGACTTTCAAATACTGATAAATCTCGGCGCGTACCAACCAAGCAAGGTCATTTTTTGAATTGAACTTAAGCGCCTCTTCGATACTTTCAGTAGCTTGGCGGTAGTTTTGGCCACGCATATATTCCACAGCCAGTTGAGTTTTGATATTAGAAACTTGAATGGCGCGTTCTTTAGGGCTTGGGCCGGAAGAGGAAGCGCAGGCAGAAAGAGTCAGTGCGGTAAGTAAAGCGAATCCGAACTTAATTTTCATAATTAACCTTATTGTTCGACCAAAATCTGTTGCCATTTTTGTTGTCGGCGTGTTTTATCTTGTACTTGTCCGGCCAATTGTCCGCAAGCTGCATCGATATCGTCGCCGCGGGTTTTGCGGACAGTAACGACAAAGCCGGCTTGTTGCAGAATATCGCGGAAGACACGGATATTTTCATTGGTAGAACGTTCGTAGCCGGAATTTGGGAAAGGATTGAACGGAATCAGATTGAATTTGCATGGTACGTCTTTAACCAACTCAATCAATTCGCGCGCATGTTGCGCTTTATCGTTGATACCGTCGAGCATAACGTATTCAAAGGTAATAAAGTCACGGGGTGCTTTGACCAAATAACGTTGACAGGCCGCCATCAATTCTTTAAGCGGGTATTTTTTGTTGAGTGGAACAATCTGATCACGCACTTCATCGTTGGATGCGTGTAAAGATACAGCCAAAGCAACAGGCATTGCATCACGCAGTCTGTCCATTTGTGGAACCATGCCTGAAGTGGAAACAGTCACGCGGCGGCGGCTCAAGCCGTAGCCGTGATCATCCAACATAATACTCAAGGCAGTAACAACATTGTCAAAGTTTGCCATGGGTTCGCCCATACCCATCATCACAACGTTAGATATAACGCGTTCATTTTTAGGAGTAACGCCCATGGCTTTATTGGCCCACCAAAGCTGGCCGATAATTTCAGCGGCAGTCAGGTTACGGTTGAAACCTTGTCGTCCGGTAGAGCAGAAGGTGCATTCCAATGCGCAACCGACTTGGGAAGAGATACACAAAGTACCGCGTTCGGCTTCGGGAATGAAGACGGTTTCTACACCGTTGCCCGTGCCGACATCCAGTAACCATTTGCGTGTACCATCCGTAGATTCTTGTGCCGTCATTAATTTAGGCACTTCGATTGTGGCTTGTTCATTCAACTTGGCGCGCAATGATTTGGCCAAGTCAGTCATTTCTTCAAAGTTCTGTGCACCGGCTTGATGCATCCAACGCATTACTTGCTTGGCACGAAAAGGTTTTTCACCCATTTCGGCAAAGTGTTGCGTCAGTCCGTTTAAATCATAATTCAGTAGATTGGTTTTCATGTATTTTTATGTTTCTCAGTAAAGCTTTTAAAGCAAAGGGGCTTATTGTGCAGCTTTGCTTTAATAGCCTTTGGATTTTCAGACGGCCTTTTATTTGTAGGACACACAAAGCAGTTTTGCCGTCCGATATGAATCGGACGGCCGTAAAGCGGCTACAGGCTTTTATTCTTAGCGTGGGCAGATTTCGCTTTGGCTGAAGAAGTAAGCAATTTCAATCGCAGCATTTTCAACGCTGTCAGAACCATGTACGGCATTAACACTGACAGATTCTGCAAAGTCGGCACGGATTGTACCCGGAGCTGCATCGGCTGGATTGGTTGCACCCATCAATTCGCGATTTTTGGCAACGGCGTTTTCACCTTCTAATACTTGAATCATGACAGGGTTGCGAGTCATGAATTTAACCAAATCTTCATAAAAAGGGCGGCCTTTGTGTACGGCATAAAATTCTTTTGCTTCACGCTCAGAGAGATGTTTCATTTTTGCCGCAATAATGCGCAAGCCGTTTTCTTCAAAGCGGCTGTAAATCTTGCCGATGACGTTTTTTTCTACTGCATCGGGTTTGATGATGGAAATCGTACGTTCGATGGCCATGTTATGTCCTTGTTTTTATTGAAAGGTAAGTTGTCGTAGCCAAGAGGCGAGGGAAGTGTATTCTACCAAATTTCGCCCCTTTTTGGGGAAGGCATTATTTGCTTAAAGTCAGGTGTGGTTGTTCCAAATAGACTTCGGATTGCATTTCGATCATACGGCTGGCTGTACGGGTAAATTCTTCGGCAAAATCGCCTTCGACGTAAATATCGTTTACGCCAACAGCACTGGTAGCGCACAATTTCACGCGGAAATCGTATAAAACGTCAATTAACCATGTCAGACGGCGTGCTTCTGCTTTTTCTTGCGGGGTTAGGCGTTCTAATCCTGAAAGGAAAACCATCTCGTAATGTTCGGCCAAGTACAGGTAGTCGGCTTGTGAGCGTGGGCCAAAACATAATGCGCGGAAATCAAACCAGATGGCGCGTTCTGATTGGGCTTTATGGGGAATTTCCCGTCCATGAATAATGCTGATGCCTGGGTTTAATTCAGAGATTCCGCTCATTTCTTTAAATAAAGCAGCAAGTTTTTGCTCGTTTTCTTCATTATTAGGGACAAAGAAGATTTCGGCAGGACGCAGCGTACGCAAGCGGTAATCTTCGCCACCATCCACATTTAAAACGGTCAGGTTAGACTCGATAAGGGCGATGGTTGGCAGAAAACTGCTGCGGTTTTGGCCTTGAGGATAGAGTTCAGATGGAGCATAGTTGGAAGTGGCTACCAAGACGACACCTTCACTCAACAGGTTTTCCAGCAAACGGCCTAGGATCATGGCATCGGCAATATCGCTGACGTGAAACTCGTCAAAACACAAAACTCGTGTTTCTTTGGCAATTTCTGTTGCAACGGCTTTTAAGGGATTGGCTTCGCTTTTTAAGACTTTAAGGCGTTGATGGATTTCGGCCATGAAGGCATGGAAATGCACGCGACGCTTGCGACGATAAGGGAGACAGCCGAAAAAAGCATCCATCAAAAAGCTTTTACCGCGTCCTACGCCGCCATAAAAATAGAGTCCTTTAGGTACTTGGGGGGAACGCAAGCTACGGCCGAGAAAACGGTTGCGTTTGCGTTTGAACATCATCAGCTCGGTCCACAAACGATCCAAATATTCAATGGCTCGCGCTTGGGCTTCGTCGCGGATGAAGTTGGGCTGTTCCGCTGCAGCTTGATACCAAGTCAATGGGCTATGGTTTTCAAATGGAGGTGGTGTGAATAGTTGGTCTCTATTGCTCATGTGTAACCTTTATTATGCTTTACTGGCGATAGTTGAAACATCATCCGCAATAGTCTAGACGGTAGTTGGGATGATATTTTCATTACAGAATAGTCGGTCTATTATAAATGATTTCAGACGGCCTGCGTTTTTTGCAAAAGCATTGTAGTAAATATAGTTGAAATAGTGTGCGATTAAGGTATGCGTGAAAAGATCTGTCTTTGGTATTTTTTGAGAAAACAAAAAAACGCCGCATTTCTGCGGCGTTTTGCTGCTAAGTATTAATGAGCACTTTCTTGCAATGCCAAGTCTACACGCTCACGCAACTCTTTACCCGGTTTGAAGTGAGGAACATGCTTTTCAGGCACTTCCACGCGTTCGCCGGTTTTCGGGTTGCGCCCGATACGGGCAGGGCGGTGGTTCAAGTCGAAGCTGCCGAAGCCGCGGATTTCGATACGTTGTCCACGAGCCAGTGAGCGGGTCATGGTATCAACCAAGACTTTTACACTGTATTCGACATCTTTAGCCAGCAGTTGGTTACCGTTTTTTTCGGCAAACACTTCTGCAAGGCGAACCATCAATTCAGACTTCGTCATGTCTGCAACCTTATTCTTGGTCGCCGGACAGTTTGGCTTTCAGCAAGTCGCCTAGGCTGGTAGTACCAGCATTGGCAGTTGCAGCGGCGTTAACTGAATTCAGCGCTTCGCGGTTTTCTTTAGCGTCTTTCGCTTTAACAGACAGACGGATGCTGCGGTTTTTGCGGTCAACGGTAACGATAACGGCTTCAACTTCGTCGCCTTCTTTCAGTTTGGTAGTCAGGTCTTCAACGCGGTCAGCGGCGAATTCAGAAGCAGGCAGGTAGCCTTCAACTTCTTCAGACAGAGCTACTACTGCACCTTTGGCGTCAACAGATTTCACAGAACCTTTAACCAAAGAACCTTTGTCATTTACGCTGATGAAGTTGCCGAACGGATCACCTTCCAGTTGTTTGATGCCCAAAGAGATGCGTTCTTTTTCAACGTCAATTGCCAATACAACGGCTTCAACTTCTTCGCCTTTTTTGTATTTGCGTACAGCTTCTTCGCCGGCTTCAGTCCAAGACAGGTCGGACAAGTGAACCAGACCGTCGATGCCGCCAGGCAGGCCTACGAATACGCCGAAGTCAGTGATAGATTTAACTGCGCCGGAGATTTTGTCGCCTTTGTTGTGGTTGGCGGCAAACTCTTCCCAAGGGTTAGCTTGGCATTGTTTCATACCCAAAGAGATACGGCGGCGGTCTTCGTCGATTTCCAGGATCATGACTTCAACTTCGTCACCCAGTTGAACAACTTTGCTTGGGTGTACGTTTTTGTTGGTCCAATCCATTTCGGAAACGTGTACCAAACCTTCGATGCCTTGTTCGATTTCAACGAACGCACCGTAGTCGGTCAGGTTGGATACTTTACCGAACAGGCGGGTACCTTGTGGGTAACGACGGGTCAGGCCGCTCCAAGGATCTTCGCCCAGTTGTTTCATACCCAAAGAAACGCGTTGTTTGTCTTGGTCGAATTTCAGGACTTTGGCTTCTACTTCTTGACCAACTTCCAAAACTTCGCTTGGGTGTTTCACACGGCGCCATGCCAAGTCGGTGATGTGCAACAGACCGTCGATGCCGCCCAAGTCAACGAATGCACCGTAATCGGTGATGTTTTTAACGATACCTTTGATAACTGAACCTTCTTGCAGGTTTTCCAGCAAGGCTTTGCGCTCTTCGCCCAAAGTAGCTTCCAGAACAGCGCGGCGGGACACAACAACGTTGTTGCGTTTTTTGTCCAGTTTGATCACTTTGAATTCAATTTCTTTGCCTTCGAAGTGAGAAGTGTCTTTTACAGGACGTACGTCAACCAAAGAACCCGGCAGGAATGCGCGGATGCTGTTGATCATAACGGTCAGACCGCCTTTGACTTTGCCATTGATAACGCCGGACAGGATGTCGCCGTTTTCCATCGCTTCTTCCAAAGCGATCCAGTCGGCAGCGCGTTTGGCTTTTTCGCGGGACAGTTTGGTTTCGCCGAAGCCGTTTTCAACAGATTCGATGGTAACGGTAACGAAATCGCCAACTTTAACTTCAATCTCGCCCTGAGCGTTTTTGAATTCAGCAACATCAATCAGAGATTCTGATTTCAGACCTGCGTTAACGGTAACGAAGTTTTGATCGATGCCGACTACTTCGGCAGTAATCACTTCACCTGGGTTCATCTCTTGCAGGGTAAAGCTTTCTTCCAGCAGCTGGGCAAAATTTTCCATAGTCATATTTACTCTTTTCGGTACACCGCCAAGGGGTGCGGGTTAGGTTTGAAATGACCTGCCGTCCTTGGCGCGGCAGGTTGGGAAATGTTTTCAGACGGCCTTGTTATAGGGTTAACAGGCCGTCTGAAATGAAAACTTCGCGATTATACTCCAAATTTTAAACTTTATGATACCAATCAAGCACTTTTTTTACAGCTTCTTCGATAGAAAGATTATCAGTATCTAAAAGCAGGGCGTCGGGCAGCTGTTTCAAAGGAGCAACAGGGCGGCGGCGGTCTGCTTCGTCGCGCGCTTCAATGTCTGACAGAATACGCTCGAATGCAACGCCTTCGCATGGGATACCGAGTTGTTTTGCACGACGTTGGGCTCGGACATTGGCACTTGCGGTCAGGAAAATTTTTAATGCGGCATCAGGGAAAATAACCGAGCCGATATCGCGGCCGTCGGCGACCAAGCCTTTATCAGTTAGGAAGTCGCGTTGGCGTTGCAAAAGGGCGGTACGCACTTTAGGCAACTGTGCGACGGCAGATGCGCCCATGCCGATCGCTTCGGTACGGATTTGCTCGGATACATCTTCGCCGTTTAATAATACGGCGCTGCCTTCAAATTGTGCGGGCAAAGTTTCTGCCAGTGTGCTAACGGCGTCTTCATCTGTCCAGGCAACATTTTGTTTTTGTGCGTAAAGTGCAGTCAGGCGGTAAAGCGCACCGGAGTCGAGGTAAAGAAAACCCAAGGCTTCGGCTACGCGTGAGGCAACCGTCCCTTTACCGGATGCGCTGGGTCCGTCGATGGCGATGACTTTTTGCTTGAGGCTCATGTGTTCTCCTGAATGCGATAGGTATTTGAATTAACCGTTTATTATACGTTGCTTTGGTCGTCTGAAAACGAAAATTTTTGTGTGATTTAGATTTGAGGGAAAAGTGGTTCGGCCTTATCGGGTATAATGGCCAAAATCATAATTTAACCGCTTTGTCTGATTGTTCGGGCCGTCTGAAATAACGGGTCGGGAACGGTCTTAGAATTTAGAAACATTATGTTACAAACCGATAATCTTACTTCTGCACAACCTCAGCGCATTATCACTGCTCAAAATATTTCCGCTCAGGAAGAATTGCTTGAACGCGCTTTACGTCCGAAAACTTTAGACGACTATATCGGACAGGATAAAGCAAAAGAGCAGTTGGCCATTTTTATTCAGGCGGCGAAAAAACGTGGCGAAGCGCTTGACCACACTTTGCTGTTTGGCCCTCCGGGTTTGGGCAAAACTACTTTGGCACACATTATCGCCAAAGAGTTAGGCGTTAATTTGCGTCAAACCAGCGGCCCGGTTTTGGAACGTGCCGGCGACCTTGCAGCCTTGTTGACTAATCTTGAGCCGCATGATGTGCTGTTTATCGATGAAATCCACCGTTTAAGTCCTGTGGTTGAAGAAATCCTTTATCCTGCGCTTGAAGATTATCAGTTGGACATCATGATAGGCGAAGGACCGGCCGCGCGTTCGGTCAAAATCGATTTGCCGCCGTTTACATTGGTAGGCGCGACGACCCGTGCCGGTATGCTGACCAATCCTTTGCGCGACCGTTTCGGTATCGTATCCCGATTAGAGTTTTATCAGAATAAAGATTTGGCGACTATTGTTGCCCGTTCTGCTCAGTTATTGCAGTTGGATATGGGTGACGAGGGCGCGATGGAAGTGGCCAAGCGCAGCCGAGGTACGCCGCGTATTGCCAACCGCCTTTTGCGACGTGTGCGCGATTATGCCGATGTGAAAAACAACGGCGTCATTGATGCGGAAATTGCCGATGCGGCTTTGAGTATGCTGGATGTGGACGGGCAAGGTTTGGATGTGATGGACAGGAAATTCCTTGAGGCGATTCTGCACAAATTCAGCGGCGGCCCTGTCGGTTTGGAAAACGTGGCTGCTGCGATTGGCGAATCGACCGATACCATCGAAGATGTGATTGAGCCTTATCTGATTCAACAAGGCTTTTTACAGCGTACACCGCGCGGACGCGTAGCAACCGAACGAGCCTATCTGCATTTCGGCTTGAAGGTTCAAGAATAATCATGAAGGCCGTCTGAAAACTGCTTTCAGACGGCCTGATACTTTCAATTTCATATGATTGTCGGCAAATATCTGCCGATAATCGGTTAAAATGTCTCCCTTTTCTTTTTTGAAGTTTCCCCATGAATATCTTATCCGTAGAAAATGCTTCTTTTGCCGTCGGCCACGTCGCCTTGCTCGACAAAACTTCTTTTCAACTCGATAGCGGCGAAAAAATCGGTTTAATCGGTCGTAATGGTGCGGGTAAGTCTTCGTTTTTAAAAATTCTTGCAGGCGTACAAAAGCTCGATGACGGGCAGATTATTGTTCAAAACAATCTCAAAATCGTTTATGTACCGCAGGAATCCTTTTTTGATAAGGAAGCAACCGTATTTGATACCGTTGCCGAAGGTTTGGGCGAAATTCGTGATTTATTGCGCCGTTATCATCATGTCAGCCATGAGTTGGAAAATGGTTCGAGTGAGGCTTTATTGAAAGAGCTCAACGAATTACAACTCGAAATTGAAGCGAAGGACGGCTGGAAGCTGGATGCGGCAGTCAAGCAGACTTTGGGGGAACTCGGTTTGCCGGAAAACGAAAAAATCGGCAACCTCTCCGGCGGTCAGAAAAAGCGAGTCGCCTTGGCGCAGGCTTGGGTGCAAAAGCCCGACGTATTGCTGCTGGACGAACCGACCAACCATTTGGACATAGACGCGATTATTTGGCTGGAAAATCTGCTCAAAGCGTTTGAAGGCAGCCTGGTCGTGATTACCCACGACCGCCGTTTTCTGGATAATATCGCCACGCGCATCGTCGAACTAGACCGCGGCATTCTGCGCTCCTATCCCGGCTCGTTCTCTAAATACAGCGAGAAAAAAGCGCAAGAGTTGGCAGTCGAGGCGGAACATAACCGCCTCTTCGACAAATTCCATGCTCAGGAAGAAGCGTGGATACGCAAAGGCATCGAAGCGCGCCGCACCCGCAACGAAGGCCGCGTGCGCCGTTTGGAAGAATTGCGCCGCCAGCGCGCCGAACGCCGCAATGTACAAGGGCAGGTCAACTTCAAGCTCGACAGCGGCGAAAAAAGCGGCAAAATCATCGCCGAATTGGAACACGCTTCGTTTGCCTATGGCGACAAAGTCATCATGGACAAATTCTCCGCCATTTTGCAGCGCGGCGACAAAATCGGCTTAATCGGTCCAAACGGTATCGGTAAAACCACCTTCCTTAAGCTGATTTTGGGCGAATTGCAGCCGACCTACGGCAGAATCCGTATCGGCAGTAAGCAGGAAGTTGCCTATTTCGACCAGTTCCGCAGCGCGTTGAACGAAAACGACACCGTGTTTTACACGCTCGGACAGGGCAACGATTACGTTGAAGTCGGCGGTAAGAAAAAGCATGTGATGAGCTATTTGGAAGATTTCCTGTTCCATCCAGCCCGCGCACAAAGTCCTGTTTCTTCACTCTCCGGCGGCGAACGCAACCGCCTTTTGCTGGCAAAACTCTTTACCCGTCCTGCCAATATCCTGGTCTTGGACGAACCGACTAACGACTTGGACATCGACACCCAAGAGCTGCTCGAAGACTTGCTGCGTGATTATCAAGGTACGGTATTCCTTGTCTCGCATGACCGAATGTTCTTGGATAATGTGATTACCCAAAGCATTGTTTTCGAAGGACAAGGCCGTCTGAAAGAATATATCGGCGGCTATCAGGACTATATCGACGCAAAATCGCGGGAAGATAAAATTCAGACGGCCTCTGCGCCTAAAGCGGTTGCCGAACCTGAAAAAGTCAAACCCAAAGCCAACCGCACGGTCAAACTTTCCTACAAAGAACAGCGCGAACTCGATGCCCTGCCTGATGAAATCGCCGCTTTGGAAACCGAGCAGGCTGAAATCAATACCCAGCTTTCCGATCCTGAAATTTTCAAAGATTACGAAAAAGCAGGTGCATTGCAAAGCAGAGCTGAAGAAATCGAGATGTCGCTTTTGGAAAAGCTGGAACGCTGGGAATGGCTGGAAGCGAAACAAAATGGCGAAGCGGTTTAAATTGGGAATTTTGTCCCAAAGTAGGGCAGATATTTTTCTAAATCATGCCGTCTGAACCCTGAATATTCAAAAACAAGGTCTACAACCAACATGAAAAAAGTCGAGAAAAACGTATTGGTGCTGCATAGTGCTAAGGAAATGTTTGAGCTGGTGGACAAAGTTGAGGACTATCCAAAATTTTTGCCGTGGTACAGCAAGACCGAAGTCATCGAACGCAAAGGCAATGAGCTAAAAGCGCGCCTGTTTATGGACTATATGCGCGTCAAGCAGTCATTTGCGACGCACAACCACAATATCCCGGGGCAGGAAATCCGCATGGATTTGCTCGAAGGGCCGTTTAAAACCCTGCGCGGCACTTGGAAATTTATCGACTTGGGCGATGATATGTGCAAAGTCGAATTCAGATTAGAATACGATTTCTCCAATGCCGTACTCTCTGCCATGATTTCCCCAGTGTTCAGTCATCTTGCCGGTACGCTGGTGGATGCTTTTATTAAAGAGGCCGACCGCCGCTATGCTTGAGATTGAAATTGTTTACGGACTGGCCGACAGGCAAGTGTTGAAGAGCATGACCGTTGCCGAAGGTACAACCGTACGCGAAGCTGCCCTGCAAAGCGGATTGGAGGTGGAGTTCCCAGAGTTGGATTTACAGCAAGCGCCTTTGGGTATTTTCGGCAAGGCTGTGAAAGGCGAGACTGTGTTGCACGATGGTGATCGGATTGAGGTCTATCGTCCATTGTTGATTGATCCGAAAGAAGCGCGACGTAAACGCGCAGGGCAAGAATAAATCAAAGGCCGTCTGAAACTTTTTCAGACGGCCTGTCAAACTGAAAGAACAGTAATGAGCTTGAAAATTAAATTAATCGTCGGTTTGGGTAATCCAGGCCAAGAATACGAACAAACACGCCACAATGTCGGCTTTTGGCTATTGGACGAACTGGCATGGAAATGGAAAGTCAATTTTAAAGACGAAAAGAAATTTTACGGCGAAGTAGCGCGCGCCACTACGCCGGATGGCGATGTTTGGCTACTCAAACCCATGACCTTTATGAACCGCTCCGGTCAGGCTGTTGCCGCTTTGGCTCAGTTTTACAAAATCAAGCCGGAGGAAATCTTGGTGGTTCATGACGAGCTGGATATTCCATGTGGCCGTATTAAATTCAAACTTGGTGGCGGCAACGGCGGACACAACGGTCTTAAAGACATTCAGGCTCGCTTGGGTACGCCTAATTTCTACCGCCTGCGCTTGGGTATTGATCACCCTGGCGACCGTAATCTGGTTGTCGGTTATGTGTTGAATAAACCGTCAGCGGAACACAGACAGCAAATTGATGACTCCATCGCCAAATCCCTGCAAGGATTGCCGGCTGCGTTGAATGGCGAATGGGAAGAGGCAACACGTTTTTTACACAGTAAGTAAGCGTACCCAAATCAAACTGGTAGCCTTGCACATCATGTTCAGACGGCCTGAAAACAGATAATGCGTCTGAATAGCGATAAACCAATCGAAGAAACAGTAAATATGAGCGAACTGACTAGCCTTATGCAGACCGAAGCCCCAGGCATTGTTGGCGAAACATTAGACTTCTGCCTTTACGAATGCAGTATTGAAGATGCCCCGGATGCTGAAGAAGTGGCACAATGGCGTGATATTTTGAAGGCTCGGGGTGGAAAATTTGTCCGCTTGGCAGACATCTGCCAAACATGGTTGGATGAAGAGGCCGATAAATGAAAGCCTTACCATTAAATAAATTTACCGCCGCTGCCTTTATCTGGTTTGCCGCCGCCATTTATGCCTTACTTTTCAAAGAGGGCGGCAATAGCGCTCCACCATTTCCCCATTTTGATAAAGTCGGCCATTTCGGACTTTTCTTTGGTCAGGCATGGTTGTGTGCAAAAATATTTATTCAAGACAATAGGACTATTCCCTATAAAGGCATTCTGCTTGCCGCTTTATTGTTTGCAATAGGAAGCGAGCTGGCTCAAGCATTTCTGACTACTACGCGCCAAGGTTCGATCGCGGACGGTATTGCTGATATGGCAGGTACGGCTGCGGCGCTGTGGTTTGCAGAAAAAGTAAAAACAGCAAAAAGTTAGATATATTTAAAAAACTTAAAGGCCGTCTGAAATCCTGAGAAACAGGTTTCAGACGGCCTTTCGTTACTTGATGCATGAGGCCATTATTGCTTCATGATAAGAATTAGAATGTTACGCGTACACCGGCAGATACTTCGTGAGTATGGAACTTAACGCTATTCATTTTGCCCCAATAGTTGTAGCGATAGCCTGCATCCAAGGCAACGTTAGGTGTTACTTCGTAGCTTACGCCAGCCATTGCTCCAACACCAGTTTTAGTATCACTACGTTCATAATATGAATTAGCTGTCTTGACTTTTGCAGAAGCATGATTAATAGCCACACGAGCACCTACATAAGGTTTTACAGGAGATTGCAGGTCAAAATCATAAATAGCAGATACACCGGCACTGTGATATTTAGCTTCAGCATATACCGAAGGTACATTAATCTTTGCAGATTTATAATGCGTATAGTCGGCGGCAACACGGAAATCGCCGAAATCGTAGCCTGCAGAAATACGAGGGCTAAAGCCTTTAATTGATGCGCCACCCAGTTTTACAGTAGCATGGCCAGCATCAGCTTGAACATAAAAACCTTTGGTTGCATCAGCCAATGCAAATGCAGGCAGGGAAAGAGCAATCAGTGTTACCAGAACTTTTTTCATTGTCTTGTCCTTAATGTAGGATTAGGAATAGTAGATAATTGCTGGGATTGTTCATTCCTAATAATTATTCAGGTTGTATTTTCTTGTCCTAAATTAAGCAAATCTAAAAATGTTTTAACTGTTGTAAAACAGCACTTATAAAAAACACTGTAACAAGTCGTTTAAGAATAAACGGCCTTGTTCGGTCGGGCGGAACACGGTTGGGTCTGATTCAAGCAGGCCTTTTTGTCTGGCGGTTTCGATTTGTGCCATGATTTTTGCAGTGGGGACGCCGGTACGTTCCTGCAACATTGGGGCAGGTACGCCGTCGGTCAGGCGTAGGGCGTTCATCATGAACTCGAATGGAAGGTCTTTGTCAGCAACGGTTTTGCGTTCGACTGCTTCATGCGGATTGCTCTGCATGGCGGCAAGATAGTCGTTGGGATGACGACGGCGGACAGTTCGCTCGATACGGTTAGGATAGGAAATTTTGCCGTGTGCGCCCGCGCCTATGCCCAAGTAATCACCGAACTGCCAATAGTTCAAATTATGGCGGCACTGCATATTAGTTTTTGCAAAAGCCGATGTTTCGTAGTGAATAAAGCCTGCGCCTTCCAATTCGCCATGTATGGCATCTTCAATATCCAATGCTGCTTCATCTTGTGGTAATCCTTTTGGCGGCGTATGACCGAAAGGCGTGTTCGGTTCCATTGTCAGATGATATGCGCTGATATGCGATACGCCTGTTGCGATAGCGGTTTGCACATCGTTTAAGGCCGTCTGAACCGTTTGGTTTGGCAGGGCGTACATCAAATCGATATTGACTTTGTCAAATAATTTCAATGCAGTATCAATGGCTGTCAAGGCTTCTTTACCATTGTGAACGCGTCCCAATCGATTCAGCATATCGTCGTTAAAACTTTGTACGCCGATAGACAGGCGCGTAATGCCTGCGTCTTTAAATCCTTGAAACTTCTCAATTTCAAATGTGCCTGGATTGGCTTCCAAAGTAATTTCCGCTTCGGGTTGCAAACGCACTAATGAACGCACACCGCTTAACAAGCGGTCAATTGATTTCGCTTGAAACAGGCTGGGTGTACCGCCGCCGAAGAATATCGTTTCCACTGATCTGCCCCAAATATTGGGCAATTCAAGCTGCAAGTCGGTTAATAGAGCATCGATATAGGCTTCTTCCGGCAGGCCGTTTTTCAGGCTGTGGGAATTAAAGTCGCAATATGGACATTTTTTGATGCACCAAGGAATGTGGATATAGAGTGATAAGGGAGGCAGGGCGGTTAGGTGGCCGGGGCGTTGGAAGGTGATTTGGGTCATGGTATGTGTTGAGGTTCAAGGCCGTCTGAAATTTTTAGGCCGTTATTTTAACTGAAATGTCGGCCATGAAAGTAATCAGTAGGAAATTTGCGAAGTCTAAGCGCTCAAAAAGACTTCAATTTCTTCTTCTGATAATTTGGAATTGCAGACGGATTTTATTTTACCTTGTGAAATTTTGAGTAGTGCGGGAACAGTTTTGATGCCGTATTGTTCACGAAAAGTTTTTAAAGCTGCTTTGTTGCTGCTGTCAGTAAAGCGGATGGTAAGCTGCCTGTTTATGGAAACGGCAAACAGTTTTGCAACAAAACGGCGGCAGTATGAACAACTTTGTTTGCCTAAAAAGACAATAGCAGTTTCTTGACTGTCAATGAGTTGAAGAAGTTTGTCGGGTGTGGTTGGGATAAAGGCAGCAACGTATTTTGCAAAGACTGCCAATTCTTCAGGAGTAGGTTGGGGCATGGGAATGAATGTGAGGTAGGCCGTCTGAAGGCTTCAGACGGCCTGTTATTTTTATGTGGTTAAAGTCTTTTGCGTATCCAAGACGAGAGTTTGGGTGCGCCGAATAGCAGGAAAATGCCGATAAAAAGCTGCGCGATGTTAGCAAGTATACCAGCTTGGTTTTGTGCGCCGAGATTCGCCCAAACAGATGTGTGTGTGTCGATAGTAATAGACTGTACAAAATGATAGAGAGAGAACTGGTAAATTAGGTCAGGGATGGCTTGGAAAACAGTATATATGCCTATTAATACAATACCGGTCGTCAGCCATGGTGCAGGGTGTTTTGGGGTTTCCTGCACGGTTTGCAGATGTTCGGGCAATAGGCGGTTGGCAATGGCGGCAGGGAAACACCATAGCAGCAGCCATGCAATTAAATATAAGCCGTAGAACATCAGTACGGGCGGAATTTGTTTGCTGTCATACATGCTTTCTGACTGTGCGAATATGGTAGCAATGCCGCCAAGTGTTTGTACGATGCCGATTAAAACGACCAAGCGGATGGCGACAATCAGGATTTGCTTAGGGGACATGGATTTCTTTCATTATTTGTTGGATTTAGAACATCTAAAAAAACGTTTCAGGTTTTCAGACGGCCTATTATTGATTTATAAGGACTCGATTTTTCTTAACAATTCACGCAATGCTTGGGCGCGGTGGCTTTCGGCATTTTTGATTTCAGGATCAAGCTCGGCGGCGGTGCAACCGTGTTCGGCCAGATAGAAATGCGGGTCGTAGCCGAAGCCGTTTGTGCCGGCTGCCTCGGTCTGCCATTGTCCGTGCCAAATACCTTCTGCAATGATGGGTTGCGGGTCGTTTTCGTGGCGGACGAGGACAAGGACGCAGACGTAATAGCAGCTTTTATCGTCTTTATCGGCAAGATCGGCAGACAGTTTGGCATTGTTTGCGGCATCGGATTTGGGGTTTTCGCCTGCATAACGTGCGGAGAAAATGCCGGGTGCGCCGTTTAAGGCGTTGGTGCAGATGCCGGAGTCGTCGGCAAGTGCCGGTAAGCCGCTGTATTTGGCGGCATGACGTGCTTTAGCCAGGGCATTTTCAACAAAGGTATGGTACGGCTCGGGACATTCGGGCGTATTGAACTGCGATTGTGGCAGGACTTCGATGTTTAAGTCGGCAAAGAGGCGGGAAAATTCTTTGAGTTTGCCTGCGTTGCCACTGGCAAGGACGATTTTTTCAAACATGGCTTTTCCTTAATGGTTTTCGGTTTGCTGCATACGAGCCATTTGTGCGCGTGCTTTGTGGCGGATGTAAAGGGCAAGGCTGCCGATTTGGGCAAAAACGGCGGCAAAGGCAAACAGAAAGGCGGCAACGGCGAATTGTTTGCTGTGAATGCTCAGAAGATAAGCGCCCAACAGAATCAGTACGATAAACATCAGGGTAAACAGGGCGGTCAGGAGCAGATAGGCTTTTTGTCGGGTCATGGCAGCTTGGGTAAGGGGGAAAAATGTTCTGATTATAACGTCAGATTGGGAATTTGAAACCATGCCGTATTCGTTAAAAAGGCCGTCTGAATATTTCAGACGGCCTTAAGTCGAATAACGGATTAACGCAATTCTGTGTGCAGGCGGCTCAACAATGTGGAGGCATCGCTGCCTTTGTATGGGCTGCCGTCTTTGTTCAACAGATGGAGGCGTGCGCCATTGTTGATAGGCTCAACATAAACGATGATTTCAGGATAAGTTTTTGGCGCTTCCGCTTTGCCTTTGCCAAATACGCGTTTGAACAGGCCCGGTTTTTTATTGGCAACTGCTTCGCCTTCGGTTGGCGCTTGTTGAACCAAGAAAGCGCGGCGTTCGGCATTTTGACCGATAACAGTCAGGCCGATGCGGTCAAGCGCAAGGGCAGTACGGCGCCAGTTGCGGCCGTAATCGCCTGCCAGTAACAAAGTGCCGTTGTCCACACGCGCCAATTCAGACGTATTGCTGCGGGCGGCAACGCTTTGGGTCAGAGCTTGTTCGGCTTGCTGACCGTCAACGCCCAAGTATTGCATAAAGCGGGCGAGGAATGCGGCTTCGAGGTTAGGGTCGTTTTCACCCGGCTGCCACATTGTAGTGTCTTTTTTACGGTCGGTATAAACTTCTTTCATGCCTTTGTGGGCGAAGAAGATGTCGGTCGAACCGTTTTTGCCTTGTTCGATGCGGATGATGAACTTGTCGCGTTCGCTGGTAGAGTAGATACCGCCCAAGCCGACTTTATCCAGCAGACGGCGCAGGCTGTCTTGAGGAATTTTGGCTCGGTTTTCAGCCCACTCGGTTTCCATTTGGCCGATGGCAGGTTCTTCAGATTTGATGTCGAAACCGTTTTCTTGCCAGAACACTTTCAGCAAAGGCCAAATTTCGCGAGGCGATTTGCCATCGACAACCAACCAGCGTTGGTTGCCATCACGCTCAAGGCGTACGCCTTTAACGGATTTCAAGACTTCTGCATTGGCAGGTTGTTGTACGGCTTGAGTGCGGCGTTTGTTGAAATCGCTGGCACGGACGGCACCGCTGCCTGCCGGTAATTGATAGAGGTTGCCTTGGTCTGGGTTGTTCAAATCAGGTGGTACTTCCAGTTTGACCAAGCGGTGTGATTGACTTTGATAGTCGAGTTTGGGTTGTTCTTTTTTGCTGCCGGAACAGGCAGTTATGCTAATCAGGGCGAGGGCTACTACGATGGGTTTGATATAGGTCATCTTGTTTTCCTGTGGATGAAGTTCTTAACAGGGAGGCCGTCTGAAAAGGGTATTTTGGTATTCAGACGGCCTTATTTCCGGATCAGATTTGTCCTGATTTTTCCAGAGCGGCTCGGACTTTGGCTTGACCGGCTTCGGTCAGTGCTACCAAAGGCAGACGAACATGGGGTTCGCATTTGCCCAATAAGCTCAGGCCCCATTTAGGCGCGGCTGGGCTGGGCTCGCAGAACATGGTGTTATAAATTGGGATAAGTTGCTCGTTTAGACGACGGGCGGTCGCAATATCGCCCTCAAGGGCGGCTCGGCACATGTCGGCAAAGAGTTTCGGTGCGACGTTTGCTGCGACGGTTACCACGCCATGACCGCCACACAGCATGAAAGGCAGGCCGGTAGGATCGTCGCCGGATAAAACGACAAAACCTTCAGGAACGCTGTTGATCAATTCGATGTTGTTGCCGATATTGCCGCTGGCTTCTTTTACACCAACGATATTCGGAATCTCGGCCAAACGCAAAATAGTGTCGTTGCTCATGCTGACGACGGTACGGCCGGGAACATTATAGATAACCATCGGAATCGAAGTGGCTTCGGCGATGGCTTTGAAATGTTGGTAAATGCCTTCTTGCGAAGGTTTGTTGTAGTAGGGAACAACAGATAAGGTGTAGTCCGCGCCGGCTTGCTCGGCGGCTTTGGAAAGGGCGATGGCTTCGACAGTGTTGTTGGCGCCTGTGCCGGCGATAACGGGAACGCGCTTGTTGACGTGTTTGACAGTGGCTTCAATAACGGCCAAATGTTCTTCGACAGGCAGGGTGGCTGACTCGCCGGTAGTGCCGACTGCGACGATGCCGTCGGTACCGTTTTCAATGTGCCAGTCGATTAAGTCGTGAAGTTGTTCGTAGTTGATGCTGCCGTCTTGATTCATCGGAGTAATCAGGGCAACCAGACTGCCTTTTAACATACGGAAACCTTTAATTTTACGGTGTGGGTGAATTATGCAGTGGATTGTAGCTTACTTTGTTGTTTGTGTGAAACATATCCGCTAAGCGGCTTTGCCGTTTAATGGTGACTTGTCATTATCTTAATGAATAATACATTTTTAAATCATTGGTTTGTTTGTTTTGAGATGGAAAAATGATGTCAAGAATTAAAATGTGTTAAGGTGGTTTGAGGCCGTCTGAAAACGGTTGGGCGGAACTTTCAGACGGCCTGATGGTTTTGAATTTGCTGATACATTTCAAATTAGTTAAAATACGCATCTTAATATTTTTTAACGATTCTTGAGAGAAGGTTCAACATGTCAGGAATGACTGAAAAACAGGCGGAATCGCTTGATTTGGTTTATGGTTTGGAAGATAAGCCGCCGTTTGGGAATGCGTTGTTGAGTGCGGTTACGCACCTTCTGGCGATTTTTGTCCCGATGATTACTCCGGCATTGATAGTCGGCGGTGCATTGGAGCTGCCGGTTGAAATGACGGCTTATTTGGTGTCGATGGCGATGGTGGCTTCCGGTGTCGGCACTTATTTGCAGGTCAACCGTTTCGGGCCTGTCGGTTCGGGCATGTTGTCGATTCAGTCGGTCAACTTCTCTTTTGTTACCGTGATGATTGCGCTCGGTACCGGTATGAAAGAGGGCGGCTTGACTAAAGATGTGATGATTTCAACGCTTTTGGGCGTGTCCTTTGTCGGCGCGTTTTTGGTGTGCTTCTCCGCTTGGCTTTTGCCTTATCTGAAAAAAGTGATTACGCCGACTGTAAGCGGCGTGGTCGTCATGTTGATCGGTTTGAGCTTGGTGCATGTCGGCATTACCGATTTCGGCGGCGGCTTCGGTGCGAAAGCAGACGGTACGTTCGGCTCGATGGAAAATTTGGGTTTGGCATCGCTGGTGTTGCTGATTGTATTGGTTTTCAACTGCTTGAAAAATCCATTGCTGCGCATGAGCGGTATCGCGGTGGGTTTGATTGTCGGTTATATTGTTGCGCTGTTTTTGGGCAAAGTAGATTTTTCCGCCCTGCAAAACCTGCCGCTGATTACCCTGCCTGTTCCGTTTAAATATGGTTTTGCATTTGATTGGCACGCGTTTATCGTTGCCGGTGCGATTTTCTTATTGAGCGTATTTGAAGCGGTAGGCGACTTGACGGCGACTGCGATGGTCTCCGAGCAGCCGATTGAGGGTGAGGAATACACCAAACGTCTGCGCGGTGGCGTATTGGCAGATGGTTTGGTTTCTGTAATTGCGACTGCGTTGGGCTCTTTGCCTTTAACCACGTTTGCGCAAAATAACGGCGTGATTCAAATGACCGGCGTGGCTTCGCGTCATGTGGGCAAATATATTGCGGCGATTTTGGTATTGTTGGGCTTGTTCCCTGTCATCGGCCGCGCGTTTACTACGATTCCGAGTCCGGTTTTGGGTGGCGCAATGGTGTTGATGTTCGGCCTGATTGCGATTGCCGGTGTGCGGATTTTGGTCAGCCACGGTATTCGCCGCCGTGAAGCGGTTATCGCGGCAACTTCTGTAGGTTTGGGTTTGGGTGTGGCATTTGAGCCGGAAGTGTTCAAAAACCTGCCGGTATTGTTCCAAAACTCAATCTCTGCCGGCGGTATTATGGCGGTATTGTTGAACTTGGTTTTGCCGGAAGATAAAACCGATAAAGCGGTTAAGGTTGAAACCGACAGTTTGGATCACTAAGCAAACTTTGTTCAAAGGCCGTCTGAAGTTTCAGACGGCCTTTTGGTTTTTCGGCTATAATATTGTTTTTATTTGTTATCCGAGTGGTTCGGATAGCTCTACCCGGAAAGGTTTTATATGACGGTTTATTCACTTTTTATCACTTGTCCTCGTGGTTTGGAAGCGCCTTTGACGCAGGAGCTTGAAAAAATAGCATGTCAGGATATACGTGCTGTTGACGGCGGTGTGGCATGTAAAGGCACGATGGAGCAGGTGTATCGCATCAACCTGCATTCACGCATTGCCAGCCGCGTTTTGCTGCGTTTGACCAAAGGCGGTTATCGCAACGAACACGATATCTACAAACTGGCACGAAATCTGCATTGGACAGGTTGGTTTAAGCTGGAGCAGACCTTTAAAGTCAAAGTCGAAGGCAAGCGCGCCAATGTGAAAAGCTTGGATTTTGTCGGTTTGAAAATCAAAGATGCCGTCTGCGATGCCTTCCGCGATATTTATGATGCGCGTCCGAGCGTGGGCAAAATCAACCCCGATATCCGCATTCATGCCTTTATCGATGAGCGCAATGTGGAAATCTTTATCGATACTTCCGGCGAAGCACTCTTCAAACGCGGCTATCGTCAGGATACCGGCGAAGCGCCATTGAGGGAAAACTTGGCGGCAGGTTTGCTGCTTTTGGCGGGCTACGACGGTACGCAGCCTTTCCAAGACCCGTTTTGCGGCAGTGGCACGATTGCCATTGAGGCTGCATGGATTGCGACACACCGTGCGCCGGGCTTGATGCGCCGTTTCGGTTTTGAAAAACTGCAAAACTTCGATAAAGAAAAATGGCAAGCCCTGCGCCGTGAGGCTGAAAAACAAATCAAACCGGCCGCCGCGCCAATTTCCGGCAGCGACAACGACCGTTATATGATCCGTGCCGCATTGGCCAATGCTCAAGCCGCCGAAGTGGATAATTTCATCCGCTTTGACGTGCAAGATGCACAAGCCGCGCGACCGAACGGCGAACACGGCATTATGATTTCCAACCCTCCTTATGGTGTGCGCCTTGCCGAAATTCAGGCTTTACAGGCGCTTTATCCGCAACTGGGCACATGGTTGAAACAGCATTATGCAGGTTGGCTGGTTGGGATGTTTACCGGCGATCGCGATATGCCGAAATTTATGCGCCTTTCTCCGAAGCGTAAGATTCCGCTGTTTAATGGCAACTTGGATTGCCGATTGTTTTTGATGGATATGGTTAAAGGCTCGAATCGGGGTTAAAACCTGAAATTGAGGCCGTCTGAAAGATAATTCAGACGGCCTTTTTTGTTTTATTTAGATAGACTTTGCTATAACGGAGTTTGCTTCTTTTATTTTAATTTCAGGCCGTCTGAATCGTGTTCAGACGGCCTTTTTATTGGTTTAAAGTTGAACTTAATATAGTAATTTACAATTGATTAAATAATAAAAATCTATCATATGAGTAAAATACATTGTTAAATAAAAATACCATATTTAGTAGTCTTGTGTTTTAATTCGCACCATATCTTGTGTTTTATGGTATTGCAATGAGCAGCTTGAAATTTACAGTTGAGCAAATTGTATGGCAGGAAGTGCCGGGCGAAGTGTCGCTGGCGTTTCTGTTTTCCGGCTGTCCGTTGCGTTGCAAAGGTTGCCACAGTGCCGATACATGGAAAGAGGGTATCGGCACAGAATTGACCGAGGATTATTTAAAAGGTCGTCTGAAACGCTATCGCGGATTAATCAGCTGCGTGTTGTTTATGGGCGGAGAATGGCGACCGAAAGCCTTGCAGAAAATGCTGGCTATTGTTGCCCAAGAAGGTTTGAAAGCCTGCTTGTACACCGGCTTGGAGCGTGAGGAGCTGGAAGTGGTTTCAGACGGCATCCTGCCTTATCTGACGTATCTGAAAACCGGCCGCTGGCAGATGGAGCTGGGCGGCTTAGAAAGCCCGACCACCAATCAGAAGTTTGTCGATTTGCGCACGGGCGAAGTGTTGAACCGACTGTTTATCAAAGACAAACCCGCGCCTAAAGTGTTTCCAGTGGCTTCAATTTAGCCCAGTGCTGTATTGCACTGATTTAAATTGAATTTATTGTATTCGCTGACAGCGATGTTTCAGACGGCCTGACCGTCATTGCTTGATAAATCATCCAAACCATACAGGAGAATTAACATGATTCGGCTGCATCCCGAACAGTTAAACGGAAAACTACAATTTATGCGCGACTACATCAGCGCGCAAAACGCGGCGGACGGTTCGAAAATGGACGCCAACGCCAACGTTACCCAGAAAAACATCGCCACGATGGAAGCGGAAATCATGAAAGACTTTTTCGTGCAGATTAACCGTGTCCAAGTGTCGCGCAAAATCGCCGAAATTTTCGACCAATCCGTTGCCGACGAATACATCCGCCAGATTGAGGCGCACGAGATTTATGTGCACGACGAAACCAGCCTCAAGCCTTATTGTGTGTCGGTTACGCTGTATCCCTTCCTGCTCGACGGCTTAAGCAAACTCGGCGGCGAATCCAAGGCGCCGCAGCATCTGGCTTCGTTTTGCGGTTCGTTTATCAACCTGGTGTTTGCCATCAGCGCGCAGTTTGCCGGCGCGGTGGCGACGGTGGAATTTCTGACCTATTTCGACTACTTCGCCCGCAAAGACTACGGCGACGATTATTTGGAAACCCACGGCAAAGAAATCGCCAACCATATGCAGCAGGTGGTGTACAGCATCAACCAGCCCGCCGCCGCGCGTGGCTATCAGAGCGTATTTTGGAATATTTCCGTTTACGATCAATACTATTTTGACGCGATGTTCGGCGATTTCGTTTTCCCCGATTTCAGCAAACCGGTGTGGGCGAGCGTGGCGAAGCTGCAAAACTTCTTCCTCAAATGGTTCAATCAGGAACGCACCAAAGCCGTTTTGACCTTCCCCGTCGTGACCGCTGCGATGCTGACCGACGGCGGCAAATGCAAAGACACCGTGTTCGCCGACGAAATGGCTAGAGAGTTGGCGGAAGGCAATTCCTTCTTCGTCTATCTTTCCGACAACCCCGACTCCTTGGCTTCCTGCTGCCGCCTGCGCAATGCCATTGAAGACCGCACCTTCAGCTACACACTTGGTGCGGGTGGCGTAGCGACCGGCTCTATTAACGTCATCACCATCAACATGAACCGGCTGGAGCAAGACGGGCGCGACCTTGCCGCCGAAGTGGGCAAAATCCACAAATACCAATACGCCTACCGCAAACTGATGGAAGAATACCAAGCCGCCGGAATGCTGCCCGTTTACGATGCAGGTTTCATCACGCTGGACAAACAGTTCCTCACCATCGGCATCAACGGCATGGCGGAAGCCGCCGAATCGCAAGGTATTAAGGTCGGCTACAACGACGACTACATCAATTTCGTCCAAGGCCGTCTGAAAACCATATTTGAAGCCAACCAAGCCGCCAGCAAACACTACGGCGTGAAGTTCAACACCGAGTTTGTTCCCGCCGAAAACCTCGGCGTGAAAAACGCCAAATGGGACAAAGCCGACGGCTACAAAGTCAGCCGCGAATGCTACAACTCCTATTTCTACGTCGTCGAAGACGAAGAAATCAACGCGCTCGACAAATTCCTGCTGCACGGCAAAGAACTGGTGGACTGGCTCGACGGCGGCTCCGCGCTGCACCTGAACCTCGACGAAGCCCTGCCCGAATCCGGCTACCGCTCGCTCTTGGACATCGCTGCGCAAACCGGATGCAACTACTTCTGCGTGAACGTGCGCATCACCATCTGCAACGAATGCGGCCATATCGACAAACGCACCCTGCACGCCTGTTCCTCCTGCGGTAGTCACGACATCGACTACGGCACCCGCGTCATCGGCTACCTGAAACGCGTATCCGCATTCAGTAGCGGTCGTCGCAAAGAACACGCACTCAGGCATTATCACCGTAAAGCGGCGTAATTATTGATAAAAAGGATTACTTACAAAGGCAAAGGCCGTCTGAACTTTCAGACGGCCTTTAGGATGTTTAGATAGACTGATTCTTTCAATGATATGATTTTAATTAAATTAAACAACAATACTTGACACTTTAATATAATGAATTAACATATAATCTCCTTTAACTCAAACTCGAAAAAAAGCGAGAGACATATGAAAACATCAGCTTTATTAGCAGCTTTATTGGCAGCCCTGTCCCTGTCAGCATGCGGCGGCGGTTCAGACTCATCTTCTTCTGCCGTTTGTGACGAGTACGAAAAAGCATTTGCCGAAGCAACTAAAGACGTAGATGCCGCAACCAAAGACATGATGCAAAAATCTTTCGAACAAACCAAAGAAGCCCTGAAAAACCTGCCTGCAGACCAACGCGATGCAACTTGTAAAACTTCTTTGGACGCTTTGAAAGGCGTTCCTGCTGCCGAAACTCCTGAAGACAAAGCCGAAGAAGCCAAAGATGCTGCTGAAGAGGCTAAAGAAGATGCAAAAGACGCAGCGGAAGATGCCAAAGAAGCTGCTGAAGATGCTAAAGAAGAAGCTAAATAATATAAATAGCTTTATTGAAAAACGGATTCCAATAATTTGGAATCCGTTTTTTGTTGTGTGAGTTAGGGTAGTTATTTTAGATAAAGCTTTTTCAGTTTTCAGACGGCCATTTCTCATGCCATCTGAAAGCGTTAGTTTTAACTAAGTTGAAATTTACAACAGCAAGCCGTCAATCAAGCAACCGCGTGCGTGCTTATGCATATCCCCTTCGTGTTGGTTTTAATGTTTGCATGATTTGCTAATAGAATGTTTGAATAATCATAGATGCAGATTATCCTACCCATTTAGTTCATCTATCCTTTGTATTTTTAATTCTTAACTTACGATGTAGTCCAAAATGTATTATGAGATCCATATTTTCATTCC
>ERZ1699253.1-NODE-1-length-60912-cov-6.857646_pt1 | contig 60912 bp, 75 predicted proteins | sample MGYA00581517_ERZ1699253 | MGnify/ENA primary metagenome ERZ1699253 (study PRJEB42319, sample SAMD00040304) | human oral metagenome | material: saliva | host: Homo sapiens | study: EMG produced TPA metagenomics assembly of PRJDB4115 data set (Metgenomic analysis of... | reverse complement strand
AAACCGACTATCTAACAGAAAAAGGACTAGTCAAAATGTCGAATTTAGTATTTGATAGCAAAAAAGAAGCTGTTGAATTCCTAAGAAATATGGAATCTCTTAAAGAATTATCAGGCGGTAATTTTTTTCCAAAAGGGATTTATTATTTACATCATGGAGAATTTGAAACGCCTGAATTTAAGCCTGTTCGATATAAGGACGGATGGGGAATTAAAAAGATTCATTTTTACTATTTTGGAACACTCAACGCGCCTAAAGATGGGCGGTGTGTTGTAATTCGTGATGAATTTAATGAATTGCAATTAGTTTTACAAGATACTATCTAACAAAAAAAAGGAAAAATCAAAATGTATGCACTTATCCAAACAACAAGCCAATCAGTTTTTAAAGAAGTATCAGGCGCATTGGTCGGCGTGAAAACAATCGGCCAATTAGACGGCATTACGCCAGTTTTTGAAATGCTGATTGATTTAAACCTGAAAAATATCGACTTGAAGGCCTTGAAAGAAAATCCTGATTGCTTGGTAAAACTGGACGGCGAAATATTCCCTGAAAAATGGAAGACGGCGCAAAAACTCACTTTACAAAACAATTCGGCAAGCGGCGGCGTGCAAACCTCATCAATGGGCGATTTTTACCCGATTATTTCTTTCCGACGCGGCAATGCTGACTATTACGCATACGGCGGTTATGAGATTGACGCGGATAGCGTGCAATATTATAACCTGTTTGAAATTCGTGATTTACTACGAAAAGGCGATTTTAAAGCCGCCGAAAACCGCTTTTTCTCAAAATTTTGGAAGAAAGTAAAATAAAATGACTATTGAATATAAATTACCTGAAAAACCATTCCCTTTTATGTTCCAATTGAAACAGGCTTTTTATTCAAAACGCCCTGTTATTTGTCATAAAAGCCGTGAAAATACGCTTTCCGCCTTGCTTGGATACGGTTATTTAGAAGAGATTGCACCCAATGAAACCGCCCTTGCATGGTTTGAAAAATTAGGGCAAGGCAAATATTTAAATGATAGATTTAGGGCGGAAAATAACGCCATTGATAGCGATATTAATAATTATGCCGTTTTAGAGATTACCGAATCAGGTAAAACAGCGATTTATTACAATAAGCTATTAAAAGATAAAGACAAATTACATAGCACAGAAACTCATGACAAAGTTAGTGAGTTAGTAGAAGATATTCAGGAATTAATTTACAGTAAATTCAATATGTTATAATTAAATCTCAAATATTTTAATTATAATACTTGTCAAGTTTTTAAAAAAGGCGTATAATTGAATCTGTTGAATAACTTTTTATTTGAAAGGCTTTAAAATGAATACGCAAAACTTTAAATATATTGATGGCGTTTGTGAAAATTCCGACGTTTTGGCGCAAATTGATGCTTATTTGAAAGAAAACGCCGCCGCCATTCGTGAAGATATTCTTCACGCAATCACCATCAAAATAGATGGTAAATCCGCGATTGTTGAAATTAATGGCGGCATTTATGTGCATGAAAACTATTTTACTGTAAAAGTAATCCGAAATGAGGAAGAAATCGGCTATTGTGAAATCAATCATTCCTGCTACATTGAAACACCCTATTTTGACTAATTCTTTTATTTAATTTAACCCATCAACAGACTGTAAACAGTCTATAAACAACGAAAAGGAAATCTAAAATGAAAAAATCTAATATCTCTAAAATCGCAGCCCTTCGTAAAGCTATCACACGCTTTGCTTATACCAAAGAAAGCGCAATCCAACATGCTAAAGACTATTTGGGCAAAGAGTTAAAATTTGAATCTGAAGAGATTGTAAACACGCGCGGCCATGCGGCTATCATGTTTACCATCTATGATAATAATGATGAATACCGCCAATTTTCGGCTGAAATTTGCGCCGATAAAGAAGAATTTGCTTTTAAGGCCATTGGACTGGAAGAAAATGTATACCACTCAAATGCACGATTAGCAGCTGCTTTGAATCGAAAATCTCAAATTGGAAGTAAAAACGCATGGATTGTCAACTATTACCATGACAACGGCGGATTTTATGAAGTGTTGGTTTCATATTCTACCGTTATCGCCGCATGGAAGGTAGACACCAATATCATCTATTTGCAACGCCATGCGCGTGATTATTCAAACACTACACGCCGCCATCTTTCGGATTTTGAAGCGCATGTTAGCCGTGTTTTGGGAGTGAGCAACAAAACCGCCGTTTTAAAATGGGCATGTTTTGAAGGCTAAGAAAGGGGATTTTAAAATGCAAATGATATTTGTCAAAAATAACCAAGTTTTAGAAATTAAAATTGATTTTGATGAAGAAGGCTGTTTTTTATTTAATAACTTTGTAGAAAATGAAGAGATTGAGGAAATTTCCGATTATCAATGGATTGTTATTAAAAATCCAGACGAAAAACGCTTTTCGGGGGATGATTTGAAAAACGCCGACTTCGTCCAAGCCTATATGAATCAATTAGACTTGTCAGTCATTGACAGAATGGATTTAACAGACGAAGAAGCGGAAATTTTACATCATTCCTTGAATATGGGATTAGCTCATGACGTTGAAATAGCTAGAAAAGGCTTGCTGTCTTTGCCTTTTATTGAATGGTATGCTTCGTTAAATGGCTATGAAGGCGGCGAAGACTGGAAAGAAGCAATGGCCGATTATAAAAATATTGCACGCGGTGCATGTGGAAATTATGCGGAGATTTATATACAAGGCTCAAATGAAGAAGACAGTGAAGCATTAACTAAAGACTTTGAAACTTACTCCTTCAAAACGCCCTATTATTTCACTATCGACTTAATCGACGCTGAATCAGGCGATTCAATAGCCGCCGATTGTTTGAGCGGTATTTTTGACGATTCCTATAATTTAGAGTATCTGTTTGAAATTATCACGGAATCTTTAGACAATATGCCAGAATTGAATGAAGAATTGCGCGATATTGCCGTAAACGAATTATCCAAAATGGACTATTCATCAATTCAATGTTAAAGGATATGAAAATGCAAAAGATTCTATATATTATCGCGCTTGGCCTGTTTTTCGGCGGCATGCAATCGGGAAATTTTATAGCCTTTATTATGGCATCATTGGTAGCGTATGTGTTGATTGAAGCCGCGGAATCAATGGCAATCGAAGAAAAGGAAGATTGACAATGGAATATAAAAGATTAGAGGTTGTATCCGTTGACGGTTCGATTTACAGTCAAGACGCGGCGCATGAAATAAATTGTCTTGCATGTTCCAATGGTTTCACATACGCCAAAAATGAAGACGAATTGTTGACTTATCAGCGATTCTTTGAAAGTGAAATAAACTCATGTATTCAGTCAATCAAAGACGGCCTGAAACTGGAAATAACGACGGTTGACGAATCCGACGTTATACAATAAAAAACAAACCGCCTGATACTAATCGGGCGGTTTTCTTTTGGCCGCTTGCTTTTCGCGGTTTTCTTTTGGCCGCTTGCTTTGCTGATTGCATATCAGGCCGCCGCCTTTTTCTATCCTAACATTCTTTACACGCATAAATCACGCGCTTTTAATCCACCGCCATTAGGCGGTTTTCTTTTGGCCGTCGGAAATGTTAAGTTATAAAATTTAATAACCTTACATTTCACATAGTCTATTTCAATCAAGCCTTTAGAGGCTTTTCATGTTATCTGATACGTTCACAATTCACAATTATTTAAAAATAAATCAATCGCTTTGAGTTAAAAGCAGCCGCCATGACAGGCCGCCGCCGTGAAAAGGTATGGGCGCAAATGTAAAGAAGAGGCCGTCTTTACATTGTGTCTTTCGAAAAGGTACTTTCGGCGAGCGGAGAGCAGCCAGCGCGGGCGCAGAACCCCCGATTCCGAGAATGCGCCGATTTTGCATGTTTGGTAGTCCTTGATTTTTAAGGAAAATTTTATGCGTTTTAAAAATAAGCAAATGATTAAAAAAATTTAGTTTGTAAATTTCCTTATAAATCAACTGTTTATTCTCCCGATTTTGAAAATGTCAATTTTTAGACACTTAAATCATTGATTTTTATGAATTTTTCAGAAATGACGAGAAATGTACCAGAATTTTGAATTTTCAGATGCTCAATTTCGCGCGTAGAGCGTCTCAGATTGAATTTAGTGCTTGGGGTAGGGGTTGGTATAGGTAAGGGGGTAAAAATCGCTCTGAGGGTGCTTTTTGGGGCAGGAATCGATATTTTGGTGTTTTTGAGGGTCTGTACCAGTGGTCTGGAGGTCGATTTCGCCGACTGATGAAGTGTGAAGGAATGTGAATTTTTGTAGTATTTACGTTAGCTCCAACTGGTCAAGTGCCAAAAATCGCTCATTTTTGGTGTTTTCCTTAAAAATCAACGATATAGCTTATTTTGTAAGGCTGTTAGGACTTGTTAGGAAGCCTCCTTACAGATTTTCTTCAATAATTCCAGTGACTTAAGTGCATTTGTTAGAATGTTAGGAAATTTCTTTATTTTCTTATATAATAAAAAAAGAAGAAAGGGGAAAAGGTATAACAACACTATAAGGAAATATAATACACATTCGTATCGTCACATATAGCAACATTGGCGTTTTTTCCTTACTTCTTACAAAATCTACAAATTGTTGATTTTTATCATTGTTTTTGTTAGTTAGGAAAATTTTTGGCCGTTAGAAAGTCAAAAAATGCCTTTACAAAATGACTTTTTTTTGCTTGATGAGAACGGTTATCATCTAAAAATGTTGATGACTTTATGATGAAACTATAAGTTCTGTCATGTATTTAAAACATGAAAAATGAAAACTCAATCTCAATTTTTGGAAAAATTCCATTTTGGCGACTCTTTCTAACACGAAATCTTTTGGAAATTTGGAAAATTTTGGATTGTCACGCTCCGAAAATCGTGAGATTGGTCGTTAAGAGTTCTTTACATATGTAAATTGAAAAACCCAGCTTGACGATAAAGTCAGTTTTAACCTAGAATTGCATCAAACCCCTCTATTTGATAGGAAAGTGAAGGAAAAATGATTAAACGCTATTATAAAGACACCGCACTACCGCTTATGAAGCGCGGCTTTGAGGTCGTGCCGATTACTCATGGCAAGAAATTCCCCGAAGGACTTGATTGGAAAAATTTACCGCAAACAGAAAAGTCATATAACGAGATGGTCAAAAAGTTCGGCGACAATACTGGCCTTGGTGTTGTCACAAGCAACCATCTTTTAGCAATCGACATTGATGTGTTAGACCCTCATGCTGCACGCGAACTCATTCAGTACGTCCGTGAAATGCTTTCAACAGACAAAATCATGGTTCGTCGCGGAAAGAAACCAAAAGCGTTGATTCCGTGCTATGTGCCTAACGCTATCGGCAAAATTGTGTCTTCCGTATGGTATTCCGAAAAGTATGGCCGTATGCAAATTGAGTTGTTGAATAACAGCAAGGATGGTCATCGCCAATTTGTTGCGTTTGGAGATTATCCAAACGAAGAGGGTTTGCATTATGAATGGGAGAATGATTACTCCCTGCTCGATATTGAGCGCGTTGAGGATTTACCAACCTTCCGACCTGAAATGATTCAACCGTTGTTCCGATATTTTGATGACTTGATGTATCGGAATGAGTATGAGCGCATTGCTCTCACCAATTTGCATAACGTCAAATTAGATGACGTTCACATCGAAGAGAATGAGGATTACGACCTCTATAACGATTCGAAGCAGGTGAAAATCTCGGATGAGCGCGTTGAGGAAATTGTTAATTCTTTAACCGAGGGTTTCTACGACAGTTATGAAAAATGGGTGGCTATTGGTCAGGCAATTAAATTTCAAATTGATGATTCTGAAAAGGGTTATCAAATTTGGAAGGCATGGTCACGAAAAGCCACTGACCCATCCACGGGAGAACCATATGACATCAAAGACTCAAACCTTCGTGCGAAATGGAAGAGCTTCCGTAATGACCGTGCAAACGTGGTGACATTCGCAAGTGTTCTGTATGACTATTACTCATCAGCAAAGAATGAAAATTTTACGCAGACATTTGAGAATCTAAAGCAGATGTTCGAAGAATGCGATGATATTCGTAAATATGACGAATTGATTGCGGAGGCTTCGTATAACCGATTCACTACGGCGCAGCAGAACGCAATCGAACACGTCATTGCCCGAACCTACACCCGATTATATGGTGAGAAAATCAGTGCGAGTGCGGTTCGCAAAACACTTACTGAGGCCATTGAGCAGTTCGACACACCCGACTATATGAAAAACTGGGTATATTTGCTCAATGGGGACAAATTCTACGATACGAAAGAAGGTTTGGCGGTTTCCCCAACATCGTTTGATACGCTGATTTATCACTCCGTGTCGGATGCAATGAGCCTGAAAATGCGTCCACAGGACTTGGCCTTACGAGCGTACAAAATACCTAAAGTAATTGACGCGGTGTACATGCCTACGATGGGCAACTTGTTCAAATTCAGTGAACGCTCTAAGTATCAATATATCAATGCTTATGACAGCAAGAATGTGCCTGAAGAGCCTTCTCGCTATTCTAAGGGTGATTTGGCAGCCATCGAATTGGTTGAAAAGCATTTTGAGCATATGATTGAAGACCCTCGTGAACGCGAAATCTTCCGTCAATGGGTTGCTTATCAGGTTCAATACACGGGTTACACACTCGGATGGGCTGTATTCCTACATGGTGTCGGCGGTGATGGTAAATCGTTCTTTCATTACCTGATTTCCGCGATGATTGGTAAGGAAAACGCGAAAATCGTGTCACAGGATGCGATGAAGTCTGGGTTTACAAAATGGGCAACCAATCTGAGCTTCGGTACGGTCGAAGAGGTGCATTTGGCTGGTGTTAAAGGCGTGGAGATTTACGATAAACTGAAAACCATCATTGCAAGCCCGACCATCGCAATGATTGCTAAGGGTAAAGATGAAATCAACGTACCCAATACGGCAAATTACCTGTTTTTAAGTAACCGACTGGCAGCCTTGCCAATCGATTCTTCCGACCGACGTATTTTCGCCATCTACTCCCGATGGCAGGAGGCCAGTAAGATTGAGCAATTCAAGAAGGAAAATCCAAAGTATTATCCTGACTTGCACAACACTTACAAAAACCACGCTGGCGCATTGCGCAAATACTTTCGAACCGAAGTTAAAGTTAGCGACGAGTTTTTGTCTTACTATGATGCACCGCGCACAGTTTCGCGCCAGCGTTTGATTAGTGAGAATATGCCCGAATCCATTCAGGAGTTGTTGGAGATTGTTGCCAAGAACGACGACCCGTTCTTGTGTGAAGAATTTCTGGATGTGAAATACTTCCGCCAAATGAAACTTGCTGACAAAAACTTCAAGGACGCAAATATCCGTTGGCAGCAACACTTGATTCCGCTGGGTTACGAGCTTGTCGCTAATGCTGTGCGTATTCCAGAGATTGATAAGTCGTATTTACATACGGTTTACTCGAAGAATCCAACCCGATTTAAAAACGCATCAATGAAGGTTTCTGCGGCGATACGCCAATACGTTACTGACGCATCCAACCCAGAACTTGTGTATGACAAGAAATTTGAGGATGCCGCTGAAGAAGTTGATGAGAAAGAATTGGAAGATTTATAAAAAAAAGTGTTGCATATTGCTGTGAAACACGGTAATATGCAACTTCCTAAACCAAACTTATTTTGTTAACCACCAACTAAAGGAAGTCTAAAATGAAAGAAATTACTTTGACCCAACTCGCCGCCATCATGGTAAGTTTGACCGAAGCTCTCGACCGCAACACCAACGCACTGTTGTCTCAACAAGGTCAACCGATGCGGCAGGAAAAACCTGTGCAAGAAACGGTAAAAGAAGACGCTGAAGAAACCAAGGAAGCTCCCGTTGAAGCGGCTGAAGACAAGTCCGACGACAAGAATGACATCACATTGGACGTTGTTCAAGCGGCGTTGCTCGATGTGAAAGCCAAACACGGTGCTGACGCGGCTAAGGCAATTCTGAAAGAAGTTGCTGGTGTAGCCACTGTAAAACGCACCCCTGAAGACAAATATCAAGCCGTCATTGACGCTTGCGCGGCCAAAATGGAAGAAGACGTGGTTGAGGAGAAAGAGGAAGAACCTGTTACTCCGAAACACAGCTTGGATGACGTTAAGGCTGCCGCCAAAGGCCTCGGCGCACTCGGTCGCACTTGGTTGGAAAAAGCCAAGGAAATCATCGCAGAAGTAGGCGGTGCGGCTAAAACAGCAGACGTACCTGCTGAAAACTACGACAAGTTGTATGAAGCACTGGTATCCGCTAAAGAGGCTGCTGAAGCCGAAGCAGAAGCTGATTTGTAAAATTCGAAAAGAGCGGTTAATCCGCTCTTTTTTTTGTATGAGGTTTCGTATGAAAGAGATTGAAATTAAACTGGATGGACATTCAGTATTCTCGCCAAGCTCCAGCGAAATGTGGCTCAATTGTTCAGGTAGTCTACTGGCTAATTTAGCGATTCGTGCTACGGATGGTAGTGGTTCGTCGGAAGCCGCCGCAGAAGGCACTGTCGCGCACGAAATGGCCGAAATCTGGTTACGCAGTGGTCGCAAACCAATCCAGCACCTTGGCGAAGTGAAAACTGTCGACGGATTCGACGTAGAAGTGACTGAAGAGATGCTTGATTATGTAGCTGAATACGTCAACTGGTGCAACGACCAAGAAGGCGATAAGTTCGTGGAGGTTAAGGTCGACTTCAGTCATTTAACCCCTATCCCGAACCAAAAAGGTACGTCCGACCACGTTTGCTGCAACGACAATAAGCTGACAATCACCGACTTGAAGTACGGCATGGGTGTGACGGTTGATGCCGAGAACAACACGCAATTGCAAATATACGCACTTGGAGTGCTACACGACTTCGGCTTCCTGTATGACTTCAAGACAGTTGAGATGCGCATTTGTCAGCCGCGTCTGAATCATTTCTCAACGTGGGAAATCAGCGTTGAAGAACTGCTCAAGTTTGGTGAATACGTTAAGGAACGCGCGAAAGCTGCGCTTGAACCGAACGCCGAACGCGTCGTCACCGAGAAAGGTTGTCGCTGGTGTCGCGTGAAAGCTCAATGCCCTGAGCAAGCACGTTATATCGAAGAGCTAATCGGTGACAAATTTGACGCAGAAGAGCCTGTTTCAGAGCGTATTGCTAACGGCACATATCTGGCAAAATTGCCCGAAATTGACGAATTGAGCATGGAAGATGTAGAAAAGATTTACAGTAAAATCAAAATAGTTACATCTTTCTTCACTGAAATTGAGAAAAAACTGCTTGACTTCGCCATGAAAGGCGGTAAAATGCACTCATACAAGTTAGTTAGCGGCAGGAAACAACGGAAGTGGGTCGACGAGGCTCACACGCTTAATTTTATCCAGCAAGATACGGTATTCGATTTGGATAAATTCCAGCCAAGACAGCTTGTTAGTGTGGCGCAGGCAGAGAAACTCTGCAAACGTCATAAAATCGACTTCGAACCCTTGAGAACGTTGGTAGATGAATCAAGTGGAAGACCCGCCATCGCACCAATCGGCGATAAGCGACCTGCTTTGAGCATTATCGACATGGATTCGAAATTCGAAGACTAAAGAGAAGTGGGCGACACTCTTTCAAATCAAACGCCCTTCAGTTTATGGATGCAGTCTGGTGAATTTTTTTTTCTCGGCTTTCCTCACCAGCGTCGCTCGCCAAAGCAAGCGACCATCCACCCAACTCCAAACGGCTAAAGAGAAGTGGGCGACACTCTTTCAAATCAAACGCCCTTCAGTTTATGGATGTTGTCTGGTAACTTTTTCCGCGCATTGCTTCTTTCATTACCAGCGTCGCTCGCCAAAGCGACCATCCGCCTTTACCAGAGTGTAATATCAGTTGGTAGATGGCCTGCCTTGGAAGCAGGAGGTCGTAGGTTCGAGTCCTACCACTCTGACCAGTTATTTGCTACCGTGTGGGCGGCAAACAAAAGAAAGCCCATGTAATTTTTAATATGTTAGGAAATAAAATGTCAAACATTGAACGTAAAGTTGGTTGTCTGGTGCAATACAAAGATGGCACTGTTATGCTGAAAAACGTACCCACATGGTACGCTCGAATTGACCATCCTCGTGCTTTTGAGGAAGGCGATAAGAAAAAATTCAGCCTGACTGCCTTCTTGAATAAAGAAGACCATGCCAAAGAAATCAAAATCTTGGAAGATTTGATTCGTGAACACATGGCAAAAGGCGAAGATTGGGAAGACGTTGCGGTTAAAAACCGTTGTTTACTCGACGGCAGCCGTGTTAAAAACTTGCCTGAAGACAGCGATATTCCAGATTTCTATCGCATTCGCTTCTCCGCCAATGAAAGTTTTCCGCCAGCAGTGCGTAACAGCGCAGGTACTAAGCTGAACCGCCGCATTCCAGAAGAAATGGAAGAAATTGAAGAATTGAACCGCAATGGTCGCCACATGACAATTCTGTTCGACTTCTATGGTTGGAAAAGTCCAAAATTCGGCGCAGGCATGACTCTGAATCTGCAAGCAGTTCAGGTTCACAACAAACAAACTGATTTGAAACTCGGCTCAAGCGGCGTTAACGAAGGTGATGATGCTGATTGGGACACCGACGAAGAAGACGGCGAATTGTAATCGTCTGAACAAATGCCCAGCACACAAACAACACTGGGCATTTTTTTTTACCAACTGGTACTGACGCACTTCCGAAACGGCTGTTGTTGTTGTCTAACCAATCACAAAAGGAAAATCATCATGTTTGACTATCGCTCAAACGTCGTAATTATGGATATTGAATGTTATCCTAACTACTTCTTGGTCGCATTCCGCGACGCGCTCAATCCCGAAAATACAAAACATTTCGAAATGAGGAACGATTCCTCAAAACTCGATACCGCTGGTATTCGTCAATGGTTGCGCTCGTCAACCGTAATCACATTTAACGGCAATCATTACGATATGCCACTGCTCATGTACGCGTTGGAAGGTGTTACTAACGCCGAGCTTAAAGAAGCGTCTGACCTGCTGATTGGTGCGGACTACATCGACGAAAAGGGCAAGAAGCAGAAGCGTGAATCATTGCGCTCGTGGGAATTCATGCGCTTGTTTGAGCTTGAATATCCGTCATACTTGCAACATATCGATATTTTTGAAATCCCGACAGGCACACTGAGCCTGAAAGCCTACGCCGCGCGGATTGGTTGTCAGAAACTACAAGACCTCCCGATTGATGCTGATAAAACATTGTCATTGATTGAGATGAACGACATCGCAAAATACTGTGACAACGATACGGCGAACACGCTTCGCTTATATGAAACAGTGAAGGCACAGGTTGACTTGCGTATCGAGATTTCGAAGCAATATAAAATCGACGTTCGCTCCAAATCGGATGCACAGGTTGGTGAGGCCATCTTTAAGCACGTTATCGAAAAAGACCGTGGTCGTAAAATATACAAACCAGAACCAAGTTCAATCAAGCGTCGATTTAAGTACGACATCCCCGAATACATCTATTTCGAGCATCCGACTCTGCAAGACCTGCATGACTTGCTAAAGCATACCGTGTTTGAAATCGAGCCTTCTGGTCATGTTAAAATGCCGCGCGAACTTGCCTCCATGAAGATTCAGATTGGTAAAGGTCTCTACACAATGGGCATTGGCGGCCTGCACTCGAACGAGAGCGGTCAAGCCATTATCGCCGCCGAAGACGAAATTATTTGTGACGCGGACGTAACATCATATTACCCATCCATTATTATTAACGGCGGATACTATCCTGAAAACTGTGGTCTCCCCTTCCTGCGAAACTACACGCGATTCCGCGATGACCGCGCGAAGTGGAAGAAGCTCCCAGAGAAACAGACTATCTGTAACACATACAAGATTGTTTTGAACGGCTCGTTCGGTAAACTGTCGTCAATTTACAGCTTCTTGTACAGCCCGAAAATGATGATTCAGGTGACTATCACAGGCCAGCTTTGTTTGTTGATGCTCATCGAGCGTATCGAGAAAGCTGGTTTACGCATCGTATCAGCCAATACTGATGGTATTGTGATTTACGGTAAGAAGGATGATTTCTGGAAGGCCGAGCGTGAGATTCACATGTGGGAAATCGAGACTGGCTTCAACATGGAATTCACGCAATACTTGGCAATTTACAGCCAGTCTGTGAACAGCTATCTTGCACTCAAAGCCCCAGCCAAAGGCGAGACAAAACTCAAATGGAAACGCAAAGGCGATTATGCAGAGCGTGGTCTTAGCCAGTCTGGCAACGGTCAAGTCTGTATTGAGGCTGTGATGGCCTACCTTGAGCGTGGTATTCCTATTCGTGAGACCATCGAGGGTTGTATGGACTTCCTCAAATTTACGAACTTCCAGCAGGTAAAAGGTGGTGCATACAAAGACGGTCAATATCTCGGCAAGGTCGTGCGTTGGTACTACTCAACGAAAACAGAAACAACCATCGTGAACTCGAAGGGTAATAACGTTCCGTTGACTAAAGGCGCAATGCCAGCAATGGACTTACCAGACAAATTTCCGTCGGATATTGACTACGACTGGTATGTACGCGAAGCCTACTCCATGCTTGACCGCTTAGGTGTTAAAGGTGTTCCGAAAGAAGCGCAGGCGTTTGGTCTTGTTAAAGGTGGTGGTTACAAATGGGGTCGTCGTGACGGCCAGCAAACATGGCATCGCATTGACCTGTCAACCAAAGACGCGTTATGTGAAGCGCGTCTCAAAGACCGCCATGACGAATGGGTTTATGCAGATGAGTTACCAGCAGATAGTCGGGTCTGCGGTAAATGCAAGCGTAAGTGAAAAACATTAGTCAACGCGAAAGCCGCATCGAGAAAACCAGCCGACTGCTTGCTGAAAAGCGCGGCTGGTTTCAGGTCAAAATTGAACGGGCAAGCATAAACGGTTTCCCAGACCGACTGTTTATTAAAAACGGGCTAACCATTTATGTCGAGTTCAAAAATGATGCAGGTGTTTTGCGACCAGAACAAGAACGAGTAATCGAAACCATGCGAAATCACGGTGCAAAAGTCTATGTGGTTTCAACACTGGAGGAAGCAGATGTCATATTTAGATAAATTGAAATCACGTTTTGATAACGTGGAATTGCATGAGCATCACTTAGACGATTATCAGCTTACAGCCATCGACTTTTTGAAGAAGAACCCAAGAAGCGCGTTATTTATCGATACGGGCTTGGGTAAAACGGCAATATGCTTGAAGTTGATACGAGACTTGGTTGATGACGACAAAATCAACAAAGTGCTGATTATCGCCCCGTTGAAGGTTGCTAATCAAACATGGGGCGATGAGATAGCGAAATGGTCGTTCTCCGCCCCACTCAGCTACAAGCTGGTGCGTGCCGAACACATTACTGAAGCAGTGAATGAATACGCCCGAAATGCGAAAAATCGACCATTTGATGATAAAGACCTTCGCAAGATTAACCGCAAGGTCAATACAAGGGTTAATAAGTTCTTGAAAAATAACCCAAACATTTCAGAAGCTGAACGAAATGACCTGATGAAGAAAACAACAAGTGCTGTCGAGAAGGAATATCGTAAGTGGCTTACCGAAACGGCGCGTGTTGAGGCCGCAGGCGTGCAGATTCGCAAATATGAGCGTGAACAGCCGACTGTGATACATATTATCAATCACGAGATGGTTGAGTGGTTGGTGAACGCATGGGGTACTGAGGATTGGATTTATGACTGCGTAATCTACGACGAGAGCGACGGCATCAAGGACGCGACCACGAAGCGTTGGAAGGTACTCGATTCTATCAAGCATAAAACAACCCACTTTTACGAACTGACCGCAACACCAGCAGCGGAAAACTATCTCGGCCTGTTTGCTCAAATCAAACTGCTTGATGGCGGTAAACGCCTTGGTCGAACAATGACCGAGTACAAGGAACGTTACTTTAACGTAAACCCTTACAACTACAAAATCACGTTGAAGGAGGGTTCTGCGGATGAAATAACCCGTCTGATTTCGGATATTACGCTTGTCATGAAACAGGAGGATTATTTGAAGGATATACCGCCGTATGTAATCGAAGATGTGTTATATGATTTGCCCGAAAAACAAAGGGAATTGTATAATGCAATGAGCGGCACGGGTATGATTACCGTTGACGGTTCTACTATCGCGGCTGAACAGGCAGTGTCTGTGTTGCAGAAAATGATGCAGATTTGCGCTGGCTTTGTGTACGACAGCGAAGAAACCATCAACGATTTCGGCGGCGTTGTGCAGGACAGAACCATTCATTATCTGCATACTGCGAAAATTGAGGCGTTGCGCGAGTTGATGGCTCGTCATCCAGACGAGAATTTCCTGATTGCATATTACCATCAAGGCAGCCTCAATTTATTGCAGAAACACTTCCCTCACGCGGTGAAAATGGACAGAAAAGGTTCGCAGAAAGCGGCTTGGAATCGTGGTGAAATTAAGATGCTGTTGATGCACCCTAAATCTGGGGCGCATGGCCTGAACCTTCAAAAAGGCGGTCATATCGTAATCAACTACGACGTATATTTCAGCTATGGCCAGTTCTACCAGTTTCTGCGTAGGCTTGCGCGACGTGGGCAGGAAAATGACAAGGTTCTTGTCTACAACCTACTCGCCGCGAACACTTATGACGTTGTTGTTAAGAAATCCTGCTGGGAAGGTAAACAAAACACACAAAACGTATTTTTTGACCTAATACAAAAAGTGAAAAAGGCTTTAAAACATGGCTAACATGAAGAAAGCATCGACTGCAATAATGCTAGGTAACGGCACAAACGCCACGCTGACAATCGATGACATTTTGAGTAAGGGCGTGACCATTAAACAGGCCGCCCTGATTTTTCACGTCCATAATACCGAACTTGGTAATCTGGTACGGAAAGCAAAGATTCAGCCGTCTGGTACGCGAAATGGGGCTGATATTTATGCTATTCGTGACATCGCAAGCGTCTGCGTTCCGCCTGTATGGACGGACGAGGAATGGGAAGAAGTCTTTCATAAAGGCCACTTCCCAATCGCTTTGAAAAAGGACTTCTGGGCGGCGAAGAAAGCCCGTCTGAGTTATCTTGTTGAAGCAGGTGAATACTGGCATACAGCAGACGTAATTGACGCAGTATCCGAGCTTAACAAGACATTTGCGATGGGCGTGAAGTTGATACCCGACACCATTGACCGCCTGACAACCCTTACCCCAGAGCAACGAACCTTGGTTGTCGAATTATTGGACGAAGTGATGGAAGGTGTTAGCAAGGCTGTCGCTGACAAATTTGGTGAGCGTGCGCAGAAAGAACGCATTGCTCGTTATGAAGATTTAACAGGAGAACAAATCGATGACGTTGATGACCGAGAACTCGACGACCTTTGAGAAAATCGGGCAATACAGCAGCCTGTCGGATATACTCGTAGAATTGTCGTCAATTTTGCAACCTCCAGAACGACTCACTGTTTCCCAGTGGGCTGAGAAATACCGATACGTTGATAACCGAGGCTCTTACGTTGGTTATTGGAAGAACTCAACAACACCATACATGGTTGAGCCTATGGATATGTTGAGCAGTCCGATTCATGACGGTGTAATTATGGTTGCACCAGCCCAATGTGGTAAGACCGACGCTTTGATTGTCAACTGGACTGGTTTCTCCATCCACGGCGACCCGATGGATATGCTGATTATTAATCCAACATCCGCGATGAGCCGTGACTTCTCCAAACGTCGTGTCGATAAATTGTTGCGTGATACTAAGGAATGTGGTGAATTGTTGAACGGAGACCGAGATGCGGACAATATCAGCGATAAACACTTTCAGAACGGCGTATTCTTGTCACTGGCGCATCCGAGCGTTTCCGAGTTGGCAGGCCGTCCGATTCCGCGCGTTATGCTGACCGACTACGACCGTATGCCAGACGACATCGGCGGCGATGGTTCGCCTTACGACTTGGCTGCGAAACGTACTACTACCTTTGGTTCATATCGCATGTGTTTGGCCGAGAGTAGTCCTAGCCGACCGATTGAAGACCCTCATTGGGTTGAAGTAGCTGGTTCACACGAAGCCCCTCCGACGAAGGGGATTTTTGCGCTTTATAACCGAGGCGACAGACGCAGATGGTATTGGGCTTGCCCACATTGTAACGAACGCTTTGAAGGTGTTTTTTCAATGCTCAAATGGGATGAGAAAGCAACCAATATGATTGACATCGCCGCGTCAACATACCTGCAATGCCCAAAATGTTTCGGACGAATTGAGCAATCTCAACGCCATGCCATGCAGCAAACAGGTGTGTGGGTTCAAGACGGTATGTACTTCAACCGACATGGTGAGTTGGTAGGTAGTCCACGCAAAACTCGTATTGCTTCCTTTTGGCTTCGTGGTGTTGCCGCCGCGTTCGTAAGCTGGGGTCAGTTGGTGACAATGTATCTGGCTGCTGAAGAAGAGTTTAAAACGACTGGCTCGGAAGAGGCTTTACAGAAGTTCTACAACACCGACTTGGCCGAGCCGTATGTGCCCAAATCACAAGTATCTCAGCGTTTACCTGAACACTTGAAAGACCGCGCGGTTGATATTGGTGAGCGTGTTGTTCCTATCGGCGTGCGCAATTTGATTGCGTGTGTCGACGTACAGAAGAACAGATTCGTCGTCCAAGTACATGGTATTTCTGCTGGCGCACCGTTTGATATAACCGTCATCGACCGTTTTGATATTCGCAAATCTGCGCGTGTCGACGAGGATGGCGATAATTACTTTGTACGTCCAGCAACCTTCTTGGAAGACTGGTCGTTGATTGAGACCGAAGTAATGGATAGGCTGTACCCGCTCGCCGACGGAAGTGGTCGCATGATGGGTGTAACAATGACTGTATGCGATAGTGGTGGTTATGCTCGTGAGAAGGGTGAGAGCGTTACATCCATGGCTTATGACTTTTATCGTAGCCTTAAGAACAAGCGCAAAGCAGCCCGATTCCACTTGGTGAAGGGTGTTGTAACACCGAACTCCCCACGGGCGTTTATTACTTATCCTGACGCAACCAAAAAGGACGCATTGAGCGCGGCGCGTGGTGACGTTCCCGTATTGATGCTGAATTCGAATTTGTTGAAAGACACCCTATCAAACCGACTGGATGCAACCGAAGTGGCGCATGGCCTGATTACCTTCCCAGACTGGTTGGGAATCGAGTTTTACCAAGAGTTGTGTGCCGAGATTCGTACTGCGACCAAGTGGGAGAAAATTCCTCACCAAAACAACGAAGCATGGGACTTGTTGTATTACTGTATCGGGGTTTCAATCTCAAAATTGCTCATGATTGACCGCATCGATTGGGCAAATTCGCCGCCGCTATTTGACGAGTGGAACAAAAACCCATTGGTTTATGCTCCAGTTGATGCAACAGACGAAACAGGAGATAATGTTGTCATTCATGATGCCCAACAGAGCTATGCTGAATTGAGTTGGGATGAAATTAATAAATTGCAGGGAGCATAGTATGAGTTGTAATTGCACGTTTTACACGCCAGAGATGTTGCGAGATGCGAAGGACGCATATTTTCGCATCGCATCTGGCCAAAACGTAACCGTAGTGATTGACCAGAACGGTGAGCGCATTGAGTATCAAAAAGCAAACTTATCCGTTCTGGCAGACCTGATTCGCAGAATGGAAATGGAACTGCGAGCATGTGGGTTGCTGGAGAACGCGCCATTGGGTCAGGGTTACGCACCACTGAGAGTATATTTCTAGGAGAAGTCATGTCGGGTATTGACACATATAAAGCACACGGCGGCACAGGCGGCCTTGACGGGGCAAACCGTACCAGTCGTGAAATGGCAACGTGGGAGGCTTCTCCGTTACCAATGGACGCAATGCTGCGTTTCGAAAAAGACATCATCGATGACCGCGCCCGCGACGTAGTGCTGAATGACGGCTACGCCAGCGGCGTTGTGGCCATTCACAAAGACAACATCGTCGGCTCGCAATTCAAACTGAATTCGCAACCGAATGTCGATGTTTTGGGCGTTGATGACGACGAGTGGTTGTACAATTTCCAACGCTTGGTCGAGTCCAAATTTAACAATACGGCTTCTAGTGCTAAACACTGGTTGGATGCCAGTGGTGTAAAGGACTTTACGGCCATGGTGCGTCAGGCGGTCGGTGTGTTTTTGATTCATGGTGAAGTGTTGGCAACAGCTGAATGGATTGCTGACCGAAAACGCCCGTATGCGACAGCTATTCAGATGATTAGCCCTAAACGCCTCAGTAATCCCGATGGTGGGATGGATGACAACAAACTCAAAGCAGGTATTGAGCGCGATGGCTATGGTCGTCCTGTCGCCTATCACATCATGGAAGCACATCCATACGATTTCACACAGCAAGAGAAGCTGTTCAAGTGGAAACGTATTCCAGCGGAAACCAAATGGGGTCGCAAACAGATTATCCATATTATCGACCAATTGATGCCCGACCAGATACGCGGTGTGAGCGAGATGGTTAGCGTCTTGAAGCAAATGCGCATGACTCGCCGCTTCCAAGACGTTGAGTTGCAACAGGCCGTCTTACAGGCAACCTATGCTGCAAGTATTGAAAGTGATTTGCCGCCGCAAATGATTACTGAAATTATGGGTGGTAATCCGAACGGCGTGAGCTTTGATATTGCTGCCAAGTCAATGCTTGGCTCTATCCTGCAACACACTGCAACCCGTGATATTCAGTTGGACGGTGCGCGAATCCCAGTTCTACACCCGAATACTAAATTGAATCTGCAACAACTCGGTCAGCCGAGCGGTACGGGTTCTGAGTATGAGCAGTCACTGCTGCGTCATATCGCTGCTGGTCTTGGTGTCAGCTACGAGCAATTCTCGCGCGACTACACCAAGACAAACTATTCCAGCGCACGCGCGAGCATGAATGAAACGTTCAAGTTTATGCAATCGCGCAAAAAGGCCGTTGCCGATAAATTCGCAACCGAGGTATACCGCTTGTGGCTGGAAGAGCAAATCAATAATGGGTCAATTCCTTTGCCGAAGGGTAAGACGGCCACATGGATTTATGAGAACCCAGAAATCTTCGATGCTTTGGCTCAATGCTCATGGATTGGTGCGGCTCGCGGTCAAATTGACGAGATGAAGGAAACTCAGGCAGCAATCCTGAAAACCAAGTTTGGTCTTTCAACGCTCGAAATTGAAGCGGCTCGCATGGGTTATGACTGGCGTGAATTGTTGGCTCAACGTAAGCGTGAGCAGGACGAAATTGAACGATTGGGTATTGTTATTGACGACGGTGCTGAGAAGGCTGTTGTTAACAAAAAATCTTCGAAATCTGACGAATCGGTTGATTCCGACGACAAAAAAGACGATAATTCCGATAACAAAAAATTGAAAGACGATGAAAATGAATAATTTACATCCTATCGTTGCGGCTCTTGCTGCACAGCAGACCTTGTATCTCGCTGTGCAGCAGGAGGCCGCTGGTAAGTTTTTAACCGACCTGAACGTCAACATGAGCAACCCTGTCCTGCAAAAAGAGGAAGGCCGTGTCGATATGGTTAAACAGACCATGGCACGAACACTCGGTGCTTCAGCAGTGAGCGGTTCAATGATGTATGGTATGGTCGGTACAACCGCAGTGATTCCCGTCTTCGGTGCGTTGGTGAACCGATTCAATGCAACCTATGGTTTTATCACTGGTTACAACTACATCAAAAACGCGATTGCTACCGCGCTGGCCGATGAATCTGTCGACAGCATTATTTTGGATATTAACTCTGGTGGTGGTGAGGTCGCTGGCTGTTTTGAAACAGTAGACTATATTAAGGCCGCACGTTCTCAAAAAGAAATCCATGCCGTAGTGGATAGCAGTTGTTATTCTGCGGCATACGCAATCGCTTCAGCCTGTACATCTATTAAGGCCACACCAAGCAGTGGAATCGGCTCGGTTGGCGTTGTCGCAATGCACGCGAGTTACGAGAAAATGCTGGAGAATGAAGGTATTTCTGTAACATTCATTAAAGCTGGTGAGCACAAAGTTGACGGCAATCCGTACGAAGAGTTGAGTGATTCCGTAAAAGCGAATATGCAAAAAAGAATTGACGCAACTTATCAGGAATTCGTATCATTGGTAAGCGTAAACCGTTCGCTGGCAGTCGAAGATGTAGTAAAGACGCAGGCGGCGTGTTATACTGCGCAAGAAGCGAAATCGATTGGTCTCATCGACGATGTAATCAGCGTTGAAGGGGCTGTTAAGTTAATCACGGAGGGACGTATGTCTAATGAAAATACTGTTCAGGCGGTAGATACCAAAACTGAACCGCAGGCTCAAACGCCGCAAACCCCGCAAACCCCTGTTGCCCAAGCCGATGTAAATGCCGAACGCAGCCGCATTCAGAGCATTATCACAGCCGAAGCAGCTACCAACAACAGCAAATTGGCACATCATTTGGCGTTTAACACCAACATGAGCGTTGAAGATGCTATTCAGACTCTGAACGCCGCAGCACAAGACGTTAAAGAGCAACCTGTTGCACAACAACCAGCCGCCCCAGTTAACCTGTTGGCCGATGCCATGGCTCAAACAACCCAACCGAACGTGGGTGCTGACGTTGGCAATGAGTCTGAAGCGACCAAACTGGCAGCAGACATTGACGCTGTTGCTAACTTCTTGAAAAGCAACCAATAAAGGATTGAAACATGTTTGCGAAAAGTGAAAATATCAAAGCGGTTGGTGGTGAACATATTCCGTTGTTTGCCAAACAAACTCCATTGCCAGTGACTGTTTCAGCGACAGCTGCTATGGAAATTCAGCAATATGCGTTGTGCTATTTGACAAATGCTGGCAAAGTAAATGTTATTACCAACTTAGAAGGTGCTCAACCGCTGAGTAATGACAAACAGCTTTGCATTGCTGCTTTTGCAGCAAAAAACGGTGAACCAGTAAGTGTTTACACCCATGGCACATTCAACATCGATGCTCTTGTGTATGGCACAGGTTTCTTTGATAGCATAAATACCGTTGCAAGTAAAATCGAAAAACTGCGCAAGTTTAACTCCAACACAATCTTCTTCGAGCATCTCGACACAAACCCAGTACAACGTACTTAAGAAAGGTTAATTATGCCAAATGCACAAACTTTAACGGAGACCCTGATTCAAGGCGGCTTGATTCGCAAGCTGGAAGCTCCAAAATCCTTCTACCGCGCCTTGTTCGGTAATACCTTCTTGGCTAAATCCGACGTGATTATCTTTGACGACGTGTTCGAAGATTTCCGTGGTGTTGCCAAATTTGTAGCCCCTAACGTGGTAAGCAAGGTCAACCAAAACAAAAACTTTGATGTAAAATCTTTCCGCCCTGCATACGCCAAGGAGAAAGACTCCATCGATGCTTGGGATGAACGTCTGCAACATCGCGTAGCTGGCGAACAACTGTTCGGTAGCATGACCCCTGCCCAACGCGCAATGGCAATTCGCGCAAAACAAATGCAGATGCACCGCATCAAAATGAACAACTTGTATGAATTGATGGCATTCAATGCCTTCTCTCGTGGTGAGTTGACCATTAGCGGTGACGACTACCCAACCACTACCGTGAGCTACTTCCGTGACCCAGCCCTGACTATGAGCAACTTGGGTTCTAATAATTGGACAGTTGCAAACGTAAACCCATTGACCATTTTGGCTAAGATGTCTGACTTGGTGTATGAAAAATCACACACTTCCGAAGTCGACACTCTGATTATGGGTCGTGGCGCATGGGCTGCCTTCTACGCCTACTTCTCCGCTAAAGAACGTTCCCATCTGCTTGACCGCAACATCCGTGGCTCAGACCTGACCATGAACCTGTTGCACGTTGGCGATGTACGCGGTGTTGCTATGGTGGCTCGATTCACCGCATTGAACGGCGCAACCATCGAAGTTTACGTTGACAACCGCAGCTACCTCGGCGCAGACGGTATGCCTAAACGCTACGTTGCCGACGGTGAAGTTATCGGTTTCGACAGCCGCGAATTCGCAGGCGTGATGGCCTTCGGTGCTATCAAAGATGCAGACGCTGGATGGATTGCGACCGAAATGCACCACAAAGAATTCCGTGTTAATGAACCGTCAACAACCTACCTGTTGACCCAATCTGCTCCGTTGCCGATTACGCTGACTCCAAACAGCGTGTTCCGCATCGCAGATGTAACTAAATAAGGGGTGTTACAATGCCAGAAACTATCAAAATGGTTAAGTTCAAAACCAACGTGTCTTTTGTCGGCAGCGACGGCGTGTTCTACACTGGTGGTTCTGTTGTGCAACTGTTCCAAGAAGACTACGACGGCCAAGTCGATGTCTGCTCTGAGTTCGGTTTGCCAGTACCTGAACTGATTGAGGAAGTTGAAGCTGTCGTTGAAGACAGCACTCCTGAACCAGAACAGACCCCAGCCAAAGCCCGTGGTAAAGCCAAAGAAGGTGAAGCCAAAGAAGGTGAAGCCAAAGACGGTGAGTCTGAAGCTAACGAATTGTAATATCTTCTTAGCAAATAGGTTTCGTGTTAGAATTGACACGAAACCTATTTTTATGGAATAAAGAAAATGAGTTACATCGACATTTATGACCAAGTTCGAAAACACTGGGAAAACGACAGCGGTAGTCAGTCAGCACCAGCGGCACAAGCAGCTTTTGGCGGCTTTAAGCTCCTGAACGGTATGCTCAGTGCAACAATAGGCACTGAAACAAAAACAGTGGATTTGCGTCCGTTGCTTCCTGCGATGACTCCTGATTTACACTTGAAGTCCGTTACTCCGAGTGCAGACGGCAATAAGCTGATTTTCAAAATCGGCGAATCTGGTAATACTACTCACGACCAAACAGTTGAATTGAATTTCAAAGAGCAGATTGTTAAGTTGGTTGGTACTCCAGCAGTGCCGTATGATGATGCTGAAATTAAGCGTCGTATTGCGGCTCTGGAAGCAGCACAGCAATCTGGTGGCTCAGGAGGCACGGTCTTTAAAGAATACGAGGCCAAATACATTCCGAAAGCAACACTTGGTGAGTTTGAGAATAACACTCTTGTGCCGATTGCATTCACTAAGACTTTCTCCAAAGTCCCTTTTGTGATTGTTACTATGGACTTGAAAAATGAATCAACTCAGCGTTTCGCATATTTGGCAGGTATCACGACAACAGGTTTTAAATTCGCTACGAACTACTCGCCTGACGTTAAAGGTATTTGGTATCAAGCATACGTCGTGGAGTAATTGATGAGCTTTCTTGATATAAAACGAAAAGCACGCGCCGACTTGCATCATGAGATGGGTGTTCCATCCAAGCACATTTCGGCAGCGAGTGGGCGCGTGTCTGATTGCCGCGTGCGCGTGCACACCAAAATTAATCTAACTGGTGACATCGACTATCAGGGCTTCGCAGAGCTTTCTGACGGTGCTGTGGTTGTGCTGTGCACGATTCGTGAGGCTCGTGCGCTTGGTTTCAGCGTCGGCGATAAAATCGTCTATGACAGCAAAGAGTATGTGCTGAACACCCGATTGGATGACGATGGAATCTACATCGAGAAGTGGCAGGCCACGCACTTACAGCATCGGGTAAATCATGATTACGATTGACTTGGAGAATCTGGTATCGCTGGAGAAGATGTTCAAGACCTTTCCAGACAGAACCGCTGAAGCAGCACGCTTGGCTATTAACCAGACAGCCAAGCGTGAGGCGTTGTCTCGTGTTCGACAGGATATGCGCAAGCAAATCAACTGGAAAGCGTCATATCTGAATGACCCTGATAAGACAGGTGTTGCAAAATATGCAACAAAAGGCTCGCTCGTTGCCGCAATCTACGCCCGCGACCAACCGACAATGCTGAACCGCTTCCGCCCGAATCCGAACACGCTACCGTCCAAGACAACAAGCGGCGTTCGCGTTAAGGTTAAACCGACCTCGACGAAGGTAATGAAGCACGCATTTGTTCACCAATTCGGGGAATCTGGTAATATCGCTATCCTGACACGAACGAAGGGTGGTGGTACAACTCCGCCAAGCGGTATTACCCATGGTGGTGGTCGCTACATCAAGTCTATGAGGGCATGGTTGTTGTACGCCCCGTCGGTAGACCAAGTGATGTGGGATACGGCCAAACGCAATCAGGCGCGGATTGCCAAATACCTCGAAGTTGAATTTTTACGACAACTCAATAGATTGGAAAAATAATGAAGGAACATGTTCGACTAACGGCTCTGAAAAAATTGTGTGCCCTGCTTGAACAGGAGACAGGCGTTCGCGTGTATCGTGGCCGTCAGGTCATTGGTGCTGACGTTACGCTACCGTGCATCATCATCAATGAAACGATTCGCGCTGGTAACAGCAATACTGGGGCTGATGAAGGCAAAACGATTCGTAACGACCGTGTAGATTTTCTGTTATCTGGCTATGTCGACGTTGAAAATGTTGAGCACCCTATCGACGTGGCTTACGAGCAGATTGCTAAAATCGAGCAGGCGTTCAACAAGATTCATGCGATTGACGGTGGTCGTATGGGTGGAGCTAAGTACAAAGAGTGGTATAATCTCGGCGGCTTAGTAAGCAACTTCAAATATGATTCTCCTGTTTGCCACAATCCGCCAGATGAGGTACAATCGAAATCGTATTTTTATATTTATTTCTCATTCAGCGTCGCTTACGATAATGCGAATCCCTATGCTGAACTTTGATTAATCACTAAAGAAAGGATAGCAAAATGGCTATTACACGCGGCGCGACCAAATCGCTGGTACTGGCGAACGGTCGAATTGAATTTAACCAATTCCCAATCGTCAACGGCGTTGAACGCCAAGCTGACGCTAAGGGCTTCCGTTACTTGGGTTCGTCCAAAGAATTGAACCTGACCCAAGAGAATGAAACTCTGGAACACAAATCATCCGAGTGCGGCTTCAACACAACCGACGAAGAAATCATCATCTCTTCCAAGTTGACTGGCAGCTTCACACTGGACAACATCAACACCGAAAACTTGGCAATGTTCTTCGCTGGTGAAGTCAATGCTCAAACTCAAGTTGCCGCTACTGGCAAAAAAGACACGCTGAAGGTTTACCCTTCTCTGGGCTACCGCTTGGGTACAAGCAAAGAAAACCCTAACGGCGTGTTCGCCGCCACAATCACCAAGATTGACGTGTTTGCCGACGAAGCCAAAGCCAAAGCTGGTACTCCAGTAGCGGCAACTCTGGTGGAAGGTGTGGACTACGAATACACTCCTGAAACTGGCTTCTTGATGATTGGCGATGCCGCCAGCACCAACAAAATCAAGGCTGAAGGTTCTTGGGTTGTTGTGACTTACGACCTGAAAAAAGCGGCTCGTGATGTCATCATCTCCAAAGGTCAATCCATCGTTGGTGAGTTCCTGTTCCGTGGTTGTAACGCTAAAGGCGAAAACCGTCAATATTGGATGCCAAAAGTGCGTTTGTCTCCTAACGGCGATTTCGCATTGAAAGGCGGTGAAGAATGGTCTAGCATGGCCTTTAATATTACCGCTCTGGAATCCGAAGGCGCAGGCTCTATGCTGTACATCAACGGCCAACCGACTACATTGGTATAAGCATTAATGTTGCATGAAACATGGCGAAGTGGTATAGTCCGCTTTGCCATGTTTTTTTTTATGAGGTAAATTACAATGAAAATGAATCTTGCGGGATTGATTTCCCCAACAAAGGAAGTACACGGCGTAACCGTCCGTGGTTTGAATTTTGCCGACTTGTCTGCTCAATGGCAGTCTGACGGCGTGCGCTTGATGGAAGCATTCGACGAAGTAATGGCTAAATCCAAAGGCTCTGAAGACCTGATGGATGTTGCCAACAGCATTATCAAATATGCTCCTGATTTAGCTCGTGCTGCGTTCCTGTCGGCCATTAACGACAAGGGTAAAAAGCACGCCGTCGGTGACGAAGAACTCACTGCTGCGCAAATCTGGGACACTCGCATGGGTATTGGTAAGCAGATGGATATTGTCATCGCCATCATCGACCTGACAATGAATGAATCCGACAATTTAAAAAAAAGACTGCTGGCAGCATTGGACAAACCAACCATTCAGAAAATGCTGGCGGAGAAGGCGACTTCGGAGAAGGCGACTTCGGAGAAGTAGACCCTTATCATCCATTCGAATCATTCATGCTAAGTCTAAGGCGAGATGTGAGTATCTGTTTGGCAAACGGACACTCGCAGGCTTGCCTTTATTCGCTTATAATGTTGCGTAACGAGGCGGAGTTAATACGCGAACGCCGCCGTCAGGATTTTGTTTTATACGGAACTCTGACAAAAATGATTTTTGACGCAAGTAATACTGATATTAAGCAGGATGCGTTAAAAGAGTTGAACGCAGCATTACGAGATATGCTCAATCATATAGGAACTGGTCATTATGGCTGAAAATCGCTCAGTTGAATTAGAAATCCACGCACAGGATTACAGTGGTAAAACCATCAACGACGTGCGTAAGAACATTAAGGGTCTGAAAGATGACCTGAACGAACAGGCAAAGTCGGCCGCAAAGGGTAAGGCCGACTTTAAAGCCTATGAAGCCAGTCTGAAAGGATTGGCATCTGCTGCGACTAAACTTACCGAGTTACAAACAATGCTTGGTAAGTTGTCTAAACTCGCTGATAACGTGGCATCAAATGCTGAACGCGTCAAAGACGCGAGTGATGCCTATGACGACTTCGCCAACAAAATCAGCGCACTCGGCGTGCCGACTAAAGCGCAGGCGGATAAATTAGCGCAATTGGAAGCCAATCAACTCAAGGCTGCCGAAGCCGCCAAGAAGCAGGCCGATGCTTATGAGCGTCAACGCCTTGAGGCTGAAGCGCACGGCTTGGCAACCAACAACATCCAACGCAGCCAAGAGGCTCTGACTAAGACCTACGAGCGCACACTGCAAACCATCATCGACATGCGCAACGCGCAGGCTGCTCTGCAACGTCAAAATGAAATCACTTCTCGTGCTGCCGACCGACGCAAGGAATTGCAAGAACAGATTCGCCTGCAACAAGAATCTCTGAAGTTGGCACAACAACAAGCAGCCGCTGAAGCAGCACGCCGCCGTAACATACAAAGTCAACGCAATCAGATAAATGCTCAACGCGTATCCATCGCGCAGCAGATTGCTGAAGCCAAAGCAGCGCAACAAGATTCCGTTTCAAAGACAGTCAGTGATGCACTGAATCCATCACGCAGCCATAAAAACGCGATGGCCGACATCACTACGTCTGTACGCAACGCAAGCACAGCAATGCGCAAATCAACCACTGACGTAAAAGCCTTGAGCGAAGCAATGGATAAACTCCGCGCGGCTCAAGAGAAACTCAAAGTCGTGGCTGGTAATATTGATTTGTACCGCAAACAATCTGCTGAGTTGACAAAACTCCGTGCTGTGTATGAAGCAACCCGTAACGAACATGCCAAACTGAATGCTCGTGTTGGTAGTGGCAATGCAACGTCCCAAGAAATCGCAAGACTGCGCCAGTTGGTAACCCAATTAAACCAATCTGGTGCAGCCTTCGCGCGTCAAAAAGTTGCGGTTGAACAAACTGCACGCATTCTTGGTGAGGCTGGTGTTAACGTCGATAAACTCACCAAGGCAGAACAACGTCTGGCCGCAAACGCAGCGCGTACAGCAGCGGCATCAAAAGCACTCGACTCACAGATTAAGAATCTGTCTAAATCAACAGGTTCAACCGCAGACGCATTCGACCGCTGGTTGCAGGGTAAACAAGGCATTCTGGTGTTATTGCAACAGGCACGCGGTAAAGTCTTGGCTTTGAGTGCTGCGCTGGGTGGTTTGTATCTGGCTCTCGATAAAGTCGTCAAAGACGGTCAGGAAGGCGTTACGCTGAAGATTCGTGCCGAAGTGTTGGCCGATAACTGGGATACGACTGCTGGTGAACTGGAGAAGTATTTCCGTGATACGGCTGAACGTATGGGTTTGGAACTGGGTACGATTATTCAGGATTCTGCAAAACTCTTCGTCGCTGGTAAAGAGGCCAAACTCGACTCTAATACCGTGAAATACATTTTCGAACAGTTCTCTGGCTTCGGTCAATTGATGGGTGCGGATGCCGAAACACAATCTGGTATCTACAAAGCCCTTGAGCAAATGTTGTCTAAAACAACTGTTCAGGCTGAGGAGTTGAAAGGTCAGTTAGCCGACCGCTTGCCTGCTGCGACCAACCTGTTTGCTAAAGCATTGGGTGTGACCAACGCCGAACTTATGACAATGATGAAGGATGGCAAGGTTCTCGCCGCCGACGTATTGCCTAAAGTGGCCGCGTTGATTGAAGAGACTTATGGCTCAAACATTGAGAAGACTCAGAAGTCTTTGGTGGCTGAACAATCCCGTTTGAACAACGCATTCAAAGACTGGATGCGTATCATCGCCGACGCTGGCGTGATGGAGAACTTCACAACCCTTCTGCGTGAAGTGCGTGACTTCTTCCGCTCCGACGAAGCAAAGCAATGGGCTGAGGCAATCGCAAAGGCGTTGAATGTCGCTATTGATGCTCTGCGTTGGGCGGTTAAACACGCCAACGAATTGGTTATCGCCTTCGGTGCGTTACTGACAATCGGCGCGGCGCAAATGTTCGTAGCACTCGCCGCAACAATGCGCACGTTCGGGCTGGGCTTGAAAGCCGCTGGTACGGCCATCACAAACTTCGCCGTTAAGATGGGTCTGATTGCCAAAGTAGCACCTTCTGTTGGTACTGGCTTGGGCGGTGCTGCTGCGGCTGGTGGTCGATTGGGCTTGCTCGTTGCCCCAATCTCACGCCTGATTGGTGTGTTGGCATCCGCTGCCAAGATTGCTGTCGGACTGTTCAAAGCATTCATCGTCTTCGAGGTTGTTGAAGCAATCTTCGAAGGTATCGTGCGCGGTATCAACCGATTGAGCGGTGAGTCTGAAGACGCTGTATCTGGTATGCAGATGTTGTCTGACGTGCTGTGGCTGATTTCAGAAGCCTTTGGTGTCATTTCTGAAGCCATCGGCGTATTGGTTAAGGGTATTGCTGACTTCGTTGCTGACGCGGTTGAGTTGATTGGCTCATTCTTCGTCGATACAAGCAAAGAATCCAACAAGAGTGCTAAAGAGTTTGAAAACGGTTGGACTGGTGCAATTCGCTTTGTTGCTCGACTGATTGACGCATTGACCGCTACGTTTAAGTCAACATTCCTTTATCTGGGTGGCCTCGCCGACTACGTTGTTAAGAAATTCAAGGGTATTGAAGCAAGTCTTCCAGATGCCGACCAAATCAACTTGGACGTGTCGCTGGAGGTTAATGAGAATGGTGTTGAAGCCAAACTCAATAAACGCTTGGAGGAGATGCGTAAAAACATCGCCGACACTGACAACGACATCACTCAAAAGACTGCACTGGAAGCGGCAAACCGAGCCGTTGGTGACGCTGCTAAAAAGGCTGAAGAAGCCAAAGCTCTTGACGAGAAGGTCAACAAGGCTCGCGAGAAGGCTGAACAGGCTCGCCAACGCGCGGAAGAAGCCGCGTTGAAACGCCTTGAGAAAGAATTGTCTTATGAGAAGATGATTCAGAAACTCATCGACTACCGCGAAGGTCGTTTGAAAGATGACCCGATGAAGGGTTACAACAATCTCGGTGATTGGTACTTGGGCGAGCGTCAGAAGGTTAAATCGAAATACGCGGCAAACGACCCATATGAGAATTACTCTTCAGGTGGTTCAAACGGCACGTCTTCCTACGCTGTTGATAAACGCGCCGCCGCTGCTGCTGACTTGGCAACCAAGAAAGCTGCTGCTGACTTCACAGGTCAATGCGCCACTTACGTTAAACGTGCGCTGGCTGCTGTCGATTCTCAAGCCGCTCCGTATATCAAAGGCAATGGTAATCTGACCGCTAAGAACTTGCTGAAATATGGTAAAGGCTGGCAGCAAGTGCCTTATTCAGCGAATTACGTTCCGCAAAAAGGCGACGTGGTCAGCTGGGGTGCTATCAAAGGCCATCCATACGGCCATACTGCCATTCACAACGGCAAAGAGTGGGTGTCTGATACCAAACAAGGCCGATATGGTATTGATGCCAAAACAGGCGCGTCTTCGCGTGCTTACTTGGCAGAAATGGCTCGTAATACGAACTACAAGCCAACGATTGTGCGTTTGAGCGGTGGTAACTCCGTAACGATTACAGGCTCTACTGGTTCAGTCAGTCACAACACTGCGGCTGACAGTAAAGTGCTTGATTTCTACAAAGCCCAAGAGGAACGCTGGAAAAAGGACAAAGCCTTAACCAAACAGCAAAAGGATGACGATTCTGCCTTCGACAAAGCCGAATCTTTGGTTGAGAAAGTGACTGAAGAGGCTCGTGAAGCAATTCGCGAGATGTATAAGGCAATGGGTGTGAACGGTGTTGAGGGTCTGATTAACCGCGACCCATCGACCCTGTCTGTTGACCTGTCTGGCTCTACGCTGAACGAGATTATCGACGGCTTCAAGAACATCATTCAACCTGACAATGACAAACAGGTTAAACAGATGCTTGAGGTTCTTACTCTGGAATATGCGCAAAGTAAGGATGTTAGCCGTAAAGAGGCTCTTGCTTGGTCTAAACAGCTTGAACCGCAACTGGCTAAGTACGCTGAATTGCAAGCGCAGAAAGCTCTCGGTGAACAAGTCGATGCCTTCCTCGATTCACTTGAGAAGAAACGCAACGATATTGAGAAAGAACGCGCCAACAGTGCAGAATATCTCGGCAGTGCGGTATCGCGTGGTGTGATTACTATTGAAGAGGCTCAGGCTAAGATGTCTGAAAGCACTCTGAAATATGTTGAACGCATGACGGATGCCATTAAAAAGCTCGACGAGATAATCAATAGCGAAGCGTTCGCCAAACTGTCACCAGAACAACAAACTGCAATTCTGAATCAGCGTGAACGACTTGGCGCGGAGCAATCTGATTATCAGTCTAACCCACGCCGTCAGGCTGCGAACTTTGCCGTTGACTCAATGGCAAAACGCCTTGATGACTTCTTGCAACGCAAACGTCAGTTCGAAGAATTGCAGGAACAACTCGTCATAAGCGGTCAGCAATCCATCACTAAGATGGAAGAGAATGTTCAGGCGTATTTGAACAATATCTCTCCGCAGATGAAAGAGTTGGTTGCAGATGCTCAAAAAATCATGGCTTCTTTTGGTGATTCGGCAGCATACGCAAACCTTACAAATCTTGTAACAAAGATGAAGGATGTTCGCACCGAAACAACCCATAGTAAGGGTGAAGTCGAGTTGATGAATGCTGCGTATGGCGTGCTTAATGACGGAGCAATGACTGCGTTTGAAGGTATTGCCAGTGGTCTCGCTGGTATTGCAACAGGTGCTGTAAGTAGTCGCGAAGCGTTTGCAAACTTGGGTCAGGCGATGGCTCAATGGGCAGCAGAGGCATTACGTCACATGGCGAAAGTGATTATCCAGCAACTTATCAGTCTTGCAATTCAGAAAGCCCTTCAGTCGTATTTCGGCGGTGGTGCTGATGTGCAGATGCCAGACACATCGAGCTTCGCTCAATACGCAGCCCTGTTCCATACAGGCGGCGTTGTTGGTCGCGGCAAGGCTGGTGGTAAACGGGTGAATCCGCTTGTTTTCAACGGTGCTGTACGTTATCATAGTGGTGGTATCGCAGGACTCGCACCAAACGAAGTTCCTGCTGTTTTACAGAAAGGTGAGGAGGTAATCACTAAAAATGACCCTCGTCATAGAGATAACGCAAATTCTTCATCATCGAACCAGCAACAGTTGACTGTTATCAACACCTTCGACCCAGTAGAGGCCATGAACCTTGCTCTGGCATCAAGCAGCGGTAGGAAAGTTCTTATCAAGGCAATGGGTCGAGAGCAACGTGCGGTTAAACGAATTGGTGGGGTTTAGTAGAAAGGAAAAGTAATGGCTGTTGAAATAGGAACAGCCTCCAATGCAAGGGATTTGGTGTCGAAGCTCGAAAAGTTTCTGACAACAAATCCCGAATTGGTTCAAGCCAACCAAGCATGGGAGGTCATTAAGGACAGCGACGGCAATAAGGTTGCTGATGTAGATGAGACCTATGACGATATGTACGATGAAGAAGAAGTGAAATTCGGATGGGTGTATCGTCGACGTTTCATCGGACACGGCCTTGATGGTCGGGATACGATTGTTGTGCCAATGGCGATGTACGTTAATGAGAAGTACAAAATTACATCTTTATGCGCATGGTATGCTACACAAAATGATGCAGCCAAAGAGATTTCTACTTATTTTGCAAAGGTTAAATTTGGAAACATTTTTACAGCAATTCCATTAAAGAATGAATCAATGAATTATTGGTTCGTCGCAAATGGGCGTAGATTTATAATTGTGGTTAAGGTGGAGCAATACTACCTTTCCATGTATTGTGGGTTTATGTTGCAATTTGGGACTGATTTGGAAAATACATATCCTATGTATATCGGAGGTAGTCATAATAATAACTACGCGCGAATCGGCGACGAGGATGCTGGTAGGCCAATACATGAAATAAATTTTGATTACGGTGGGTTTCATGACCCGTTCACCAAAGACGATACCGCTGGTTTACAGGGGGATATAAGCTCTTGTTTTTGCAATACCCCAAATGGAGTCGTGGCGATGATTGCTAAAAGCACTGAGTCTCTGGGTGGTGGACGGGATACTGAAAAGTACACGAGTGGTTATATATTGCCGTATAGATATATTACGACTGTGAGTGGCTTACATGTATTATACCCAATAGAGATAACAGCAGTGTATAGTTTGCCTGCTACAATTAATACTCGCATTGGTCATTGGCGCGAAGCATCCACTGTCGGCTGGTTACAAGGTGCTTATTTTGTGAGTGGTTTGAATAACACACCTGAAAAGGAGTTGGTTATTGGGGATAAACGATATTTGTGTTTTCCGTCGATGCAAAACAGCGACAGCAGTAGCTACAACCGTTGGCTTGCATTATTAATGGAGTAAAATATGGCATTTGTGAAACATGAAGGCATAATCAATACAATGAGCGAGTTTTTGGTTGAAATCAAAAAATATCTGTTACAAAGCGGTATGTTCAACAACGCTGTTGATTTCAACACTTTACCGAAAGTAGTTTTTGACGGTGCTGATATTGGGTTTTCAATAAAACATAAAGAGGGTAAATGGTTTAACTTTGGGATAAAGCGCAATTACGCTTCCGCTGGAAATATACTTTCTATTTCAATTTCTCGCGACGGGAACGCCTCTCGTTTATTTTATGACCGCTTTGACACGATGATGTCGGAATCATATCCTGCTGCAACAGAATGTGGTAAATACTTGTTCCCGTTTGTAAACTTGTACGTCACAACGACAAAGACTTTTGTTGCATTTTCTGCTGAAGTAAAGAAGGGTCAATTTGTACATTTCATTGTTGGTAGGCATCCGTCGTACGATAATGGAATTAGTACGATTGGGCGTGACATCGGTGGTGAGTTTATATATATAACTTTTATGCCAGATGGCACTAATCCAACATACGACAAACAATCTATTGGTACTTTTTCCAATAGTTACGGTTCAAATAGCAATATGGGTCGCCCTGAAAGGTACTTACGTTGTAGAACTGTGCTTTACGACGGTATACCCGCTAGAGCTTGGCTGTCTGATACTCCAATGCCAAGTTGTGTTGTTTACTATGGACTATCTTGCCCAATCAATATACCGCTAAAAGAAGGCTTGATTGAGATGTATGATATAGAGAATACCAACATCCTATACGGCTCTTCAAAATACAACAACAGGGAGCCTATGAACCCACATCGATTAACTCTCAGTGTCGCTGACAAGGCTGTTGAAGAGGCCGCCAAACTAATAGACGGTGACGTTGCTAAGGCGGTTGTGAAAGATGCTGAAGTATTTTACAACAACGAAATGTGTACTCTTTCAATCGAAAATATCGAGCCTGTAACAATAATGGGTGATTGGGTTGTTTTCCCACTTGTCACCAAAAGAAAGGATGGTATATTTGAACATTTATGGAGTTCACATGTAGGCGTTGGATTTAAATTTAAATAGGATTTGTTATGGCTCAAGCAAACAACGCAGTTATGCTGCGCACTGATATGGACTTATGGCATCACCGCATTATATCTGGTGCAGGTGAGGTTTCAGATGTGAATCTCGGTCACATTGTGTCTGAAACAACGACTGAATTAGAAGTCTATAATTCCCATTTGGTCGAACAGAAGCTCGTTAAAGTTGACCTGATTAACTTGGAGGGAATCTCCGTAGCGGAAGTAACGGGAAAGCCTCCAATTAATCTAGCTCCTCTGCGGACTAAGAAGATTGTGCTTGACGTATCACTTTACGGCGCAACGAAAATTGACGGTAAAGTTATTCTGCGTTTTGAAAACGGTCAAATAATAACAATCAACCTGAAAGGCACTAGAGGCTTAATCTGGAACATCGAGCCTAATTGGGACGAGCCTTTGCGTGAAAAATTCGCTTACAAAACAGACGTGATTATCAGCTATAACAAAAACGAACAGCGTAGGGGCTTCATGAGTCAGCCGAGACGCAGCTTCTCACACATGGCAACACCAAGTTATGCTCTTCTAAGTACAATGCGAAACGTTTTGTACGCAATGCACAATAAACCAATCCTATGCCCAATCTGGTGGCAGCCTATCCGTCTTCGAGAGTCTCTCATTAAAGGAGCAACGCGTCTGAAATGTGTCGACTTAAGCGGTGTTGACACTCTGCAAGCAGGTGCAACAATAATACTCTGGAACAATCCATTTGATTACGAGTTTGGTGTAATTGACAGTATTGACGGGAATGATATAGTGTTGCAAACCTCTGTGGCAAGAACGTTTTATGCAACAGCAATCTGTTATCCATCCGTTGATATTCGATTTGACCCAACGGTTACATCAACCAATATGACATCCGCAGTATCATTCATGGACATATCAGCTGACATTATTGGTAAACAAAACAATATCGGTAAACTGAGTGGTCATGAGCATGGTCTTGAAATGCTGAATGGTGCTGAAGTGCTGACTAAACGCCCGAATTGGTCTGATGAAATTGTCGAGCGTAATCAGTCCGACGTAACCATCATTGACTACGGTTTTGGCTCTAAGGCATGGTTTAACAGAGGTGTACCGAGTATGGCCTCACGCGAGTTAACATTTGTGTCAAGAAGTAGGGTTGAAACAGCGTGGTGGCGAAGGTTTATTCAGCGTCAGAAAGGCCAGTTGAAATCGTTCTACGTTCCGACTGAAACAAAAGACCTTGTTGTGGTGAACGACATCCTGTCAACCGTCAACAGGAAAGTCCCCATTCCGAAAGCCATCGTTGTTGAAGACTATCGTGTGAGTTCAATGCTCAAGAAAGCTGACAACAGGAGTTTTTTACGAATCCGCACAAAAGATAACTCCCACTTTTTCACAATCGAGCGCATTGAAAAACTTAACGAGAATGCCAGAATCTTCGTTAAAGAGGAAATACCAATCACCATTCTGAAAGAAGATATTACTTCGGCCTGCTTTGTTCAACGAATGCGGCTTGCATCTGACGATGTTGAGATTGAGCATATCACCTCGACCACAGCAAAGATAAAACTGACCCTACAACAAGTAAAGGAAATTCAAAATGCAAAATAATTACCACGGTTACGAAACATCCGCTGAAAGCGGTACTCCCGTTGAACTCTATGACATCGCCTTCACGGGTGGTGTCTGGACGTTCACGACCGACACTGAAGACGTTACGTTTGATGGTAAGGTGTACAAATCAGTTCCGATTAAACGCGGTGAAATTGAGGATACTGGGGACACGACAAAAGCCAACTTGGAAATACGAACAGGACGCAATACGTCGTTGGGTGATGTGTTCAAGGTCACTCCGCCGAGTGAACCAGTTACCGTGACAATCCGTCAGTATCATGCCGAACTTGGATTTATTGCGCCAGATTTGATGACTGTGGTAGTATGGAAGGGTCGAATCACCAATGTAGCATGGGAAAATGACGAGATTGTGTTGATTGGTGAAAGCATCTTCTCGTCATTGATGCGCATTGGCGTAACTCGAAAATTCAGCCGTAGCTGTTCCCATGCCCTGTATGGTAAAAACTGCGGTGTAAGAAAGGAAGAGTTTTCAGTCACTGAAGTTGCCAGAAGTGTTGTCGGAACAGTCATCACGTTTAAAAGCGGTAAACCTGATAACTGGTTCGCAGGTGGTTATGTGCAATATAAGAACAGTGAAACGGGCGTGTTGGAACGCCGCCATGTCATTGAATCAACTGGTTCAACAATCACCTTGAGCATTCCCCCATTGGGGCTTGTTTCGGGTAAGACAGAGGTTACAGCCTTTGCTGGCTGCGACCACGCACATACAACGTGTAAGGCCAAGTTCAACAACATCATCAACTATGGCGGTCAGCCGTTTATTCCGATTCAAAACCCTTTCCAATACTCAAACATTTACTAAAAGGACTCCCAATGCCATATCAGTTTATCGTAGCCATTGTGATGATGGTTATTTCGATGGCGATGAGCTACTACTCCGCCAAACGAATGAATAAGGGTAACAATAATTCATCACCAGCAAACCCAGACATCCCGACCGCAGAAGAAGGGGCTAATATCCCCGTCGTCTTCGGAACGGTACTCATTAAGAATCCGCAAGTAACCGATTATTTTGACCCTAAAACAGAGGAAATTAAATCATGACTATTGTTAAGATTGACGACGTATTGGTGTGTGGTACATGCCATACGGGTGCTAAATATCTCGCCGACCAATACGGTGTTGATTGGTGGGACTTTCTCCAAAACGGAATTGATGCCTCCAAGCTCGAACATATCGACGACATTAATGTGAAAAACGCTATTGCCGCCGCCAAACAACGTGAAATGAAAGAAGGTAAATAATGGGACGCAAAGCAAAAGCCCAGACGATAGGTTACAAATACTCTCTTGGTATGGTGATGACAATCTGTCACGCCCCTATTGATTTTGTAACAGAACTCATTTTTGGCGAGAAGTCTGCTTGGCAGGGTCAATCTAAAGACCATCGACTCTATATCAACGAGCATGAGCTTTTTGGTGGGGATAAAAAGGAAGGTGGTGTCGCTGGTTCGGTAAATATTCATTCGGGTAAACCCGACCAGCAAGTAGACCCATACATCGAGCATTTCCGAGGGGAGACCTCCGCACAACGAGGTCTACTCACCATGGTATTTGGCGACGAAGGCTATGTGCCAGATAGCGACTATCGGACTATTGATTGGGATAAAAGTACAATCAGCGAGAAGATGTATCAGGGAATCAGTAAATCAATTTCTGAACATTTTAGGCGAATTAGAGGGGATGGTAACTATATTCCAGATGCCTTTGAGAGAATCAACAATTCCTTGCAAGCATTAAAGATTATCGCTGGTAAGGAAAATGGGGAGCTTACGGACGCGTTACTGCTTGACTATCTCAAAGAAATCTCAGCAGGCAACCGTACTGGTTACGCATTTGAGGACACTGGTAAAGACGGCAGAAACTGGAACAGACCAGAGCGTAGATTGGGTGCGATTCCTCAGTTGAGAGAAAAATACAAGACCAATCGCGGCGTTGCTATGGCGTATACCAAAGCTATTTTTATTGATAGCGTCGCAGGCTTGTATGAGCATGGCAGTCGGCGTGAGAACGGTGAACACACTGTTCGATTCCCAGCAGATGAGTTTTTTGGGCAAGAAGTTCGTGTGAAACTCAAAACCATGCCAGAGTATACTCGTCCGTTCTATTGGGGAAACAGCCCTTATTTCAAATCGACATGGGTTCGCGTACAAGCCATTAACAGTGGCTGGACTCACGAATTATGGTATCCAGAAAAGGCGGCTATTGACGGCGGTGTTGTTGAATATACCAAGGGCGGTAAAAAACTAACCTTCCCTGTTCTGGATATGAATCCTGCACATATCCTATACAAAACGTTAACCAACGGTGATTGGGGTATGGGCTATCACCCTTCGGATATTGACGAAGAGAGTTTCCGTAAGGCTGCCGACAAGCTGTACGACGAGAAGTTCGGGATGTCGATTATCTGGGATAGTGCCAAAACAATCGAAGACTTCAATGCTGAAATCTTGGATACTATCGACGGCGTTATCCGTGTCAACGTAATCACTGGTCGATTCGAATTGTTGCTCATCCGAAACGACTACGCAGTAAGCGAGCTTCCTGTATTGGACGAAAGCTCCATCGTGGAAATCAGCCGCTTCGAACGCTCCTCTTGGGGCGATGGTGCAAATGAAATAGTACTCACATACAAAGACCGCAATGAATCCGACGTTGTTCTTGTGAAACAGAACTTAGCCGCGATTGAAATTCAGCGTGGCGTAATTTCATCATCGCAAACTTACAAGGGCGTACATACCAAGCATATTGCCGAGTTGATTGCTGAGCGTGAGTTGAAATTGACAAGTTCTTCAATCGCGAAAATGTCGATTAAGATTAACCGTCTGAATTACCTGCTCCAAAACGGTGATGTATTCGTCTTGCAGTGGAAGAATTTGGGTATCAAGTCGATGGTTTGCCGAGTGGGTTCTATTGTTCGTGGTGAGTTTGACGACGGTATCATTGAAGTTGAGGCTGTTGAAGATATATTCGGTATCACCAAGTCGTCTTACGAGGTCATTCCTGACGATACTTCACCAGAGGATGATTTGAACCGAGTTGTTCTAACTGCCGAACCAATCAAGACAATGCGCGTTATGGAAGCGTCATATCACGACTTGCAAACCGTAACGCCTGCCGAGAATCTCAACAGCGTTATTCGACTGGTTGATGGCGGCTCAACATACCCACTGATACTGGCAGAGAAACCATCATTGGCAACAATGAACTATGACCTGTTTGCGTCTAATGGCGGCAGTGCTTTAAAAAAGGTGGCGGATGACGTTTCTTTTAATCCCACTTTCAGACTGGCACAAGACGTTGCGCCTACTTTTGAAACCTTTAGGGTGGATGACTTTAACGGTCAACCTCCTGTTGTTACTGAAGACATGTATATCGTAGTCAATGACGAGTGTATGAGTATTGACGCTATCGAAGATGACGGTACGATTCGGGTTAAACGCGGTATTCTTGACACCCTGCCAGCGTTCCACGTCTACGGTGATATTGGCTATATTGTGACGGTAAGCAATGTTTCCGACCCGAACAACTACGCAGTCGGTTCAACAGTGTCATATAAAACGGTAACGCAGTCGGTAAGCAATTCGACAAACCTTGATGATTCTAAGGAAGTAACTGCTGACCTGATTGGCCGTGCCGCCCGACCTGCACCAGTGAACTCTGTAACAATCAACGAGAATTACTATCCTGAGCAGATAAGCCGAAGTAAGCCGATTGAGCTTTCATGGAATACACGAAATCGCAAACAGATGATTCCTCAAAACGTGTATTGGGGCAGTGGTTCAGTCACTCCAGAGGAAGGACAAACAACCAGCATTAAGCTGTTCAACCCTAATATCGAAGGCGATGAAGGCTTGATTCAGGAGGTTAAAAACACCGAAGAAACAAGCCACACATTTATTGCTCCAAAACGGGAAGTTGAATTGAAACTCGGTACATCCGTACCTGATTTGGTATACCACTACAATCTCTCGAAAAAGCCATTAGTCCCAGTTGTGGGTTCTAATACCAAGCAAGCGGTTGCTCATGGCACTGGTGAGGTTGACGGTGCTGTTAAAGGAACAGTTGTACCAGAACTCGGCAACGAGCATTGGATTGAGATTCCGTTCGACGAGGTTTTGAATGCGAAGGCGTTTACTGTAATTTCTCGTTTGAAATTGACATCGAACTCAATACCTATTTTCACAATCGGTGAGATTGGCGATAATGCCAAAACACTGGGTTATCAACGATTCGGTCTTGCGGTTGTTGACGGAAAATTGGTATTTTGGATTGGTGATGAATTGCCTGTTTACTTCAGCAAAGAGGTTGATATTAGCAGCCATATTGATGACAAATTCCATGACATTGCTGTGACAGTTGATATGGATAACTACCGTGTTGAAATGTTCGTCGACGGTGAAAGTGTTATCGAGGCCACTGCTGAGAACCCTGTCAAATTCCCATACGACCCTGCTGGTGTTGAGAATTTGTTCAGTATCACTGACGCGATTCGCAATACAGTTGTTGAAAACGATACCATTTATGGCGTTCAGTCATCACAGCTTGTGTCTGACTTTATCGAGGTCTTACCAAGTACGGCGTATGCGCTCAAGTCTGAGGTTAATGCCGAATATAGCGATGGTTATCTGTTCTATGCAATCTATGACGCAGACAAGACGCTCATCGACGAGGTTGTTGCCGTTGAGGACTATTCGTCAAATTCCGATGGTTTACATGAGCGTTCGGCAACGTTTACAACGCCAGAAAATGCAAAATATAGCAAGGTAGGTTCGAGCTATTTGCAAAACGGCATTGGTCGGTTGATGTTTGCCAAATCGGAAAGCGTGCCTGACTATAACCTGAAAGCTGGTGACAAATGGTTGTATGAATTGCCGCCGAGTGGAAAAGCCTATTTGGGTGCTCGTCGTAGCAACTCAAGTACCGCTTACGCCGACAGCAGCGTCGCAATAAACGACTTCCTGCTGTATAACAAAGTGCTTGAAGCTACTGAGATAAAAGCCATTTCGGATGCCTTCATACAACGACACTGGCCTGAAGTTGTTGGTGTTGAAATTGAAACCGAACGGAACAACTTAACATCTTGGCAAAAATTCAAATGGATTGTCGAAACCGTGCTTTTCGACTAAACTGGAACGAAACATCTAACCTGTGTTATCATAATTCGGGTTAGATGTTTTTTTTCATTAAGGAACTAAATCAATGAAATCTATAAAACAATGGGTAGTTGTGCACTTCGCAACCGAACTCAAAATATCCACAATCCTTATCATGCTTGTTACATTGGGGGTCATGTTGTATGACCGACACATCAACGACGCAGTGATGCCAAATTTTTACCAAGTGAGCAAGGACGACTGGTGGTTCTGGTTCATAGCGAATCTTTCGGGTGTGATTGTTAATATCACTTTGCTGATAAATACCAAGTGCATTAAATGCAGATTGCTCAGTGATTTGATGTTACAATTATCGGGGTTTCTGATATTACTAATGGGTTGGGCGTTTCTTGCAGCGTATCCGCCCTTGAACGGTTTCATGGTAGCGTATCCGATTTGGGGTATCCTGATTATTGTTGCAGGTCGTCACATGGGGAAGCATAACCGTGAACTGCATCAACAATTGGGATAATAAAATGTGGAACGACATACTCAACTTAAATACAATAGTAGGCATGGCGGCAGCAGCAATAGCCGTACTTTTAGGGGTTTCCGTTAAAGAAGTCGGGTATCGAGTTTATATCTTGGTGCTTATCAGTGCGGTTCTTAGCACCGCCGCTGTGATTGAGACTTGGATGGGAAATAGCACAGTAATGAAATCGGCAACAGTCGGATGGGTTATCGGCTATATCGCAGATGACGTACTTCTGACAATTAATGCCTTGTTGCCTGATTTTGTAAAAGACCTAGTTGATACCATTACCAATGGCATTAAACGCAAGCTGGGTAAGTGGTTTGGTGTTGACGAGAACGACAAAGACGGATACAATTAAATATACCTAAAGACGGTATATTTTCCTTTGTTTGAGTGGGTTAAACCCCTCCGATTTAAAAGTCGGAGGGGTTATTTTATTTGTCGCCAGTGGCAACAGCGGCTTCGATTTTCGGAGCAAACATGCTGGAGACAGTGCATTTGATACGCGGACAGTCCTTGCGGTCAACAATATCGCCAGTCTGAGGGTTGATGCCTTTACTGCCTTTACGCATGGTTGCTTTCATGCGGCAAATGTCGCCAATCAGTACGGTCTTACCAGTCAACAGGGCTTCGTCCAAAGTCTTGACGAAGCTGTTATATTGGGCGGTAGCTTCGGCCTTGCTCACGTTGCCATTCTTCATCAGCATAGCGATGAAGTTTTCTTTATTTACGTTCTTCATTTAATTTATCCTTAAGTGTGTTGTAAACATTAACAAGTGCGTCTTTCGACGCGGAACACTCATTATACTTGGTAATGGTGTCAAATTGCCATAAATAATTAGCTTTTGCGCTCAAATCGGTGATTTCTTCCAGTGGGGCGCATGGGGCGGCCAGATTATTTGGCAGGGCTGGTAGGGTTAGGTGTGAGATAACGGCTTCGGATTTTGTCGTTGAGCAGGCCGATACCAGTAAGCTCATGGCAATTACCATTAACATAAACACCTGTTGTGAGTAATTTTGCAACTTCATTTCGCTGCATCCTTTCTTCGTTGATTGATTGCATGATGTATTCGTTGTGCTTGTCAAACTCGACGCTCAGTTGCGCTGAGACCACATCAGAGAGCTTTTTGGTATCAGACAATACCTTTGCCATAGCATCGGCCTTACCCTTCGTATACGACGCTTCTACGAGCTGTTCTACGCGATAGTTCTCAATCACGCCGCCGATACACAGAACAAGGATGACAGCGAGGACGATTCCGATGGGTTTTGTAAGGTATTTCATCATTTCATTGCCTCCGCCAATTTAACGTGGTAACGGTTCTTCTCATAGCCTGCGCCGTTATACGCGCGTGCGAAAGAGCGGCATTTCTCGGCATCGGTTGACAGCATATTGTAGGCAGGGAGAATCTTGGCCACGTTCAGGATGTAATTCACCAGCAGTTCGTATTGAGCCATCTCGCTACGACTACACGCGTGCAGCATCTCGATTGGATGGTTGTAGCCACATTGCGCATAATATTCACCCATCACTTGAAACTTGCCGATAGACACGCTCATAAGCGCGGCCAGAGGGTCTTTTCCGATAGCCAGCGAGAGTTTCTCCCAACTATCGTTAATGCCGTTGTTGTTTGCATCCATAGTGTAGTCACCAGCCAGAGGGTTGGCGTACCACGCCTTCACGCGGTTGACCGCATTGCGAACATGTTTCCAGAACTTATGGCGTTCGTAGAGAATCTTCGGCAAGCCGCTGTTAAACCAACCACTACCAGCACTTTCAACTTTAGCAATAGCCTTAATGCGCTTGTCATTTACGTCACCGAGACGGCGAACCAATGACTTCATTTCGTCTTCAGTGATTGCTTTTGCGTTACGGCAGGTCATGGCTGCGATGAATTCCGCGCGGGATGACGTACCCCAGACACCATCGACTTCCAGATTAGTGCCGCAGTTCACGTTCAGCCATGCCTGAATCCATGCTACATCCAAGTCACGAGCCATCGCGCGTTGGCTAACGCTCAACAGCGGTGTTTTGTAAGTATCCATATTAAGTATCCTTTTATAAAAGAACCCTCAGTTTACCGCGAAACTGAGGGTTTATCAATTACAGGTCGAAATCAGCCAAGTCTTTGCTATCTACTGACGCATCAACTTGCCCAATCAGGTATGACGAGATTTCAACCTCTTGCGGAGCAACCTGCACGTTGTCAGATGACAACCATGCGTTAATCCATGAGATTGGATTCTGCGTTGATTTCGGGAACAGCATATCAAGACCGATAGCACGCATACGCTGATTGGTAATAAACTCAACGTAGTTGTTCAGAATGTCTTTGTTCAGACCCAGCATAGAGCCGTCTTTGAACAGATAGTCAGCCCATTCTTTTTCCTGTTCAACTGCGGTTTCGAAGATTTTCACAATTTCGTCTTTGTTTTCAATCCAGATTTCCGCCATTTCAGGGTCATCTTCGCCAGTTCGCCAGTAGTTGAGGATGGTCTGTGTTACCGACAGGTGCAACGCCTCGTCGCGGGCAATGAGTTTGATAATCTTAGCATTACCCTCCATCAACTCGCGCTCGGCGAAGGCGAATGAGCAGGCAAACGAAACGTAGAAACGGATGGCCTCCAATACGTTCACGCAGACCATGCACAACATTAAGCGGCGTTTGAGTTCTTTGCGGTCATACTCCATGCCCATGTGCATACGCATCGCGTATTGAATCAGGTCATCATAGTAATCGCCGATGGCCGTTGCGCGGCGCATGATTGCATCGTTGACCATGATGTCATCTAACACTGTTGACGGGTTCGGATACACGTTTCGGATGATGTGCGTGTAGCTGCGAGAGTGAATGCCTTCGAAGAATACCCATGCGTTGATGAACTCTTCGATTTCAGGTAGCGATGTCAACGGCAGGAATGCTACCGACGGACTACGGCCTTGAATTGAATCGAGAAGGGTTTGATATTTCAGGTTGCTTGTGAAGATGTGCTTCTCGGCATCGCTGAGTTTACCGAAATCAATACGGTCACGCGACAGGTCAATTTCGTCAGGTCGCCAGAAGAAGCTGATTTGTTTTTCATACATCTTGTCGAAAAACTCATACTTCTGTTTGTCATAACGCTGCACGTTGATGTTGTTGCCGAGAAACATCGGCTCGGTTGTAGCGTCGTTTACCATTTTCGGAAAAATGGAGTATTGATTATTGGAATTCACGGGAAAGACCTTTCTTTTTATCACGGAGGCGTTGTTTGCGTTTCATGGCCATGTTGTACGCCCGTTGGCAATCATGGCATCGGTAAAGGTATTGAACACCGCTCGCATAGTTTTCATTTCTGCGGTATGGGAAATTATCTTTGTCGAGTGGATATTCAACACCGCAATTTTTGCATACACGGAATTTATCCATTTTGGTATTCCTTTTTAATCACGGCCTCCCCATGCTCGTTGAAGATGATGTATGCGAGGCGTGCGAGTGGATTCTCGCGTTGCAGCTTACCGCATTCCCGACGTGCATTCTTTTCAATTTCGGGCAAGCCTTTATGATTTGCCACTGGCGTTGTGTGCGTTTCAACATACGCCTGCGCGTTGTTGTCGTATTCCATAAAACAGATTTTACGTTTCATAATAGTCTTTCAGTTATTGGTTAATATGTGAGTTTTCGAAGTTTACCGTTTAATTCTTTCAGAGCCATTGCGTAAAGACGGGCTTTGTTATAGGTTTCAAACAGAAAACCGTCTTTTTGTTTACGCTCAAGGCTTGCTTTTGTGTTGCGAGTACACTTGATGGACACCGCTTTGATTTCACCAACTGTGAGTTCTGGTAAATAATAGGTCTCACCGATTGTAAGCTCTTCACCATAGGGAACTGGAAACCAAACACCCTCAATCGATAATTGCGTAGGTTTTTGTCGATAGAGCTTATCGGTAGCCCATTCAGGATTCTTTCGCAAAGTTACCCATTTATCAGCTTCTGGGTCGTAAACTTCCCAAAACTTCCACGGGGAATCGCTTACAGCAGCGTCTTTTGCGTACAGTTCCATTAATTTTGCGTGAATATGTTTAGCCATTTTAATTTTCCTTTTCTAATTCTTCGTAGAAACCACTGGTGATTTTCTTGTTTAACTCGCTCAGTGCTTCAACATAACGTTCACAGTCGTCGCGTTGTTCAAAAATCAAACCTTGTTTAAGTAAGACGTTGAATTTCTCAACATTCATAAGCTCACGGTTGATTCTTCCCACAACAACACCAGAATCGGTTACATATATTGTAAAGTAATCCCGATTTGTTGAATCATCCTTTGCAATGGAAATTGGGACTGGGAATTCTACGCCGTCAATGTTAACCACTTTCGCCCTACGACGATATTTTGCCTCATGTGACCATGCTGGGTGATTTGTTAGTCTGTACCATACAGCTTCATCCTTTAGTTGAAATTCCCATAACTTCCATGGTTCTGCCGCTGACATCGCATCTTCGGCATACTGTTTCATGAGTTCTGCATGTGGATGTTTATTCATTTGAATTTTCCTTTTGTTTATTAAGTAGTGTTAGAACGTAGGCGATTGCCTCATTAATGCGCTTACTCGCTTCCCAGTCGGAACGTTTAGCCGCATCATGTAGTTCTGGTGTGAGGATTTCGGGGATAACCGCTGAAAGGTCAACAGCAATGCCTTCCCCATCATAATCACTGTTTTTACTCAACAAAGCCATGACGGTAATTGCGATAAAGTACCCCTCTCTGCTAAAGTAGTACAGATAACCACTATGGAATAAATCAATATCGTGTTCACTAAGCTGGTCAACTGCTAAACGCATACGTTCGATACGAAGTGCCATCTCGTTAATATAGTCTTCAGTGTTTTCTGCATCACAACGTAGCAAGTTTTCAACGATAAATGTAGGACTAGCACCCATTTCAGATAACAGCATACGAAGGTTATCAACACCGCGCACAATCTCATATAATCTGTTGTGTAACACTTCATCATCTTTTTCAGTGATATTCATAATTTAATACTCCTTAAACACGTTATATTCCTTTGCTTCAACAACCCTTGAAGGCTTGTCAATGTAGCGCACCCGACCACCTCTTGTATGAGTATGACGATAGCCGAATACGAGTAGCTTAACTTTTCCAGATTTGGTATAACCAAGGTGATTGCGGTACATTAAGTAATTAATTCTTGATTTTGAGTTGAAAGAATGCTTGCATCGCAATACATACTTTCCATCCCAATAAGCTGGTTGTTCTTTACAGATAATCATGGCAAACCCTCAATTTACTCATCGTTATCACCTTCGAGCATAAATTCAAACACATAGCCGATGGAGGAAGTCGCTTGGTGCATTCCTTCAACATCACCATCCTCAATGCACACGTCAAGCATCGGTTTCAACAGCTTCGGCACAATTTCTTCAACGGTCAGAACAAAGGCTTCCCCGTCATAAATTGAGTCGTCACTGAGCAACTCTTCAATCGTACCCCACGAAACACCTTCGTCTTCATTGAAAAAGTAAACGTTTTCGTTATAAGGGAGGTCAATGTCGTTATCGTACAGGCAATTCAGTGCTGAACGGACGCGCTTATAGCGGTCTTGTCTATTGAGTATGTCTTCTTCAACGTCATCAATTCTGCTTGTGCTCAAGATTTTGTGAATCAATTCAGCAGGAGCTTTCATACTCAGCATTTTCTCGGTTAAACGCGACAACTCAATATTTGCCTTGAGCAACATCTCACGCAGTTCTTCGTCGGTATAAGCCATTTTGGTTTCCTTCGTTTGTTGTTAGTCGACAAGTGAATAGTACGCCCCTGTATAAGTATTGTCAAGCAATTAAAAAGCACTTAACCGTAAAATACAGCTAAGTGCTTCATTTATTACAACATTAAGTTACTGACGAATTTTCTTTTCAGTAACAACCGCTGGCTCACGCACAACGACAGTCTCTTTGACAATCACCTGCTGTGGAGCAACCACGGCTTTCGGCTTCGCGCCAAAGAAGTATGCTGCGCTCAAACCCACGCCGATGTTCTTACGGGTATCGGCAGATACACCGCCTTTGAAACCCCATTTACCGTTTTCAGTGATATGGGACGCGCCGATGGCGATGGCGGCTTCATTTTTGAACGAGCCTGCGCCTACGGTAATTGCGCTTTGACCTGCTTCATAAGGCTGCATCATCGTACCGATTGCGATTGCACCAGCGATACCAGCGTTGCTGTCGCGTCGGTTTTTATTGATGTCGTTACGGATTGAGTCGAAGTTACCGTCAATCAGCTTATTCAGTTCGGTGATTTTTTCACGCAAGTCGCGGTCACGCAGTTTCAAGTCGTAAATTTGTGATTCCTGCGTTTCCATCCAAGATGAATATTGCTGTACCGTCTGATACACGTTGGTGATGCGCTCGCTGTTGGTGCTTACCTGAGAGGCTACGGCATACAACTGCGAGCCATTCACTGCATCGGTTGAGGTTTGGCTTACGTTACCTGCCGCCACGTTCTGCAACTGGCGTTCGAAGCCTTTTGAGCCGATAGAGACCGCTGATGTCGGGCGATGGCCAGCATACTTACCGTAGGTAACGCCATCAATCGTGGCATTGACAACACCGTTGAAGTCGCTGGTTGTTGAGTTGAAACCGATAGCTACGCCGCTGTAATGCTCTGTCTTGGCGTTCGTACCGATAGCAGTGCTGAATCGGGCTTCAGTTGTTGCACCGCTACCAATAGCCGTAGATTGGTCGCCGCGAGCCACGGATGACTGACCCAGAGCCGTACTTTGACCGCCAATAGCGTTGGCGTGCAGGCCGAGTGCAGATGAGCTATTACCCTTCGTCGTGGCGTGTGCGCCCACGGCGGTCGATGCAGAGCCTTCAGCGAGCGTACCTTTACCGAGTGCTGTCGTGGAGTAACCCTTCGCCCATGACGCGCTGCCGAATGCCTGCGATGTCACACCGCTTGCCTTGGAGTGCGCACCTACGGCAGTGGAGAGATTTGCGTATGCGTGTGAGTGCATGCCCACCGCAGTTGCACCAGCACCTTCAGCGGTGACGTAGTTGCCAATAGCGACTGCGCTGCGACCAACTTCAGCCATAGTTAATTGGGATGACGCTACAAACGTAACGCACAGAGCAATGAGAGTTTTCTTCATGGTAGAACCTTTCTTTGGTAAGTTAAATATCGTCTTCGTCACGATGCCTAAAGCGCATCTCAACTTGACGCTGGGTTCGGCGAGCAATCACCGATTTGGGTAGCGGTTTCAGATAAGAGATACCGCCGTGCATGACAGCATTGCGTCTGTCAAAATTACTACGGAATACCTTAATGTCATTCCGCGATAAGCGTTTCATTGTTGCAGTCATTATTAGTCCTGTTTAGCCAAGTATTGAGTAACGTCAGTAATATACCCGATTTGACGAATACAGTCTTCATACGCGTTATGCGTTGCTTCAGGCACTGTTTGCTGCAAACGAGGGAACATATCGCCGATTGTTCGGAGTGAGCGACAATCACGAACTTCCCAGAAATTAATCAACGTCATGTTTGGGTTGATAATGCGTTTGAAAGCGTTGTTGAGTAATTCCACGTCAAACGTACCAGTATTCCATACAAGGAGACCACCGTCGCCGCGAGCATCATCAAACAGAGCTTGCATTCGATGTAACGTGAAAGCCAGAATCTCTTTATCCTCGTCTTTAGGATTCAGCAATTTGGCAAGATAATTACGGTTCGTTTTATACCACCACTCAAGAGTTTCTACGCTGATAATAGCACCTGCTTGTTTATCCAAGCCATGTCGTACATGGAACGTACCATGTTCTGACACTTCACCAGATACAGGGTCGAAACAAACCAAGGCTGTTTCGAGAATATGTGCATTCGATTCTGACGACAGTGTTTCCAAGTCAACCATAAAGTGATGTTTGTTATTGATTGCTTTCATTTTAATTTCCTTCTTTGAGTTTAGATTTACATGTTTCCAACATGCCGATTAGGGTGTCTAATTCCTCTTCGGCTAAGTCAGCAAACGCGTAATGGGTTTCTGTTCCATACCCAGTGATGGGATGACAAGCGTCTTCGCGTGTATGTTCAATGCTGATACGAGCCAGTCCGTGTTCATTTGGAGGAGACACAATCTCTACGCGCAAGTTGCTTTGATGTGTTGCTGCTACGCCGTCACGATTAGTACCATGCCAGAACACGACTTCCATTTCATCTTTGTATTTCATATCACATACCCACGTCGAATTCTTTGAATTTGTCTTTAAACTCACGCATTGGGCGCGTGTAGACAACACCTGTTGATTCAGAGCGGTATACCGCTTGTTCCAAGCCAGATACTTCGGAGCGTGCTACCAGTAAGAGTCGATATAGGCCGCCTTTATAGTGCTGGTAGAGTGGGAAATCATGCTTGGTTTTGCCGTACAAGACAGTACCAGTGATTTTACTTTTTGCTGGAATACCGAGCATACCTTTCAATGCTTTCATAATCATTTTCAAGTTCCTTTGTTTGTTGTAATTTTAAACTTCATCCATTTTCTTTTTCAGACGACCAATTTTTTTATAGGTCAAAAGATGGCGTAATTTAAAGAAGATGTCAAAATCAACATTCAATTCACGGTCAATTACATCTGCTACAACAACGCCGTAAGTGTCAACGTAAGCTGCGGTCAGCGGCGTACCCTGAATCGGTATTGGGTTGCTTCGGATAACCAGCACTCGACCAGTATTAACGTTTTGCCACAATTCACCTTTTGCTGGGGTCATGCTTTGAGCAAGCGTCTCCATTTGCTCTTGTGGGTCGCTATACTGCATAGCTTTCTCGATGTCTGAGCGGCTTGGCTTTTTATTAAATACATGGTACTTCATGATTAGTTCCTTCGTTTGTTGTTGGTTGATGTGTGAATAATATCGATAGCTGTAAGTATTGTCAAGCAATTAAAAAGCACTTAGCCGTAAAATATAGCTAAGTGCTTCATTTATCAGAGTATTAAGTTACAAATAATTTATTGTAAGAACCCTGTTTCGCTGGATAACCGTATTCGCCGACACGCTGTTGTCAAGCCAGTTGGCACGAACTTGGTTGATTAACGCCTGTGTATAGATGTCATTATCGGTATAGCTGATTTGCGCAGCCGTATTGCCGACGTAGAAGCGTGCGGTCGGTCGACCGAAATCAGCAGGCAAATGCAACTGATTGTTGCGGAAGAACAGTTTATCAGCAGCCTTCAAAGACGTTGCCTTGGTAACGGTGTTCTTCGAAGTAACCTTCACAACGTTGTTCTCGATGATAACAGAATGGTCGTTTGCAGCATTGCTGTTTTCTTCAACGTAGAAAGGCACGCCGTCGCAGTATTCACATTCCAAGATGTTATCGGAGAATGTGAAATCTCCCAAGCCGTATTTGACAACAGGGGCTTTGGCAAACGCCGACAAGAATGAAGTCAGACGACCATTACCTGTGATGCGGTTGTTCCGAATCTTCACGTTTGGCTTGGCTTCTTGGTCATTGTTTCGATACTCGATGCACCAGTAAGAACCGCGCTGAATCGTGTCGATTTTATTCATACCCGTAATCGTGTTACCTTCGATGATGATTTCAGGGTTGACCTGCGTAACCCATTGCTGCCACGGTTGCTGCTTGATTTCGATGCGGATACCGCTTTCACGATAGTAGTCCATGTTCAGGTCTAACTGCGCACCTTCGGCAACATTCTCGTCGCGCTCCAGTACAAACGTGCCGTCGAAGTGAATGGTGTTGTTTACGAGGCGGATATAGGCCACTGGATACTGGCGGTTCTCATACGCAAAACCATGGAGGCGGTTGTCGAGAATGTTGTTCTCTTCCGCGATGAAGTCAACGGCATCATGAGAATCAAGACCCTTACGATAGTTTCGTTCGAGTTTGTTACCCTTAATCATGCTGTTCAGGCCGAAGTTGAGAGAGCCTGACAGAGCGGTGATACCGTAACCAGTGCCGCCGTTGACCTCATGACCGTTGTGGTGGCAGTAGTTATTGAATGCTTGGAAGTCTTTCTGCCAAGCGTAGGCGATACCAGCCACACGGTTGTGGTGTGAATGGCAATCGATAGCGCGGTTACCACTGGCCTTAATGGTTGATTCACGCAACTGTTCAAGCGTGATGCGGCCTTTCTTGAACTCTTCACCAAGAGCGATAACTTCACCATTGTGAGAGGTAAAGAAGATACCAATACGGTTAGAGCCTTTGGATTCGACGCGCTGCACCAAACCATTGGTAGTATCGACCATCATGATATTCATGACAGAACCACGATAGGTTTCACCCTTCCAATAGAATGTGCCTTTGTACTCAATGGTGAAGTCTTCCAACGTTACGTCTGGAAGACTGTCAACGATAAGGCCACACCATCGACGTGCGTCTGTTCGGTTTGAGTTCGCGTCCCAGTTTTCAGGTTGCTCCCAGTTGAAGACGATATTGGTTTTACCCATACCCGCACCCTTGATACCACGGATACCAGCGTGACGCTCATCCATGCGAATCTGCTCATCAAGAGTGTATGTACCTTCACCGAACTCGATGAAGGACTTTGTTGCTGCGGCGCATTCGATAGCCGTCTTAATTGCCTGACTATCACTCATGCCGAGTGCCTTAAGCAGGTCAACTTTTACATATCCGATTTCACAAGACATGCCTTACTCCAGTTGTGATAAAAAAAAAACAACCCATAGTTTACACTATGGGTCGGATGGCTGCTAGGCTTGGTTTTGCGATGCGTATACCTGCAACACGCAAGACAGGTCTTCTTTAGGAATACCGTGTTTCTCGGCAGCTGCATTCAGGTCTACGAGGGCTTCTGTAATCAGCACGACCAGCGCGTCGTCGGTCAAGTCTTTCACCTTCTCCGATACGTTGGCGCATTTGCGGATTTTGCCGATGCCCAGCAGATGATTCTTGAGTTTAACAGCGTCGGTCAGCAACAGGCGCACTTGGTCAATATGGGTATTCGGCACAACCAAGACAGTCTGGCTGTCTTTCGGATTCGAGCCGATGCGCAGTGTTACGGCACTATCGTCGACAATGGCGTGATACTGGCCGTAGCTCAGTGTTTTCGCTTGAGTACAAGTCATTATTTAACTCCCGTGCTACCAAAACCGCCTTCACCGCGTTCGGTGTCTGACAGTTCGTCGACTTCTTCGAAGTCCACCTGCTCAACAGGGATAATCATTGCCTGCGCAATGCGTTCGCCGACATTTGGCATATTACCAATACTAAGGTCTGATTTGCGCAGTTTAACGCATACTTCGCCGCGATAATCAGCGTCGATTACACCAGTGCTGTTTGCCAGTGTAATGCCGTGTTTGAAACCGTGACCACTGCGGCTGTAAATCATCATCACATGACCTTCAGGCACTTCGAATTGTAAACCTGTGCCGTATGTAACAGTGCGTTCAATATCACTGGATGTATCGATACAACGTGCCGCATACAGGTCGAAGCACGCAGCACCTTTGCTACCGTACACAGGCACTTTCGCGTCGGGGTGAATCTTCTTAATCTTAACGTTCATTGTCTTCTCCATATAAACCCGTGAGGGGATGTTTTAAAAATCTGTCGACTAAAGCCATGCCGATTTTAGTCTTAACGTAGCGAGCGCACAACTCTTTAAAGTAGGCACGCTGCATACGGAACTGGCCTGTCACTGGTGCAAAAATAACACCTTCTTCGCCGAGGTTGTCGAGTTTCACGCGTTCGCCGAAGCTGAGACATGCAAGGTCAACAACACCGCCTTCGATGAATGTGAGCAGTAAATACTCTTCCAATTCCATTTGGCGTTTGCTGGTGTCGTTGATGACCCCAAACAGTTCGTCAGTGAATTGGCGGCGAGCGCAACCGCGGTCTTTAGTGCTTTCCTTCATAGGTACTCCGTTCCCAATCACAAGTCAGAGAGTTTCGTTCAAAGTTCTGATTAACCGTCCTTGATTTCAAACCGAGGCAACGCACAACACGATTTGTATCGTACACCACTTTGTATTCCACCAACTCGTGCGGCGCATCAGGGAGGTCGCCGACAGCAATAATTGTGACTTTATCATCAACTTTGGGAGAGAGAGGTGAATCATGTGTCTGGACATTCGGATGGCAGGCCGTAGTCGCAAACGTGACGTACAGCAGACAGGCTAGTAATTTCAGGCTTTTAGTCATCATACACCTCTTTGTCTTCCAGAATAGCGCGGAATGGCTTCCAGTTTGTAAAGTTGCGGTTTTCATTGCGATATTTTTCGCCGTTGTTGAACATGGCCTGATGGTCGAACGGCGACATGTGGCCTGCTTCAATCAGGCGGTCGGCGAGTTTAAAGTCTTCGTCAACGGAAGGCGTTTGCTTGTTGTGATTCAGGTAGGATACACGGGCGCAACGTGCGGCTGAAATTTTCGCCCGTTGAGCATACGTCCATCGTAAGCAATCGTTTTCCTCTTCGCGCAGATAGGGGAGATGGAAAATTCGTGCAACGGGAACGGATTCGTCCATTGCCTTCTTAATCGCTTTTGCCAGTGCTTGAATTTCAGGCTGTGCGTCGTCGGCAATACGCAGTTTGAAGAAGTTATCCCACTCGGTTGCAGTGATGATGGTTTCCGCCCACATGAATGGTTCAAGGATGCGGTTGACGACTTGCTTATGCACGCCGATTTCAGCGAGTTCTTGAGCAATGTTAGCGGCAGTGTCGGCGGCTTCCATCCAGACAGTCTTAGCGGCTACAATACGCGCGTCATCCATCTCGGTTTCGGCCACCATGCCCGCTTGGTTTTGACCCCAATGTACGGGAACGACAGGTTCGTTGCGAACCATCTCAATCAGCTTGGCTGTTGGAACGGCACGGCTGGACGCTGTGCTACGACTAAAGACGCGATGGGTATTCAGTTGCGGCAGGATGAAGCGTGGATATTTCACCTGCACGGAAGTAATTCGAGTGCCATCCATCATACTATCGGCGATTACTTGACATTCAATCATTCTTAGTTTCCTTTTCTTTAGGGCTTACTTTTGTGTACAACAGGTGTGAGTGTACGATGAGGCACGCCAGCATAAAGAAGAGCGATACGAGATACACGATAATATCGCTAATGCTTTTAGCAGCGAACAGTTTGTTCAGCAGTTGCGCATCGACATAGAAGAGCAGCAAAAATACTGCGATGTTTTTGATGATAAAGAGTACATTTACTTTCATTTATTTTACCTTTCGGATGATGAGTTTTGAGAATTTGTCGTCGATTTCAACGAAGCCGACGACGTAATCAGGTCGGTAATACTCGTTGACCATTAATTTGATAATTTCATCACTATCTGTTTCAACATTGACACCAACTTCAGCGGAGTCAACGAAGTTGTATCTGCTCGACAGTTCGTTTACTTTGTCGCGAATGTCTTCTGTCAGAAACACAGCATTGTTTACAAGGTCGATGACTTGGTATTCGTCCATTTACTCTCTCCCCAATACCATGATTACTTTTGTCAGGAGTTCGTAGCGAGATGACGCTGTTGCTACGAGATACTCACCGCTCCAGCCGTTGTATTTCTTAAACACACCTTTGCTCATACGAAGCACAAACTTTTCGTTAACAACACCGTCTTTTGCAAAATATTTAATAGGGATAATATAGCGAGGATTTCCATACTTGTCTGCTTTGACCGAGCCACATTCGTCGCAGTTCAGAACCCGAATAAGATGTGCTTTATCTTCGCTATCAGGCATATTTGCGAGCATGTCGGCAATGGTGTTATCGCCGAGGTCGAGACCGAGACGATAGTGCTTAATGAGTTTCGGAAGTTTGAGGTGATGCTGTTCAAACAACCGTTGAGCTTCATTGTTGTAGGCCATAATCTTTTCCTTTGTTGTTGGTTGATGAGTGAATAATACCGACGCTATTAATTATTGTCAAGCAATTAAAAAGCACTTAGCCGTAAAATAGAGCTAAGTGCTTCATTTAATAAGGTATTAAATATAGCCTAAATTAAATTGTTTTAACAGTTTTCGTTCCATGTCGGGAATATCTTGAGTGTTGTGAACAATCAGGTAATCGACACAATTATCACTTAGTATAATCATACCCTTTTCACCATCATCTTCGCCTTCAATGAGCATGTCAGCAAATTCCTCACTGCTATGATTATTCACGGATGGAACATCGCGGTAAATACCAATTAGCAGGTCACAGATAGCGGCCTCGTTTTCAAAGCGAACGTCTGGAATAATGACATCCTTATATGAATTTTGCATAAGACGAACAAAGAAATCGTCCATGCAAAAGCGGAAGTATTCAGTGCCGAGTAATTGCATAAATTTGCGCGGTGATAACTGTTCGTATGGGTCAGGGTATTCACCATGTTCCGCGTCGATAAATACATGGTAGATGAGGTCGTAAAAGATTTTCTCATCATTGGTGATGGCCTGAACTTCTTCAGTCTTCAGGAACGGAATTAACCAACCTTCACGCAGTTTGTCAAAACCTTCAACACCGAAAAGCATTGGTGTTTCTTTCTTATCGCGCTCCAAGCAATCATCGCCAAAGACGAACTTGGCAGCCTCATGGAGAGGTCGCGCAAACGACGCAATTGGCATATTTTTGAGTTTGCTTAAAATTTGAGCAGCGGTGTCTTTACCAACGCCTGCTTTACCAACTAATCCGATAATCATGATATTTTCCTTATGCTAAGTGTTTGTATTAAACCGCTCAGTCTTTTAAAACCGAGCGGTTGATTCAGGATTTAGATTTTGCAAGCACCGCCAGCGCATCCATCATCCTCTGCTGTTTCGGGGTCAAAACCGCCTTCAACAACTACGCCTTCAACAGCATCTAGCGCGTCGAGGTTTTCCATATCGAACGTATCGTCTTTTTGCTCGGTAGACATTACAAGTCCTCCAATTCATCGGTTAAAACAATATCCCCTTGAATGACAGCAACGGGTTCTTCCCCTGAGAGAAGACTGTCGTCATTCACGAAGCTCTTAGCCGCATTATACGCTAACCACGCAATCAGTGGGGCTTGTTCGAATTGATGTTCTACGTCGAAGCTGGTTGTGTACTCCATGGCACTCGGATAGCCGCTATGCTCCGTCACGACATCATCCGTTGCGTCGTACATCCAGATAACCTGTTTCACGCCCTGCCATACGTTGATTGACGGCATTTCGTAGTGGGTGAAATGGGTCGGCTTCGGCGGTTCAGCAGCACCACCACGGTAATGCCCACCAGCCGAACTCATATATGCAAAAGCGGTAACTAAGCCCAGTTGATATTGGTGTTCCGCTGGCTCGAAGTTCGGGTTATCTTCCTTGGTGACGACGAATACTTTCTGTGCTTTGCTATCCCAGAAGAACGCCACGTCTTCCAATTCGAAACCAAACCATTTTTCAATACGTCGTTTCCACGAATCGGAATTGCTCTTGGATGCTGCGCCATCACCAGCTAAACGCGCTTCTTCCTTGATGGAATTCTTGATGTCATGCAGGGAGTAGATGCGAACCCCTTTGCCGCCGTAAACGCTGTCTGCATTGGTGTAGAACGCAACATTCATGCCAGTGATGAGTGCCGAGTTCAACGCGCTAGTGTGTTCCAGTGGGAATTCTGGAATGAAAACGCTTTCGCCTTTACCTAAGCGTTTGTCCTGAAGCTGTTGGGCAATCTCTGCGATTGTAGATGTTGACGCTGGATAACCCACACCAGCATCGTATGGTAATTGCATTGACATATCGTTAACCTTTCGCTTTTGTGAGCAGTCCCAGAATATCAACACAAATACGCGTATCGATATGCCATTTGCCGCGTTTATCGTCAACAGTCTTATCTGCCGTAGTCGCCAAACTTCCTTCGGGTTTAATTTGAGACACGACCGCTTTATCATTGATGACGCATGAGCAACTACCTACCAAGTCAAAGCAAGCTGCTTTAATCTGTGTGTTAGGGTTCTTCATGACGGCAATACGGGCTTCTTGGAGTTCATAGTCACCGCTATATCGCACACGCATGCCCGTTACACGGTCTTCGTATTCAACCATACCGAATACATTGCCGTCGATAGCGTCGGTGAATTGCTCCCATAACCATGAGTCGAAATTTTCCGTGTTAAACGGACGTACAGAGAAATCCCGCAAGGTGAGTAATAACTGACCAACTACATGGTCGGCGACTTTCTGAGACGATGTGCCGATGAGAACATAACCTTCATCAATCAGGAACAGCACAGGTACGACGGTAGTTTTAATCGGCGCGGTAGGGAGCTTCTGAACCAGATAGTCTTCTTTCCATTCCTGACGCAGTTTGCGAGGAGCGCGTTCGGCATCGGTATCTTTGCAGTATTCCTTCTCCTTCTCGTTAACAAAGTCACGGATAGAAGAAGCTGGGACAACGCGCTCACGAATGACAACGTGGAGTTCGACCTTCTTGTAGCTTTCGCCGAATACGACCACGCCATCGTCAATCTCATCCTGATACAGACATGGATGCGGTGCAATATAAGTTACGGTTGCGGCCAAACCTTCAGGCTCAATCGGTTTAACGTTTGCCTTCAGGCCGCTGAATTCAACGTCGCCTGTGAGTTGATAGGGAATAAATGCTTTCATTGCCTGCTCCTTAGAGATTGATGGTTACAGAATCCACGCGCTTCCAAACGGTTTCGTCGAAGAATGGTTGGAAACAGGTTTGAAATGTGCCGACGTAAAGCGGATATTGCGCCAGTGGGAACTCGACAGTGGCTTCCTTGACGATTGTGCCGCATGTTGGATTGATGGCCAGTACGACGCAACCCGTGCTTTTGTTTTCAAACAAAGCAGGGTATTTATTCACGTCGGCTTCATCAATCATTTCATCCACGCTGTTGGTTTCGAACTCGCGGACTGCTTCAATGCCTTTTTCGGTGAGACCGTAGTGGGTTGAATTGCCGAAGTCTTGGGTGATTTTCAGCAGACGTTGCTCCAACAGACGCATCATTTGAAGGAACTGACTTTCTGGAAGGGTTACGTCAACGATGATGCGTTTATTTGGGTCGTCAACTAACGGTTTCAGCAATTCATAATCTTGTTTATTGATAGCCATGGATTTCTCCTAATTGTTTAAGGGGTTTGATGATAATACGCTGAATTCCTACTAATTCGAGCGTTGTTTTACAGTGGTAGCATACTTCTTTTGCCCCGTATAGTTCCATCCAACTGTTTTCAAAATCAGGCTCGCGTACGCGTGCCTTATACTTCAGAAGAGCCGCCAATTCAGCGTGAGACGGCTGCTGGCATTGCTCAACGCACTTGTCGTAACCTCGATTAATGCTTTGCCCTTTGCGTGGGCAGATGTGTTGTGCTGGTTTCTTCTTAATACCGTTTGTGCCGAGGAATATACCGTGAGGAGTATGTAGCGCGGCAATGATTGTTTTGTCATAGCAGAGATGCACGCAGTCCTTTTGGTGAATATCCTGCATAATTAAAAAGGTTCGTTCTGCAAAGGCTTTCTCTGCCGTTTCAGTGTTGTGCGGGCTTGGAGAATCATCCAATTTATTTTGCGGTTTGCCTGCCGTTTTAGCGTACCCATTAGGCTGCGTTTCGCCCGATTTATTTTGCGGTTTGCCTAGCATTTCCGCATTTAAGTTTGCCATTTCGGTGCGATACACAGCAGCCTGACAAATCACTTCGGCAAATTCGCGAGGTGCAACGAGAATATCAACAGGAAGCCGCATCAAAATATCATCAACACCAGCACCGTTTTGTGCCGCTTTAACTAATGCTTCATACATTACCCGTCCGATTACAGAAATATTATGTTTCTTGCGGAGCAAAAGGCCGACACATTCAGCATTGTGTATTAAGGTAACCGCAATCTGTTTACTGTCAGTCATAATCAACCCTTCCATTCAACCGCTGTTGTTACGCAGAAGACAACGAATGCGTTTCGGTTTGCGTCGAAAATATCGTATACGGCAACGGTGAAATCGCGCTTGTAAACATCACTGCGCAACTGTTTGAAATAGTTTGCAACCTGACTGCGCATAGAGCTTTTCAGTTTACGCAGCTTTTCTTCAGTTGCTTCATCCACATGCAGATAACGCGTTACCGTATAGGTCTGACCGACTTCCAATCGCCACAGTTCCCATTCGGTCGTGCCGAGTTTCGGGGTGCGGAATACGTCTTTCTTTGTAGTGTAACTGCCGCGCTTCGTGCCTTTCTTCACGCCGCGATTTTCTGTTTTCTGTTCCATCTGTAAATCCTTGTGTTTCTAGTAAGTGTTCACATTATTGAGGGTCGCGTAAGGATTGTCAAGATTTAAATTTCAATTATTGCAAATATCGTTGTTTTAATTCGAAATTAATTTGTTTTAAAGGCGATTTACTCGTATTGAATTGTGCCGCATTTATAATTTTATATCGGGAGACTGGCTGTCTAGGGGTGAAAATTTCTATATCGGGAGACGGCCTGTCTAGGGGTGAAATTTCTATATCGGGAGAGAGGCTGTCTAGGGGTGAATTCGCTGGTGTTTTGTCTAATAAAATCAAGGATTTATATTTACAGGGGATTTGCAGGGGATTGAATTCGCGTCAAGATTTAATGACGAATGAATAGCAAAATATTTGTTTACAATGGTTTCGAATTGTGCTATTCGCGCGTTCATTAATAGGCGGTTTTCGGCGGAAATTGCTATCTGATTGTGATAATTTTTAAATTAATTCTCTTTAAATTCAACGTTTTAGGCTTAAATTTAAAATATTTTTAAAATAATACTTGTCAAGATTTTTAAAAGGCTTATAATGCGGATTGTGTAAATTAAACCGCAAACGAAAGGATTTAAAAAATGCGTGAATTTGTTTTAAATATCGGCCTGAAAACATCCCCTTATATGACTAAAGGCGGAAAGACTGAAGATTTAAAAGTCCGTGATGTTTTGGCCGTTTTGCCTGTTTTCAATCTTGATTTTGATTGGGCAAAAATTGCCCAATCAGAAACAGAAAAGACTTTGATTCTTTCAGGTAAATCCGACGCTGAATATATCGATTTTGAGAAAGCCATCAAGAATCTATCGGACGCTTTGAAGCAAGATTGTATCGCCGTCTATTTCCCAAAATCTGACAGCGGTGCATTGATTGGAAGCAATTCCGACGATTGGGGAATCTTCGATAAACGCTATTTTATTCAATAAGAGGCGAAACCATGACCAGCTTTAAACATTATGACGAATTGTTTATCAGCGTAAACGAAGACAGGGCAATCCCTGTTTACAAACGCTATTATAACCTGTCGGAATACTTGGAAGGCGATTTGATGGAAGTCGTTCAACCGACGGCTAAAGACTTGGAATATTATCCGTCAACGAATCCGCAAACCATTCAAAATCATTTGAATAATGCCGTTTATGTCAAAGCAACGGCAAAGGGTAAAGAAGTTATTATGACTGAATTTTATAAAGTCTATGACTTGAAACCGACTATCTAACAGAAAAAGGACTAGTCAAAATGTCGAATTTAGTATTTGATAGCAAAAAAGAAGCTGTTGAATTCCTAAGAAATATGGAATCTCTTAAAGAATTATCAGGCGGTAATTTTTT